>ERZ1740060.105-NODE-105-length-73713-cov-5.560129_pt1 | contig 73713 bp, 70 predicted proteins | sample MGYA00581743_ERZ1740060 | MGnify/ENA primary metagenome ERZ1740060 (study PRJEB43018, sample SAMN04849235) | marine metagenome | isolation source: floating plastic debris | place: Pacific Ocean | collected 2008-08-27 | study: EMG produced TPA metagenomics assembly... | reverse complement strand
CAGTTCGTGCATGAGTGAACTGTTAAAAGTGATCTCGTTCAAACGGTTCTGAATTTCAGAGGCGCTGCGCGGCGCGCCGCGCCTTTCGATCGGGTTGATTTGGATGATCAGAATGTCGTCTGAAGGAGATCCATGAAAAAACGGAAATAGCGGGGGGTTGCCCATGTAGCCGCCATCCCAGTAGGGCACGCCATCGATTTCCACGGCCTGAAACAGAAAAGGCAGACAGGCCGAAGCCATCGTGCTGTCGAGCGTTATCTCCTCTCGGGGAAAGACTTTGACACGTCCGGTTTCGACATTCGTGGCAGAGATGAAAACGCCCATATCCTGACAGCTCCTGACACGTTCAAAATCCACTACTTCGGCAAGCACGTCCCTAAGCGGGTTGAAATGAAACGGGTTGAGGTCATAGGGGGATGCCACGCGTTGCATCAGATTCATCCACTGGTATCCGGGCGAGCTTTCCAGAGACCAGTTGTTCGTAGCCTTCGCCAGCCATGTCCGCTGAACCGGGCTGAGAGTGGCGCCCCGACTGACCGCGCGCCAGAATTCATCGAGTTTTGCCCGCGCGCCGATGGCCCCGTTTTCGTGCATCCCGTGGGCGGCGACGACGGCGTTCATCGCCCCTGCCGACGTGCCCGAAACGGCATCTATCCACAGGCGGTCATCTTCAAAGAACTTGTCAAGAACACCCCAGGTGAACGCGCCATGCGCACCGCCACCCTGAAGGGCCAGGTTGACCCCTTTGTGCCGGGCATTTCGGCGTCCGGGTCCGCGCGTGGCTTTGTTCATAACTCACCTAACCTTACTTCTCATGGGTCAATGGACGCGATCATCTCAGTCAAAGTCGACCATGGGAAGAGCGACATTTCTGAAACGCGAGCTTGGGCGATTTCTTTCGGCGGACCGTCGCGTGATGCCGGTGCTCCGGGCATCATCGCTTGACCGGCTGCGCCCAATCGCCGCCATACCTGACTGGAATTGTCGGATTGACATTAAATGCCTTTTGTTTAAGCGTTAAGCTGTGGCGGAGGGGCCACAGCGCCCAGACCCTAGCCAAAACCAATTCTCACAAACGAAGGACCGTGATTCCATGAAAGCTCAACTTCTCGGAGTAAGCGCTCTGGCATTGAGTGCCAGCATCGCTGGCTCTGCCTATGCTGCTGAAAAAGCCGATATTCTGAACAATTATGCTGATATTGCCGCAGCCAAATACGCGGACGCTCTGGTGACCGCGTCGACACTTCAGGCGGCCGTTGATGCTCTGATCGCCGAGCCATCGGATATCACGTTGCAGGCCGCTAAAGACGCATGGCTGGCGGCGCGTGTGCCCTATCAGCAAACCGAAGTCTTTCGTTTCGGCAATGCCATTGTCGACGACTGGGAGGGCAAGGTGAATGCCTGGCCGCTCGATGAAGGACTGATCGATTACGTCGACGCCTCCTATGGCGGCGCCTCGGATGAAAACGAGCTCCGGGTGCTCAACGTTGTTGCGAATGCATCATTCACCATGTCCGGTGAAAGCGTTGACGCGGCGAGCATTACCCCGGCCCTTCTTGAAGAATCGTTGCATGAAGCCGACGGCGTCGAAGCGAATGTCGCCACCGGATACCATGCGATCGAATTTTTGCTGTGGGGTCAGGATCTTAACGGTCATGAAGCCGGAGCAGGCAACAGACCCTTCACAGATTATTCATCCGGCGATGCATGCACCAACGGCAATTGCGACCGCCGGGCGGAGTATCTCAAATCCGCGACCGACCTGCTGATCTCCGATCTTGAATGGATGGCGGCGCAATGGGTTGACGGTGGCGAAGCGCGCGCAACGCTCCTGGCGGATGAGGATGCCGGCATTTCGGCCATCCTGACCGGCATGGGGTCTCTGTCCTACGGCGAGCAGGCGGGAGAGCGCATGCGTCTCGGCCTCATGCTGAACGATCCGGAAGAAGAGCATGATTGCTTTGCCGACAACACGCATAACAGCCACTATTACGTGGGTCTTGGCATCCAGAACGTCTATCTCGGCGAATATGTCCGTATCGATGGCACACTTGTCGAAGGTCCGTCTCTGAGCGATCTGGTTGCGGAATCCGACGCGGCGCTGGATGCTGAAATGCTCGGGAAACTCTCGCAGACAATGCGCCGTCTGGGCCAGATCAAAACAGCAGCCGAAGCAGGCTTCCGCTATGATCAGATGCTGGAACGCGGCAATGCGGGCGGCGAAGCTCTGATCATGGGCGGCGTGAATGCGCTCGTGGATCAGACCCGTTCAATCGAGCGCGTGGTGGCGGCCCTTGGCGTCAGCGCAATCGAATTTGAAGGATCGGACAGCCTCGACAACCCAGAGGCCGTGTTCCAGTAAGGCCGGTCGCGCAAACCTATGTCACATGCACTTTGTGCAGGTCTGTGTACTCTTCTGGGATCCGCCCTTGTGGCGGGTCCCATTGATGATCCGCATCTGGATGTCATCCCGCGCACACCAGCGGAGCAAAAGCGCATAGATGACGTAAGAGCGCCGACCTCTGATTTCGGTGCTGCGGAACGTTTCGAATCCAAGCCAGCCGGCGCCGCCACAGTGCGTGCCACGACAGATTCGAACGCGTTTTCCTACCCTTCCGGCAATATCAGTTTCGAGGATCAGCTCGACTTCAAGGTAGGCAACGGCCTTTTCAAGAAGTTATGGGTCTCCTCACCGTCCTCTACGCTGGCCTCCGACGGTCTGGGTCCGCTCTATAACGCACGGTCCTGTCAGCGCTGTCATGTCAAAGACGGCCGCGGGCATCCTCCGGCAGGGCCTGACGATTTTGCCATCTCGATGTTTCTGCGCGTCTCGATCCCCGGCGGTTCAGAAGATGGGGTCGCTGAGATTGAAGACTACATCGCCACGTTGCCAGAGCCAAATTACGGTGAGCAACTTCAGGATTTCAGCCTTGCCGGCCAACCGGCAGAGTACAAGTTGGACATCAGTTACGAAGAAATTGAGGTTCCACTGTCAGGCGGCGAGGTCGCGTCGTTAAGAAAACCAAGCTACGCGGCAACCAATCTGGGGTACGGGCCTCTCCACCCCGATGCAATGCTCAGCCCGAGGATCGCCCCCCAGATGATCGGTCTGGGTTTGCTTGAGGCAATCCCTGCGGCGGACATCCTCGCGGCAGCAGATCCCGACGATCTGGACGGCGATGGTATTTCAGGCCGTCCGAACATTGTCTGGTCCGTAGAATATGATCAGCCCATGCTGGGACGTTTTGGCCTGAAGGCCGGCTTACCGACAATCCGCCATCAGACCGCCAGCGCCTTCTCAGGTGATATCGGAATTTCGACCTCCTTGCTTCCGGCGGCTTGGGGCGAGTGCACCGAGTTGCAGACGCAGTGCCGCGAGGCACCGCATGGGGATGGGGATGTCCGGGTGTTTGAGGTGGATGATATAGGTCTGGGACTCGTCACCTATTACAGCCGCAACCTGGGTGTCCCCGCGCGGCGCGATGTGGAGGACCCGCAGGTATTGCAGGGCAAGAAGGTCTTCTATTCCACCGGCTGCATTTCCTGCCACACACCTAAACATGTGACGCATCGCCTCTCGGGTCAGCCTGAACAGAGTTTCCAACTGATCTGGCCCTACACCGATCTGCTCTTGCACGACATGGGTCCAGGACTGGCGGATAACCGTCCTGAAGCCCGCGCCACCGGAACAGAATGGCGCACGCCGCCGTTATGGGGCATTGGACTGACAGAACAGGTGTCGGGTCATACGTACTTTTTGCATGATGGGCGTGCGCGATCCCTTCTTGAAGCCATATTGTGGCATGGCGGCGAAGCGCAGGCGCAACGCGACCGTGTCGTGGATATGCCGCCCGAGGATCGTGCGGCTCTCATTCGCTTTCTGGAAAGTCTGTAATGCTAAAGCATCTTCTTGCCGCCGCTCTATTCGTGACCCCTGGCCTTGTGCAGGCCGGAGACATCACAAGGATTGTGGATGCGCATATCTTGCCCGGATACCAGAGCCTTGCCAGCACCACAGCGGAGCTGTCCGACGTGGCCCAAGACGATTGCTCACCCGAGAACGAAGCGCTTCGCTCGGCCTATCATCAGGCTTTTGACGCATGGATTTCGGTTAGCCATCTCCGTTTTGGCCCCTCCGAAGAGGAGCAGCGCGGCTTTGCCTTGTACTTCTGGCCTGATGTGCGCGGTGTCACACAGAAGACCCTTACGACCATGATTGTTGATGAAGACCCTTTTGTGCATGAAGCGGACGCCTTTCCAACCGTCTCCGTCGCGGTGCGAGGGTTCCTCGCATTGGAGTTTCTTCTCTACGACCCGTCGTTTCAGGACGTCGGAACTCCGGAATATCGCTGCGCTTTGTTGCGCGCGATCGCGGCTGATACGGCCCTCAGCAGTGCGCATATCCTAGAGGGCTGGAACGAGAGCCATGCAGAGCTCATGAAGGAGGCTGGGAGCAATGACACCTATCGCAGCGAGCAGGAAGCCCTTCGACAGGCATTTACGGCGTTGACAACTGGTCTGGAATTTACTGCGGATGCGCGATTGGGTCGTCCCTTGGGCACCTTTGACCGTCCGCGTCCAAAACGGGCCGAAGCCCGAAGATCTGGTCGGTCTTTGCATCACGTCATTCTCTCGTTGGAGGCAACGCGCGCTCTGGCCGCGATGATATCAGAGGACGATGCCGCTCTGGACGCCCTGTTCGCGGATGCAATCGAGCGCGCGAACAGTTTGGATGATCCCGTCTTTGCTGGTGTTGCTGATCCGCAGGGGCGTTTTCGGGTCGAAGTACTGCAGCAGAGCGTCAATGAGATACGGCGGGCTGTGGCTACGGAGGTTGGGCCAAGTCTGGGCGTCGAAGCGGGGTTCAACTCGCTGGATGGCGATTGATGCCCAGTCGCAGACAGTTTATCGCGGGGGTACTAGCCGCCGGGGTCGCTCCGGCCCCCGGCTGGGCAGAAGCCGGTCGCCCGCGCTATGTCTCTGCTGCGCGCAAACCGGATCAGACATATGCGCTGATTGGGCTCACCAACGAGGCAAAGATCGCCTTTGATCTGCCGCTCCCAGCGCGTGGTCATGCGGCAGCGGCGCATCCCCATCGGTCAGAGGCAGTCATGTTTGCGCGCAGGCCTGGGATTTATGCGCTCGTGATCAACTGTGTATCCGGTGTTCCGATCGTACAGCTCGATGCACCGCCCGGGCGGCATTTTTATGGACACTGCGCGTTCTCCGGTGATGGCACGCTGCTGTTTACAACGGAAAACGATTTCGACCGCGCTGTGGGTATCGTCGGCATTTGGGATGCCACGAAAGGCTACACCCGCATCGGAGAGTTTCACTCTGGCGGTGTTGGCCCGCATGATATCCGGGTCATGCCGGATGGTGTCTCTCTGGTCGTCGCAAATGGCGGTATCGAGACACACCCGGAAACTGGACGAGCCAAGCTTAACCTGCCGACCATGCGGCCTAATCTGGCGACCCTCGGGCTCGACGGGGCGCCCTTGGCATTGACCGAACTCGATGAAACGCTTCACAAGAATTCGATCCGGCACCTTGCGACGGGACTTGATGGATCTGTCGCTTTTGCAATGCAATGGCAGGGGGATGCCTTTGAACATCCGCCGCTGATCGGACTGCGACGACCCGACAGTTCCGTGGTTTTGCTGGAGGCCGATCTTGCCTCACAGCAGCGCATGCAAGGCTATGCTGGCTCAATTGCCATGGATGACACCGGCAGAGTGGCGACGACATCTCCAAGGGGTGGTCTCTGCCAGGTTTTTGACACGGCCTCCGGTGAACTTACAACGAGTGTGGCGCTTACCGACGTCTGTGGGGTGGCCCTGTCAGATACCGGGTTTGCTGTTACCACCGGACAGGGTTTTGTGTCTCTGGATGTGGGTTTAACCGATCAAGCGCTTTCCCGTTTCGATCTGCAATGGGATAATCACCTGATCGACATCAGAATCCCTAAAGCGTGATACGACAAGGCCAGGGTCGAATAGATCTTCGCGCCAAGATCATTGATCCGTAATGCGCGCGCTAGCGGCGGGTGGCGAAGCGCCGGTGCCGGATCACCTGAACCCAGGACTTCCACCTCAGAAAAGCCTCAGCGATCAAGAGATACGGGACAAAGAAGGCAAAGACCTGCACCTGATCGAAGAGACCCGTGAAGCTTTCGTTCGTCTCCAGACCGCCCGTTGATGCATACCAGATCCCGTAATGCATCCGGTAAATCCAGCTTCCAACCGCTAGAATGACAAGGCGGGTCGCCCACGCGAAATGGCGTGACCAGTCTTTGGCAATTGCATAGTAGACCGTGCCCGATGCGGCCAGGATCAGGGCCACGCCATAGACTGCAAACCAAAAGCTCATCCAAGGTCCGCCAACGGTGCCATTTGCACCGATGTAAACAAGACCGCCGAAGCCAGTGAGCACGGCCAGCGCGAAGAGAGTGTATCCCAGACGCCGGTGCACCGCAGGCCACTTGCGACGCAGAAAAGGAAGCGCCTGGAGTGGTGCTCCGATGGTCAAGATTGCACCGGCAATCATGTGCAAGGCGATCGCAGCATTCGCCAGAAATGTATCGTCGAAGAAAACGCGCGCGACGTCGCCGGGATTATCCGCAGCAAGACCTTGCGCGCCCAGCCGTGCGGAATGCCACACGAACCAGGTCGTATTCAAAGCGAGCAGAAGTAACAGGCCGGTGGTGATGTATCTATGCACATGCTGGCAGCTAGACTTCAAAACAAAGGATGCAAGACAGTGCTTGGCCGAGACATTGGGACGTCTTCATCGCAGTTCGGTGTTTATGTATCCGTAGCAAAGTGCATTCCCGCCCAGCTTTTGATCTCGGTTGGCGGGTCGAGCTGCGCCGAAGCCGCAAATGTGGCTCGGCGTTCAGACAGGCAGGGACATTTGCCTTCGCCAAAATGGTTTGTTGCTTCACACGTCCGTTCAACCGCCACTGAGGGTCCGAAACCACGTGATCTTTTTTGTTGCGCCACTTGCGGACTGAAAACAACATCTCATAGTCTTCCGTTATGACGGATGATCCAAACTCCATTTTGAACTCGCTGCCAGTGCGACTTAAGGAGGCGCGCAAAGCTCGGGGGCTGTCTCTCGATGCAGTGGCCGGTCTCAGTGGCGTATCGCGGTCCATGGTCAGCCAGATCGAACGCGGGGAAAGCAGTCCCACGATCTCGACTTTGTGGAACCTGACGCGCGCGCTGAATGTCGATTTCGCCGGATTGATGGATCAGCGCGAGGCCGGTCATCGGATTGAGGTACTGAAGGCGGCTGAAGTTCCAACGATTGGAAATATGTGTAAGGGCTGCCGAATTTCGATCCTGTCCCCGGCGGAGGACGCAGGCGGTCATGAAGTATACGACATCGCGTTTGATGCGGGCGGATTGCTCAAGAGCAAGCCACATGCTCGCGGCGCGACAGAGCAACTCACGGTGCTGGCGGGGGCCGTCAAAGTAACGTCGGGCATCGCGACCTCCAAGCTCGAGGCAGGTGACACGGCGCGGTATGCCGCGGATGTGGCGCATGAGATTGTGGCGCTGGATGCAGGGGCTCGTGTCTTTCTCATCGTAAAAAATGGCTAATTTAACGGAAAAATTTTCAACATAACGGAAAAATGAGTTGCGAAAAATTCCACTATAACAGATTGTGGCGGTGGAGGATGTTCATATGCCCAATCCGTTTCTCGACCACATCTCCGAGACTCTGTCGCAGATAGACGCAGAAGGGCTGTACAAACGCGAACGCCTGATCACCTCTGCACAGGCCGGCACGGTATCTGTGCAGGATCGCCACGTAATCAACTTGTGTGCCAATAACTATCTCGGGCTTGCGGATCATCCTGCCCTCGTCAAAGCCGCGCAAGATGCCATGGACAGCCACGGCTTCGGCATGGCCAGCGTTCGCTTCATCTGCGGCACGCAAGAGATACACCGCACACTGGAGGCGCGGCTGGCGCGGTTCCTGAACACGGAGGATTCCATCCTCTTCGCCGCCTGTTTCGACGCGAATGGCGGATTGTTCGAGCCACTTTTGGGGTCAGAAGACGCCGTGGTCTCCGATAGCCTCAACCATGCATCGATTATCGACGGAATAAGGCTCTGCAAGGCCAGGCGCTATCGGTACGCGAACAACGATATGGCTGACCTCGAACTCAAACTGCGCGAGGCGAAGGCGGCTGGTGCGCGGCATATCATGATTGCAACGGACGGTGTTTTTTCTATGGACGGCAGTCTGGCAAACCTGCCCGGTATCCGGACGCTGGCGGACAGCTATGGCGCAGTGGTGATGGTCGACGATTGTCACGCAACAGGATTTGTCGGGCCGCGCGGGGCCGGCACGCCGGATCACTTCGGGGTGAATATCGAAATCCTGACCGGCACGCTGGGTAAGGCGCTGGGCGGGGCCATTGGCGGGTACGTGGCCGGGCCCCAGCCGGTGATCGACCTGTTGCGCCAGAGGGCGCGGCCCTACCTCTTTTCCAACTCATTGCCCCCCGGGGTGGTGGCTGCGGGAATCGAAGCACTTGGATTGATTGAAAAGGGCGCGGCGCTTCGAGAGCGGCTTTTCGGGAATGCATCCTATTGGCGCGAGGGGCTTTCAAATCTGGGCTTCGACCTTTTGCCCGGTGAACACCCGATCGTCCCGGTGATGCTCGGAGACGCACAGCTTGCACAAGACATGGCGCCGCGGCTCTTTGACGAGGGCGTCTACGTCTCCGGTTTTTTCTTTCCGGTCGTCCCGCGCGGGCAAGCGCGCATACGAACGCAGATGAATGCCGCGCTGTCGCGGGACGAGCTGGACCGCGCGCTTGACGCTTTTGGCAAGGTCGGTCGCGATCTGGGCATTGTGCGATGAAACCGAACACCATGATCGCCCTTGCAAAGACAAAACCCGAGGAAGGCTTGTGGCAGATCGAAGCCCCGGTGCCTGACATTGGAGCGGATGACGTTCTCATCCGTGTGAAGAAGACCGGTATATGCGGCACGGATGTACATATCTGGAACTGGGATGACTGGGCCGCTGAAACCGTGCCCGTGCCTTTGATCACCGGCCATGAATTCGCGGGGGAGATCGTTGAAGTCGGCCGCAATGTCGATGGCTTGTCGCCCGGTCAACGATGCTCTGGAGAAGGGCATTTGATCGGTACGGACAGTCGCCAGTTTCGAGCTGGCAAATTCCACCTCGATCCCGGCACGCGCGGGATCGGTGTGAATGTGGCAGGCGCCTTTGCTCAATATCTGAAACTACCCGCGTTCAACGTTGTGCCATTGCCCGACGACATTCCTGACGAGATTGGTGCGATTCTCGACCCGCTGGGAAATGCGGTCCATACAGCACTCAGCTTTGATCTTCTGGGAGAAGATGTGCTGATCACGGGCGCAGGTCCGATTGGCATTATGGCCGCAACCGTGGCCCGCCATGCGGGCGCGCGGAATGTCGTGATTACGGATATCAATCCGGCGCGGTTGGCTCTGGCCGCTCAGGTCACTCCGACCGTGCGGACAGTCAATGTTTCAAAAGAGAATCTGGCCGATGTCAGCCACGAGCTGGGCTTGAGCGAAGGGTTCGATGTCGGACTGGAGATGTCCGGAAGTCAGGCCGCCATGGACCAGATGATCGAGTCGCTTGTCATGGGCGGCAGGATGGCGCTTCTGGGCATTCCCCCTGGTCAGTCACCCGTGAACTGGAGCCGCATCGTCTTCAAGGCGATCACCATCAAAGGGGTGTACGGCCGCGAAATGTTCGAAACCTGGTACAAGATGATAGCGATGTTGCAAAACGGGCTAGATGTCAGTCGGGTAATCACCCACCGTTTTCCCGCGCATGACTTTAAACTGGGGTTTGAAGCAATGCGCGCGGGAACGTCCGGAAAAGTCGTGCTGGATTGGGAGGCTGTCGACGGACCCGGTTGACGCCGGTCCTCGTGATGTAGTGTGGTCAACCTTGTCTACGACATCAGGCTGCCGATCAATTCGCGAGGTGTTACGCATGAACAACCCGGTGTTTCATTTTGAGATAGCCGTAACCGATATGGACCGGGCGGTCGCCTTCTATCAGGACGTGCTCGGGTTTGAGTTGGCCAGAGAGACGGTGGACGGCTATGACATGGCATTTTTTCCACGCGACGACACTCAACCCGGCGCGAGCGGGGCGCTGGCAAAGGGCGATGTGTATCGCCCATCGCACGACGGCGCGTTGATCTATTTCGATGTAACGGACATCGATCAGGTGCTGTCGCGCGCAGTGTCGCGAGGCAGTCGCATCCTCTACGAGAAGAAAGACATTGGAGAAGCCGGTTTCGTTGCCGAATTTGAAGACAGCGAAGGCAATCGGATTGCACTCACCCAGGCCCGTGAGTAGCGCGACGAAAGCCGCACCATGCTGCAAGCGGCCGTCTGTCACGGGGACAGCGGTCAACCCGAAGTTATAGCGGATGCCTGTCGCGTTCCGGGCCAGACAGTTTGTTCAGCCACTTCATTCGGGCTCCCCGGAGCATCGATAGGGTCTGCACCATCTGCCTTGGGTCATTGATGTTTTTTACTGTCCTCGCTTGGCGGGTGTCCAAAGAGTTTTCTGTAATCGCGGCTAAAGTTCGCGGGATCGCCGTACCCCGTTGAGTGAGCCGCCTGCGCCACTGTTAATCTCTCTGCGCCAAGCAGGTCACGCGCACGGATAAGACGTTTTCTCTTGAAGTACTGACGCGGGGAGTACCCAGTGACGCCCCGGAAGTACCGATAGAGTGTCGCAGGACTCATGCCCGCCTGTCGGGCGAGATGTTCGGTAGTGACCTCAACGTTTTTTTGCCGTTCGACCCACCGAAGCAAATCGGCGATCCGCGCTTCAGGTTGTCCTATCTGTGTGAGAGCAATGAGGACGCGTCCATGTGCATCATTCAGCGCATGAAAAAGGATTTCCCGCAGCGTTCCCTTACCCAGAGCTTCGGCTTGCGGGGGATCACAGAGCTGCTCAATCAAGCGGCGAACGGCCTCTTCCATTCTGGGTTTCATGACCAACGGTTCCACACCCTGATATGTTCCCCCACGTGTCTTATTGTTCTGTGGCGGCACTGGAACCAGTGCGCAGAGCTCCATCAGAGCGGTCGGGTTCAGTTCAATGAAAAGACCGAAAAGCGGCATCTTCGGTGATGCCTGTGTTTCGCATTCGAAAACCAGCGGAAGCCCGACCACCAGATAAGACCCAGCCCCGTACTCAAAACGACGTCCGTCCAGATGACCGACTTTCTTACCCTGAAGTATGATCGCCAACCCCGGCGGATAATGCAGAGGCACACGCGGAGCTGTGCGGTCCGTAAAGAAGAACCGCACGTGAGGCAGGTCGGTGTCACTGAAGCCGCCCGGAATGCAATCTGTATAAGTTGACAGAAGCTTCTGCGCGGCCTTCGAAAGCGGGTCAGTCATGTCAGTCCAGCTCTGATGAGGGAAACTCTATCAACTGAGCCGGAGGTTTTAAGCAAATTCGCAATGGCGTGAGAGAAACTGACAGATACTTGAGAAGGTCTGACATTCTCCTCCCGATGCACGCGAAGTACCTGAAGGTCATTGCAGGTATGGAGGCCATGATGACGGACGCGCAGATCCCCGCAGACAAGCTCGCTGTTGTAAAGGCGCTCGCCGGTTTTGCTGTAAAGCCTTCCTTTCGGACACCGGTGCACAAAACCCCGTCAGATCATGACATCGACACATGGGAAGACGTGTACTTTCCTTCAGATGACGGTACTCCGCTCGAGGGTTGGTATGTTCCGGCTACAGAGGGTGAAAGCGACAAGCTGATCATCATGAACCATCCCATGCCGATGTCACGATCAGGTTTCACTGGGCATTATGGGGAACCCTGGAGTCAGGTGGACACTATCGAAATTGACTTCGTCGCGCATGTCGCTCATCTGGCGCGCGCTGGCTTCAACGTGCTGACATACGATCTGCGCAATCATGGCAACTCTTCTGCCGCAAATGGCGGGATCTGTGGAATCGGCCGCTACGAATGGCGCGACTGCATAGGAGCGAAGAGATACGTGGAGACGCATCCGCGTCTTTCAAAGATGACACTGGGTTTGTACAGTCAATGCACCGGTGGAAATGCTCAATATGAGGCCATATCGCGGCGTCCGGGCCTCTTCGAGAACGTGCGCTGCATGCTGAGCCCGCTCGTCGTCTCAATGACATCGCTGATGGGTCAATTTGCCAGACTACAGGGTGTCGAAGACTTCATGCAGCAAATGGATTTCGAGCAAAGGAAATTGGGCGGTTTTACCAATGCTGAAATGACGCCGCATCTTTTTGCGGCGAACGTCAAGGTGCCAACACTTGTCGTGCAGGTGCGCGACGACTTGTGGACCACTCCAGAAGACGGGCAAACGACTTTTGATCTCTTGGGCTCTACGGAAAAAGAACTGTTCTGGATCGAAGGGACGACGCGACGGTTTGATGGGTACAATTACTTTGGCCGCAACCCCGAGCACATGATCGCATGGTTCAGGAAATACATGAATTGAAGGGTCAAGGAAACAGCACGAAATGCGACCGGCGTTTGGGTTCACGAATGGATGCCCAGGCAAATGTTCGTATGACAACACCCTGGTGTCGCGTCCAACCGGCATCACCTGTCAGAAACGCCCCGGTCGGCATGGGTGATTTCTTGCTGAGTTAGCCAATGGCCGCAACGCCAGTGACTAATCATGTAAACTTCGGCCCATGTAAGTGGGTGCTTGGAACAATTGATCGCGGGAATAGGCTCAGAATTATCAATCGATGCATCTGCAAACCAGGGCGGGCTTTGAGGATCCGGTTGGTGCTTCTGGCAGACCTTTGCACTTAGTTTGTCAACGCGTCGGTCAGGGTGTCACGCGCAAGACTTTCTGAACAAATAGACCATCGGATGTTCCTTTGCCAAACACCATGATCTGGTCTCCTGGACGCAACTCGTGAACCACGTCGTAGGAAAACCCGCATAGCCGATTTGCAAGAACGAACCCGCTTTCAACCGTGATGGGATTGGAGCATTTGTTTTGGTATCCCCCGGCTTCTTTCACGATGAACACAATTTGCGTATCCGTCCCGGCAGCCAACGCGCGGAGTATTGGAAACGCAGCCGCCGCACCAATGTTGCCGATGTAGAAACCGAGCGCCGATACGCACGTAAGCGTGACCGTTTTCATCCACAGGCCTGACTTATTCTTCAGACGTAAGCTCATTAAGCCAAACCACGCAAAACAGACCGCAGTCAGCGCGCCGGAGATGATGGCGACCCAGTAAACTGACGCAAGCCATTCCCCGGAGGTTAAGAAATTCGTAAATATCGAGACAAGCGCCGGGAGAAGCACAAAGTAAAGCCATGCCGAGATGGGCCATCTGACCCACCTTGGGTACTCAGAGAAAGTTTTGACCGCTGTCGCATCTTCGTTCGACAGTACTTGCTCGACCGGTGGACTGTGATCTTCTTCTGCTGCAACGTCGACGCCAGGTGTGCTTGATGTAACGCCGCTATGGCGGAAAGCGTAGCCGGGAAGAAAGAACACCAGAAGAAAAGGCAAAGTGAGCAGCAAGACCGCTTCGATGGTGAACAGCCACGGGATCAGGCTAGGAATGCGAAACAGGTTTTGAGGCGCGGTCTCATTAAAAACGATCGAAATGGCCAAAAGCCACAGAAGGCATACCAGAATGAATGGAATGCGAAGCCACATCCTCTGCGCCAAGACGAGCATTTTCTGGTAAGGCTTCGAGGACAGAAAACACCGCGACAAAAGAAACAGCAGAAGCGCGAGCACCACCAAGTGTCCAGCGGTGGACGGGTCGCCGCCCATCCACTGAAACATTGCCTTCTGCAAGGATATGGCAGCCGCCAAAAATCCAAACAATCCCGCGATGCTTGCAATGACATCGCTGAACAGCAGATCATACTTCATGCCTGCTCCACGTAAGCCTGCCGATCGGCTAGAGGTTGAATTTGACCATTTTGGGGCGCTGGCGGACTGGAGGCGGGTATCGGACGTTGTAACGGTCTGCTCTGGAGTTCGGATTTCGCTCACGGCACGCGGTGCTGCTTGTCCACCGATCAGGTCACCCATCGTTTGTCCCAGCACTTCTCATGAGATTGCATGAGACAACACAAGACTGCTTGATAGACTAGGCTTCCAAGAGCCCAAAATCAATTGGCCTGAAGAGCACTGAATGAGATGTCGTGAGATTGGAATTTGGTGGAGCCTAGGGGGATCGAACCCCTGACCTCTTGCATGCCATGCAAGCGCTCTCCCAGCTGAGCTAAGGCCCCGAGACCGCCGCCCGGTCTACGGGAGGCGGGTTACGGGATCAAGGGGTTTTCACCCGTCGTCCTCTTCCTGTGCGACATCCGCGATATCGTCGAGAGAGACGTTATCGTCATCGTCATCCTCTTCGAGAACATCATCGCCAAGATCGACGTCCATCTCGACATCATCCTCATCATCGAGGATTTCGTCATCGGATTCCGCCGCCTTCATTTTCTTTGTTTCCGCGTCCTCAGGGTCCGCCGCGATCGACCGGGTCTTCCCGGAATGCAATTCCACGACGTCGCCGGTATAGGGGCTGACGATCGGGTCCTTGTTCAGGTCGTAGAAGCGCTTCCCGGTCGTCGGACAAACACGTTTGACGCCCCATTCTTCCTTGGGCATGACTCATTCCTTGCATGGCTTACTTGCGAGCGTGGCGTTTCCCCTGCCATAAGTGACAAACACTGTCAAAGCCTGAAACGCCTGCTTCGTACGTCCGGCGGTACCTATTCGCTGAAACAAGGGTAAAACATGAGCCAACGCACGCTTCCAGGTGATCCCCCTGTTGAGCTGACGCTCCGGCGGTCGGCCAGGGCCCGGCGCATTTCGTTGCGGGTCTCCGGGCTGGATGGCAAAGTGACCCTGACCTTGCCTCAGGGAACGCCGGAGGCGCAGGCCCTGCAGTTTGCGCAAACCAAAGGCGAGTGGCTGCGGGCGCAGCTGCACCGCCAACCGTCACCCGCTGCGGTCTGCCCTGGCAGCACTGTTCCTGTCGAAGGGCGGCCGACAATGATTGCGCTGGGACCTGTTCGACGCATCGAGTACGAGAGCGACACGCTGATCGTTCCCGGACCGGCCTCGACCCTCGCTGCGCGGCTGGAAGGATGGCTCAAGGCGCGTGCCCGCGACAGGCTCGTCTGCGCTTCCGACCGTTTTGCCAAGGGATTGGGCCGCGGATACACCCGGATCAGTTTGCGCGACACGCGTTCGCGTTGGGGGTCATGCTCTGCCGAAGGTCGGTTGATGTATTCCTGGCGCCTCATTCTGGCACCACCTGACGTATTGGACTACGTGGCGGCGCACGAGGTGGCGCATCTCAAAGAGATGAACCACTCCTCTGCTTTCTGGTCGACGGTTGCCACTCTCATGCCGGCCTATGACGCACCACGGCGCTGGTTGCGTGACCATGGGGCTGAGCTGCATCGCTATCGCTTCCGTGCCTGACATCGCAATTGAATTGACCCGCGGGCTATTTGTGATCACAAATAGCGTATGAACACTTTGCCACGTCATGCCGCCTATGCGGCATCCAACGCAGCTCCGCCTCAGACCGGCGCTGCGCATGAGCGCGTGTATCGCGGTCTGCGCGGGCGCATCATGCATGGCGAACTCAGTCCCGGAGAGGCGCTGACCCTGCGCGGTGTCGCAGAGGATTTCGATGTGTCCATGACCCCCGCACGCGAAGCGATGCGACGACTTTCTGCCGAAGGCGCACTCAGTGTGTCAAGCTCGGGTCGCGTCACGGCTCCGGAACTGACAGCAGATCGGATCGAAGAGCTTGCTGCCCTGCGCTCTTTGATCGAAGTCGAATTATCCAGCCGCGCGTTGCCGCGCGCCCATATGGCCTTGATTGAACGCCTTCATGCGATCAACAATCGGATCGCCGAACATATCGCAAAGCATGACGCCGTCGGCTATATCCGGTCCAACCTGGAATTTCACCGCACACTTTATCTTCGCGCTCAGGCGCCGGCCATGCTGGCCCTTGCTGAAACGGTGTGGCTGCAACTTGGCCCGACCATGCGCGCGCGATACGGGCAATTGCAAAAGAAAGACGCACCGCGTTATCACAGGCCGATGATGTCGGCCCTTAAGGCCGGGGATGAACCGGGGTTGCGACTGGCGGTTCGTTCTGACGTTACAGAGGGCCTGAAAATGCTGCTCGATTGAGCGATGCATCGGGAACTGCGACACCTCGTCAGACGGCTCTAGAACAGGTGCCGGATCACTCTAGATGGCGCGCTATGTCGATATCTGACAACACGCCGATCAATCGCCTTCTGACTTTGGCGCTTGGCACTTTGCGACCGCCGCCGGGGCGCGCTCGCATTGGCTTGGCGTTACTGTACGGCTTGACCTGCCACGTCATCTTCGCCGCGGCCGTTGCGGCGATGATCATCGCGATGTTCCATGGCATGAGCGGGAGTTGGGGCACATTGTCAACACCGTGGGCGTACATCGCCAATGGCGCGCTTGTTTTGCAGTTTCCGCTCGCACATTCCTTTTTGCTCGGCTCGCGCGGTCGCAAAATGCTTACAAGGTTGGCACCGAACGGGCATGGCCGCACGCTGTCGACAACCACCTATGCGACAATCGCGTCTGTCCAACTGCTGGCGCTGTTTACGCTCTGGACGCCCTCGGGAATCGTTTGGTGGCGCGCCGAAGGTGCCGCTTTCTGGCTGGTCTGCGCGGCATATGCCAGCGCATGGCTGTTGCTGATCAAAGCCAGCTACGATGCCGGCGCCGAGGTGCAGTCCGGTGCACTGGGCTGGATGTCACTGATTCAGAAGATCAAACCGGTCTTTCCCGATATGCCAGCCCGCGGTTTGTTCAGGTACATCCGGCAACCGATTTACTTGTCCTTCGCTCTTACCTTGTGGACGGTACCAGTTTGGACACCGGATCAACTGTTGATCGCGGTATCTCTGACCGCATATTGCCTTCTCGCGCCAAGGCGCAAGGAACGGCGGTTCCAGCGGATTTACGGCGCAAGGTTCGAGCAGTATCGACGCAGCACACCCTACATGATCCCGCATTTGTTTTCGACAGACGCGCAGCACAAGACACCAGCCGAATGACTACAACGAGCCGTAACAAACAGGACATCTACGATGATGCGGCTGCCCATTGGTGGTCCGACGAAGTGCGTTGGGTCCGGACGCTCAAGAACCTCGTTCCAGCACGACTAAGCTTTTTTGATCGTTTTACTGATTGGATCGATCGGGACGTCCTGGACCTTGGTTGCGCCGGGGGGTTTATGTCCGAGGCTTTGGCCCAGCGGGGCTCGCGCGTTACCGGGATTGATCCGGCTCAGGAAGCCGTTGCAGCAGCAAAAATCCATGCGGCAGCCACAGAGTTGAGCATCCGATACGATGTTGGTGTAGGTGAAGCGCTCCCCTACGCAGATGAAAGCTTCGATCATGTGGTCTGTGTCGACGTGCTGGAACATGTCAGCGACCTGACAAAAGTCCTGTCCGAAGTGACCCGCGTGCTACGGCCTGGTGGGCTGTTTCTGTTCGATACGATAAACCGAAATGTCGTGGCGCGGTTGGCCACAATTACGGTGGCTGAGGATATCTTGGGCCTGCTTCCAAAGGGCACGCATGACCCGGCGCTGTTCATCAGGCCCAAGGAGCTGGTGCACACCATGGAAGCGGTCGGTCTGGTGGCTGGCCCCATGACTGGCCTGGGGCCGCGCTGGATCACGCGGCGCGGCGATTTCACCTTTGGCACCTTGCCCTTGAAGGATGTGATCTATGCAGGCGTTGCCCGCAAACCCGGCAAGAACCCGAAAGGTGGAACATGACCGAAATCGCCCTTTTGATGACTGCGCTGCTCTTTGGCGGCATGGTTCTGTATTCCTTCGGGTTTGCCGCTTTCGTTTTCAACGCGCTCCCGGCCGACACGGCGGGTCCGCTTATTCGCAGGGCGTTCCCACATTTCTACCTGTTTGTTCTGGGCAGCGCGGTTGTGGCTGGTGGTTTGACCTTCTTCATCGATCCTGTTTCAGCGACGATCCTCGCTACGATTGCCGCCACGACGATCTATGCGCGCCAAAGTCTGATGCCGGCCATCAACCATGCAACGGATACGGGCAACAAAGCCCGGTTCAAATGGCTCCACGGTTTTTCCGTCGTCATCACTCTGGCGCATATTGGCGGCGCCGCATGGGTCCTGCTACGGCTGGCGTGATAAACGCGTCGATACCTGTATCAGGCGGCAAGCCCCTGCGAGCCGATCTGAAGGAACTTCTGGCGCCGGGCGGTACGCAGGTCATCGGGTGACTTGCCCTCAAGCTCGGCCAGCATGCCTGCTATGGAGGCACCCACAGCCGCGATTGTGCTTTCGCGGTCGCGATGCGCCCCGCCAACCGGTTCGTCGATCACGCGATCGGCCACACCCAAACCGATCAGGTCCTGCGCTGTCAATCGCAAGGCCTCCGCCGCCTCACGCATTTTTTCAACGTCTTTCCACAGGATAGAGGCGCACCCCTCTGGGCTAATGACCGAATAGACGGAATGCTCCAGCATCGCGAGTTTGTTGGATGAGGCGAACGCCACCGCACCGCCTGATCCGCCCTCACCGATGATCACGCTGACCAATGGCACCTTGAGCGAGAGGCATTTCTCGGTCGACCTTGCAATCGCCTCGCTTTGCCCACGCTCTTCCGCTCCTTTGCCCGGATACGCACCGGGCGTGTCCACCAGCGCAATCACTGGCAGGCCAAACCGATCCGCCATATCCATCAAACGGATCGCCTTGCGATACCCCTCGGGCCGCGCCATGCCGAAATTGCGCTCGATCCGGCTCTTGGTGTCGTTGCCCTTTTCATGTCCAATGACGATGACAGGCTGATCTCCAAAGCGCGCGAGCCCGCCCATCACCGCGTGATCGTCCGCAAAATTGCGATCTCCTGCGAGAGGTGTGAATTCGGTGAACAACGCCTCGATGTAGTCGCGACAATGCGGCCGATCCGGGTGACGGGCGACCTGGCATTTCCGCCACGGGGTCAGATTGGCGTAAAGGTCGATCAGCATCGCCTCTGCCTTCGCATCCAGCGCGCCTGCCTCGTCCTCGACATCCACGCCTTCACCCGTCCGCGCCATCGCGCGCAGTTCCTCGGCCTTGCCTTCGATCTCGGCCAGCGCTTTCTCGAAATCGAGATAGTTTGTCATTCCACCGCTCCGTTTGCTCTCCGATATAGGCAAAACGTTGTAAGGTCCAACACTCCGCCAATTCACATGAATCAGCAAGATTTGTCATCACCTTGCATGTCATAAGCCGGCCATGTCCTACGAATCCCGCTTGCGCCGCGTGGTGCGCTATATTCACGAAAATCCCGACGGCGACCTGTCGCTGGACACGCTGGCCGACGTGGCGGCACTGTCACGGTTTCACTTTCACCGGGTCTACCGCACGATGACGGGCGAAACCTGTGCAGAGACCGTGCGCCGTGCGCGAACCTATCGCGCCTCTCACCTCCTTGTTCAGACTGGGCTGAGCCTGGACGAGATTGCGACGCGGGTGGGCTATGACAATACCCAGAGTTTCAACCGCGCTTTCCGTGCTGTCTTTACCCAGACACCAACAGAATTTCGGAAATCAGGATTTCCGCGCGACCTAACCCTTACCCTGAATCTAGGAGAGTCTCAGATGACCGAGGTTACAATTCGCGATATGCCACGCACCCGCCTGGCCAGTCTGCCGCATCGCGGTCCCTACAACACCATCGCGAAAGCCTTTGAACAGCTCAGCGCCACCTTCAATGCGCGCAACCTGTGGCCGGAGGTACGGGGTCTGGCGGCCATCTATTATGACGACATCGGTGCGGTGCCTGCAGAGGATCTGCGTTCGGCGGCGGCATTCGTCGTCGATGACGCGTTTGAAATGCCTGAAGGTCTTGAAGAGGCTCACATCTCAGCCGGCCGTCTTGCTGTCTTGCTGCACGAGGGCCCCTATTCGGGTCTGCCGCATTCGTGGGACAACCTGTATCGGAACTGGCTTCCTGTCTCGGGTGAAACAATCGCGGATGCTCCGCCATTCGAACTCTACCTCAACGATCCGCGTCAGACGGCACCAGAAGATCTACGGACAGAAATCTGCGTGCCGCTAGCCTGAAATCGGCCACAGGACCGGGATCAGTGTTGCCACCAAGAGCAGCGCCATCGCGACGTTGAACGCGCGAAGGTGTGACGGGTTTTTCAGAACACGCCTGATCTGCTGACCAAGGGCCGTCCAGCCTGTGGTGCTGACACAGGAGACAAGCACGTACATGCCAGCCACCGTCAGGATGGCGGCCAGATCCCGGCTCGCCGCATAAAGCGTGATCGCTGTCAGAGCCATGGTCCATGCCTTTGGGTTGATCCACTGAAAGGCAGCGGATTGCACGAAGGTGAGAGGGCTTGCAGTTGTTTCCGCCTGATCCGGCGGTGCGGCGTGAGCGATTTTCCACGCCAGATACAGCAAATAAAGCACGCTCAGCCCCTTCAGGACCGTCAGGCTTACAGGCCATAGCTCGAAAATCTGCATGATACCCAACCCGACGACCACGACCATCGCGGGCATACCAATCGCAATCCCCAACATATGCGGCACAGTCCGGCGAAACCCGAAATTGGCCCCTGAGGCCATGAGCATCAGGTTGTTTGGCCCCGGCGTGATGACGGTGGCGAAGGCGAAAGCGAAGAGCGCGGCAAGCAGTTCATAAGTCATGAGCGCAACCATCGGCGATAACTCACGCAGTGAAATTGCTTTTCTTTGCAATTCAGCGCCAATTTTGCAATTAATATCAGCTATGGACGTAATCAATACACGAATATTGCGCGAACTCAGCCGGAACGGACGGATCAGTAATCTCGATCTGGCTGAAAAGGTGGGACTTTCGCCCTCGGCGTGCCTGCGCCGCGTGCAGGAATTGGAGCGCAGCGGTGTTATCAAAGGCTACCGGGCAAAACTTGACGCGGCGAAGCTTGGAACCGGTTTTGTGGCCTATGCAACCGTTGGCTTGAACTCCCACACCAAAGCCAGTCAGGAGGCGTTCGAACGCGCGATGGAACTCGCGCCCGAAGTCGTCGAATGCCACAACATCACCGGCGCAGTCGAATACCTTCTGCGGATCGAGGTGGCGGACCTGCCTGCCTACAAAAGCTTTCACACCGACGTCATCGGCGTGCTGCCGCAGGTGAATTCCATTACGTCTTATGTGGTGATGGGCTCGCCAAAGGATGCTCGGGCATAGAGAACAGGATATCGCTCAATTTTGAATTCTGATGCAACAATGAGAAGATCTTCGCCTAGGGATCATTGCGTTCTCTTGCGTGGATGACATCGTGATTTGTGATATTGTCAAAGGAACGACCGCCACTTTGTACTGGATTGATTGGCAAAGAAACAAAAGTCTCGGGAAACGCTCGAAGAAATACTGACTTCTTGCTCAGAGTCCCTCTTTCCCGCTGAGATGGGCGCGAAAGCTGTAAAAATAAACAGTCGCGGATCCAGCGGCGATACTCCTCTGCACGTGATGGTATGGAGAAAGAACATCTACGCGGTCATGCAACTGTTAGAAGCTGGCGCAGACGTGAATGCCGTTGGTGATATGTCCGAGACGCCGCTTCACATAGCCGTGCGACAGCAGAACGTGAAGGTGGTCAAAACTTTGCTCAAGGCAGGAGCGAACGTATCTTGTGTATCTGAATTCGGTTGCTCACCAAGAGATCTTGCACAAAGGATGGGCGGAGAAACTGCAAGGCTCTTCCGTGGCCTTTGAAAAACTGTATTCGCGGAGCAGCAGCAGTACAATCATGGGCTGGGAGTAGAACGAGCTGCCAATTATCCTTGGCAGCTCAACACTTGCAGACCCGGCCTAGACCCGACCCTTCCAGGGCACCAGCCAGCTTTCCAACGCTCTGATGCCAATATCGATCAGGAAGCCGATGATCCCGATAATGATGATCCCCACGATGATGATGTCGGTCAGCTGAAACTTTGACGCGACCATGATCATCATTCCGATCCCGCGCTCGGCGGCCACGAGTTCGGCCGCCACCACGGTGCCCCAGCAGACCCCCATCGCAACACGCGCGCCGGTAAAGATTTCCGGCAGGGAATTGGGGATGATCACCTTGGTCAGAACCTGAAACTTGCTCGCGCCGAGAGAATACGCCGCGTGCACCTTGGAAATCGCCACGCCGGACACGCCCGCACGGGCCGATATGATCATGATCCAGAGAGCCGCGAGAAACAGCAGGATCACTTTGGACAGTTCCCCAATGCCAAACCAGATGATCATCAGCGGGATCAGCGCCAGCGGTGGAACCGGTCGCATGAATTCCACGATCGGGTCAAACCAGCCCCGAGACCAGTTGGTGAGACCCATGGCATAGCCGATCGGAATCCCCAGAAGCGCACCAAAGAAAAAGCCCAGCAAAACCCGCTGCAGCGAAATCCACGTATGCTGCCAGAGCGTGAAATTCTGATACCCTTCGGCATTCAGTCGAAAGAAACGTTCCAGTACAATCTCCGGTGCAGGCAGATAAAGGCGCTGCATCCGGAAACCTGTTGCTGGTTCGAATGTGGGGGTGCCCTTATCGGACAGGGCCAATACACCTTCGGGTAGCTTGAGACGGTCCCCTGGTTCAACCGGCGTGCCGTTGAGATGCGTCACACGCGAGCCGTCGTTCTTTTTCACGTCATCGTTACGCCAGACGTCGATCACTCGAAAGCCGTATCGCGCCACGGTCAGGCTATCATTCTTTGCAAAGCCGTCTCCTGGTTCGACATCAACTGCCTCGGGTTCGCGGCCGGGGTTCCCCTCGGCGTCGCGCGTCTGTTGTATATCCTCGCGATACACCCGAACGGTCACCTCGGCGTCGTCGCTGCTCCCGTCCTCCAGCGTCGCGGTATAGGTAAAGGTCACGTCGCCCAGAAACGGGCCCGGCATTTTTGGCAGCGGGATCGTCGAATTGGTGAAGGCCACCCAGAGCCAGAACACCGTGAGAACAGAAATGACCGAAGCGATCCGGTTGGCCTTGACCGCACTTTCATCGCCGAACGTGACGGTTTTGAGTGAGTTGAAACCGGAACGCTGGAAGTATTGCTTTAGAAGGTTCGACAAGAGCAGGTAGCTGCCGAAGAACGCTCCAAGGTAGAGAACGAGGATCAAAAGGCCGGTCATGCCTGTTCCTCCACCCGGCCCATGATTTCTTCTTCCATGTTCCAGATCATTTCGAGAATTTCTTCGCGGCGCGTACTGAATTCGGGATGCTTCTTCACCTCGCGGAGGTCCGAATTCACGCCCAGATCAGCAAAGGGCAGGCGGTATTCCTTGTGAATCCGTCCGGGCCGCGGCGCCATAACCAGCAGTCGCTCCCCCAACAGCAGGGCTTCTTCGACCGAGTGGGTGATCAGGATGATCGTCTTGCCGGTCTCTTTCCAGAGTTTCAGCACGAGACCTTGCATCTTTTCCCGCGTCAACGCGTCAAGCGCGCCCAGGGGTTCGTCCATCAAAATCACATCCGGGTCATTTGCGAGGCACCGCGCCAGCGCCACCCGTTGCTGCATCCCGCCTGACAGCTCGTAGATTGCCTTTTCCTTGAAATCTTTCAGACCAACAATGTCGAGCAGATGATCCACATGAGGCATGTATTTCGTCTTGGACTCGCCCTTCATACGGGGGCCAAAGCTGACATTGTCACGCACGCTCATCCACTCAAACAGGGCGCCCTGCTGGAAAACCATGCCGCGCTCCGCATCCGGGCCCACGACCTTATGACCGTTCAGAACGATTTCGCCTTCCGTGGGTGCAAGAAAACCCGCCACGATGTTCAAAAGCGTTGTCTTGCCACAGCCAGACGGGCCCAGAACGCTCATGAGTTCGCCGGTCTTGAGTTCCAGCGCCACGTCCTTCAAAGCTTGAACATGACCGCCATTCGGCAGATCAAAGCGCATAGAGATATTGTCGATATGAAGTGTCGACATCCTGCCCCGCCCCTTTTTTGGATTGGCTGAAAGAAACGGGCCGCCGAAGCGGCCCGCCTTCTCTAGCTTAGTTTGTTGCCGCAGCCCCAAGTGGGTCGGTGTTCACGTTTTCCTCGTAGGACGCTTTGGCCGCGTCGATCGAGCCCGCGGAAACAAAAACATCCGCGACGCCTTTCATGAAGTCCTGAGCGCCCCCGCCGAGCCATTTCTCGCTCAGCTGTTCATCGACGCCCGGGAAGATGAAGGTGGAGATCGTCGCCATCGTGTCCTCCTCGGACATGCCGGCATCCTTGGCGATCACAGGCAGCATCTCTGCATGATTGGCCTCGTCCGCCCACATCGCGTTGGCCTCCGCAGTCACGGCCAGGAACTGCGCCACGACGTCAGAATTTTCGGCAACAAACGCGGAAGGAGCAGAGGTGACGTCAAAGACGAGAATGCCCAGCTCTTCTTTTTCCGCACCGGTCAGCAGTACATTGCCACTGTCCTTCATCCGGCGGAGCGCACCACCCCAGCCGCAGGCCATATCGACAGATCCTTGTGCCAGAGCCGCCTGACCTTCGGCGGGCGCCATATCTACAACAGTCAGACTGTCGAGCGAGACGTCGAAATGATCCATCTGTTTGAGAAAGCCATAATGCGCGGCCGTGCCGAGAGGCACAGCCACCTTCTTTCCGGCCAGTTCGGAGGCGCTGTCCTTGTCGATTTCAAGTGCCGAGGACACCACGCAGTTATCGTTGTCCGAATAGCTGACAGCCACGTCCACGATCTGAAGATCCTGACCGGCGGATGTGGCGACCACGAAGGGCGGTACGCCCTGGCTTACGCTCATCTGCACATCGCCAGAGGCCATCGCCGCGCTCATGGCTGTCCCTGTGTCGAAGCTGACCCAGTTGATGGTCATGCCCATGGCGTCTTCGTATTTGCCAGTCTCCTTTGCGAACTGGAACGGCATCGGCCATTCGAGGAAATAACCGACGGTGATCTCTTCGGCGCTCGCCTGGGCGCCCGCGATCATCGCAGTTGCGGCAACCGCCGACATCAATCGCGACTTGAATTTCATTTCTTGCACTCCCTGTTTACATGCATCGCTCCGGTCGGAGCTCATTGACGGATCTTTTGCGATCCTCGTCTTTGCCACCATAATGACGGCTGCGGCGTCATCGGAGCCGATTCTGACAATGCGTTCAATGGTTTTGTTACAATTCTGGGACGTATCATCCCGAAAGTGGGCAAGCTTTCTGAAACCATAGGCCATTTTTTCGCCTTTTATCATGTTTTTGACGCATACTGCACCGGGATGCTCTGACGTTTGGCTCTAATGAATGCTATGATCTGGCGCTATTGATATGGCGCGGAAAAAAGGCATTGGCTTCAGAGACTGCGCGCTGCCGAAGGGCGATCGCGACACTTCCGGTCCCGAACCGAAATGAAGGAGAATTCCATGGACGGCAACCTTCTGAACGATATCGATAAGGTGGTCGATGCTGACCGCTCGCACGTGTGGCACCACCTGATTCAACACAAGCCCTTTGAGACAGGTGCACCGCGGATCATCGTGGAAGGCAAGGGAATGCGCGTCTGGGATCAGAAGGGCAAAGAGCATATCGATGCCGTCTCCGGTGGTGTCTGGACCGTCAATGTGGGCTATGGGCGGGAGCGTATTGCAAACGCGATCCGTGACCAGTTGATCAAGCTGCCCTATTTCGCGGGATCTGCCGGATCGATCCCCGGTGCGATGTTCTCGGAAAAACTGATTTCCAAGATGCCTGGCATGAGCCGCGTGTATTACACGAACTCGGGATCAGAGGCGAACGAGAAGGCGTTCAAAATGGTGCGCCAGATCGCGCACAAACGTTACGGCGGCAAGAAACACAAAATCCTTTACCGCGACCGTGACTATCACGGCTCGACCATCGCGACGATGTCCGCCGGAGGACAGGACCAGCGCAACGCGCAATACGGCCCCTTCACGCCCGGTTTCGTGCGCGTGCCACACTGCCTGGAGTATCGTGCGCAATGGGACCTGAGCGGCGAGGAATACGGAATCGCAGCCGCCAACGCGATCGAAGAGGTCATCCTGGCTGAAGGTCCGGACACCGTGGGTGCGCTTTGTCTGGAACCCGTGACCGCAGGCGGTGGCGTGATCACACCGCCCGAAGGCTACTGGCCCCGCGTGCAGGAGATCTGCCGAAAGTATGACATCCTGCTGCATATCGACGAGGTCGTCTGCGGCATCGGTCGGACCGGTACATGGTTCGGCTATCAGCACTACGGCGTGGAACCTGATTTCGTGACGATGGCGAAAGGTGTTGCCTCCGGCTACGCGGCGATTGCCTGCTGCGTCACGAATGAAAAAGTCTTCGACATGTTCAAAGAAAACGTTGAAGACCCGCTCGACTACTTCCGCGACATTTCAACATTTGGCGGCTGTACGGCCGGACCTGCGGCAGCGCTCGAAAACATGGCGATCATCGAAGAAGAAGGGCTGCTCGAGAACACCACTGAAATGGGCCACTATATGCTCGACGAATTGTGGGCGTTGGCTGACAAGCACGAAGTGATCGGAGAATGCCGCGGCAAGGGCCTCTTCCTGGGTGCGGAATTGGTGGCCGACCGCGAAACCAAGGAACCGGCAGCCGAAAAACAGGTGCAAGCCGTTGTTGCAGACTGCATGGCTCAAGGCGTGGTGATCGGGGCAACCAACCGTTCGCTGCCGGGCTTCAACAACACGTTGTGCTTTTCACCCGCATTGATCGCGACAAAGGACGACATCGACGAGATCGTCACCGCGGTCGATGGCGCGCTTGGGCGCGTGTTCGGTTAGATTACATGTGGCCAGAGCCGGTCATCCTAAGGGGTCAGCATGTGACGTTGACCCCTTTGTCTTTGGATCATGAGCAGGATTTGGCCATCGCAGCAACAGGCGTACAGGGTTTGTGGTACACCTCAATCCCTTCACCCGAGTACGTTGGCAAGGAGATCAAAACAAGGCTGGCGAAACAAAAGGCGGGCACGATGTTGCCTTTTGCGCAGCTTCTGCCGGATGGGCGGGCGGTGGGCATGACGACCTATATGAACATCGATGCCGCGAACAAGCGCGTTGAGATCGGGTCAACATGGATCGGAAAAGACGCTCAACGCACGGGTTTGAACACAGAGGCCAAGCGCCTGTTACTGGGACATGCGTTTGACGATTTGGGCTGCATCGCGGTTGAATTCCGCACCCATGCGCTCAACCATCAGTCGCGCAGCGCCATCGAGCGGCTCGGCGCCAAACTCGATGGTGTCTTGCGAAGTCATTTGGTGATGGACAACGGATCGCTTCGTGACACCGCGGTGTATTCAATCCTGCCGCATGAATGGCCAGCCGTGAGGGCAAACCTTGACTGGCATCTTCAAAAGCATGGAAGCCCCGCGGGGATCAACCCAGCCTGAGCGGAGACGATCCCCATTCGTTTGTATCAACGAATGTATCGAATGAGGGCTTTCAGACAGCGCTTTCTTCAATAACGATCTCAACCCGTCTGTTTTGCGCCTTGCCATCTTCTGTCAGGTTGGACGCGATTGGCTGATCTTCACCACGCCCCGCCGTCTGAATGCGGTCAAAGGCAACGCCGCTATCCAAGAGCACATCCGCGACGGAATTTGCCCGGCGTTCAGACAAGTCCTGATTGTGCTCCGCCCCTCCTGAATTGTCCGTATGACCGATGATCCGCACGTTTGTATCGGGATAATCCTGCAGGGAGCGTGCAACTGTAGATAGTTCGTCGCGAACGCCAAAATCCACAACGGCGCTGTCTACGTCAAAGAGAATGTCCTGCGGTAAAGTCACAATCAGACTATCGCCTGTATTCGTGATAGAGACGTCATCATTGCCAAGAGACTGACGCAGTTCCGCTTCCTGCTTGTCCAGAAGAGAGCCGATACCAGCGCCGCCTGCCGCGCCGATGGCGCCGCCAATTACAGCACCTTTCAACGACTCGTCTGCCGCAATCGCGCCAACACCTGCGCCCAGAAGGCCGCCAATGATAGCACCTTGTTTGGTGTTGTTGCGGTCCGCCGCCGTGTCGTCAAACCGCTCCGGAGAGCTGCACGCACTCAGCGCAACACCTGACCCCACTGCTATAATCAAAACGTATCTTGGGACTACTGCCATGTCGATCTGCCTCACTATTAATGCCCGTTTATCCGAGCTTGTCCAAAGTATAAGCGTTTAGGTCATGATCCCCAAGCGTAATCTTTTAGACATAGATTTGCTCTAGCTTTCCAATCGACAAACGCGCCTCTTGCATTGACGCCAAATCAAAATGTAAAAGGCTCCATCAAATAAAACACGCCTCTTTAGAAAGCAAAATATGACTGACACGCTTGACCTTCTTCAACAACAAAAAGCATCCATGGAGGCGGAACGCGCCAAGATGGACGCCGATATCAGCGACCTTGACGCCGCCATAAAGGCGATAAAATCGCGGCGCGGGACGGGGAGCGCGAAGACAAGCTCTGCTCCCAAAAAGGCTCCGGCTGCAAAAGGCCGTGCAAAGGCCAAGCGGGCAAAACCGGCTTCAGCAAAGGCTTCATCCGCGAAAACGGCTGCTGTTAAACCGGCGCCAGCCAAGCCTGCGGCGAAGGCAGCAGCACCAAAAGCGGCGGCACCTAAACCGGCTCAGAAACGCACCAAGAAGGCCGCAGTGAAAGTGTCTTTGGACGATGCGATCCTAAAAGCGGTGGGCTCGGGGCAATCAACGCCGGTCATGATCCTTGATTACGTGACTGGGAAAATGTCCGTTGAAACAACCATCAATTCCGTTCGTACACGCGTCTCAAGGCTAAAGCGCGAAGGTAAGTTGATGCGCGGAAAAGAGGGCTGGTCACTACCCAAGAGCTGATCGGTCACGATGATGAGAGCCGTGCGCTACTTTCGTTGCGCGCGGTCCACTCCCCAAAGCACCGCCCGTCTGGGCATCAATGGCAAAATCCAGTTGAGCACGAACTTCAGCAATCCGTCGTTATAGCTGATCAGTTCGCCTGCCCGCATTCCCATGTACCCTTCGCGCGCGACATCCTTGGGTTCGGCCCCACGCGCACTGACAAGTTGCGTGCCATGCAGGTCTGCGACTTCCGCGAATTCGGTCTTCACGTAGCCGGGCGCCAGAACGGTGCAGGTGACACCACGATCGCGCAACTCCTGGTCCACGGCTTGGCTGAAGGAATTCACAAAGGCTTTCGTCGCGAAATAGACCGCCTGTTGCGGACCCGGCATGAAACCCGCCGTCGACCCGACGTTCAGGATTTTACCGGCACCGCGCTCGGCCATATCATGGCCAAACATGTGGGTCAGCGTCACCAGTGACTTAACATTGACATCGATCTTCCCGAGCTCTCGATTGAGATCCCGTTCAATATGTACTCGGCGCCCACCGATACCTGCATTGTTAATCAGGATGTCGACCTGCAATTTCGCTTTCTTGATATCTTTATAGAGCTTTTCCGCCGCATCAGGCTTGGCAAGGTCGGCGGCGAAGACATGCGCTTTGACACCGTATTGTTCCTCGATCTCCGATTTGAGCGTCTTTAGGATTTCAGCACGCCGCGCGGTCAAGATGACATCTCCACCCTTGCCTGCGTGGTATTTGGCGAATTCTTTTCCGATTCCAGAGGATGCCCCTGTGATCAGCGCAATCTTGTCCATGGCCGGTCTCCTTGTATCTCAATGCAACGGTCGCAATGGCTGGCAGTGTAACCGACGCATCCGCATTGAAATAGGGCCGGGATGGAGTTCTCCGATACGCAAGGTTTCGCAGTGGCTTTCGCGCAAGGACCGGGGATCCGGAGGACTGCTGCTTCGCCTCGGCGCGTGCGCTTTCCCAAGCCAGCATGGCGCGCTTGACCGGCAGTCCCCAATGGTATCCGCCCAATCCGCCCGATTTTCTCAAGGCCCGATGACACGGGATGAGATAACTGATCGGATTGCGACCGACGGCGGTTCCGACAGCCCGGACAGCGCGTGGGTTGCCGATGGCCTGGGCGATCTCGGAATAGCTGGTCACGTGACCCGATGGCACTTGCAAAAGCGCCTCCCAAACCTTGATCTGAAAGGGGGCGCCAATCAGGTAAAGCGGTACGGGGTCGTCTTTCGACGTCAGGCCAAAAGCGGCCTCTGCCCAATCTTGCAACGTCTCCGGATCTTCAACAAAGGCGGCATCAGGCCAGCGTCCGCACAGATCGGCCAGCGCGGCCTCGCGCCCTGTTTCAGACGTAAACCCGATTCCACAGATGCCGTGACCGGTTCCCATCACCAACGCGTCCCCGAAAGGGCTGTCAAAATACCCGTAGCGGAGCGTCAGCCCCGCGCCTTTACGCGCATAGTCGCCGGGACTCATCGCCTCCCAACGCAGGAACAGATCATGCAACCGCCCGCCTCCGGAAAGACCCACCTCCTGGGCTGTTCCCAGAGTGGTGAAGCGACTGTCCAAAAGTTCTTTCGCCTGCCCCAGCGACAGGTACTGCTGATACTTCTTCGGACTGATGCCGACCCATTGCGAAAAGACACGCTGGAAATGCGCCGGGCTCATCTGCATTTGCGCGGCGAGATCGCCAAGGCTCTGGCCCGGCTCGCCCGTATCGATCAGGTCGATCGCCCGCCGCATGACACCATAATGGTAACTGTCCTCGTGCTGCACATTCATCGCCGTGTCCTCCGTGATAGTGGCGAACCTATGGTAAAGCCCAAGTCGCGGCGACCCGAATGTTGCGCATCTCGACACCGCGAGCGCATGCGCTAAGACGTCGCCTATGAGCACAGCCACGAACGCCAAGCCCACTAAGCCTCGCGCCCCGAAACCAGCCCGTCCAACCCCGCAGCTGGGCTTCGCCGACCTGAAAGAAATCTTCAGACGCTTTCACGAGGCAGAGCCCGAGCCCAAAGGCGAGTTAGACCATGTCAATGCCTACACACTGGTCGTCGCGGTCGCCTTGTCGGCTCAGGCGACGGACAAGGGCGTGAACAAAGCCACGCGGGAGCTCTTCAAGATTGCCGATACCCCGCAGAAGATGATCGATCTTGGCGAAGAGACGCTCATCGAACACATCAAGACAATCGGACTCTACCGCAACAAGGCGAAGAACGTGATGAAACTCAGCCACATTCTCGTGGAGGAGTATGGCGGCGAAGTACCCAACTCGCGCGCTGCGCTTCAGGCGTTGCCCGGCGTCGGGCGCAAGACGGCCAATGTGGTGCTTAACATGTGGTGGGGCTTTCCCTCACAGGCTGTTGATACGCATATCTTTCGGCTCGGCAATCGCTCGGGCATCGCACCTGGCAAGGATGTCGAGGCGGTTGAACGCGCCATCGAAGACAACATTCCGGTTGACTATCAACAGCATGCGCATCACTGGATGATCCTGCACGGTCGCTATCACTGCACGGCGCGCAAGCCGCGCTGCGCCACCTGTCTTATTCGCGATCTCTGTCTCTTCGAGGAAAAAAACTTATGACAAAGTACCAGGTCATCGGAATCGGCAACGCGGTGGTCGATGTCATCAGCCAGTGCGATGACGCGTTTCTAAGTCGTGAAGGGATCGACAAAGGCGTCATGCAACTTATCGAGCAGGATCGCGGTGTGGCGCTCTATGACGCGATGGAAAACCGCACGCAGATGTCCGGGGGATCCGTGGCCAACACGATCGCCGGCATTGGTGCCCTGGGTCTGGCAACCGGCTTTATCGGCCGTGTAAGCGACGACGCTCTGGGGCATTTCTATGCTGCCGGGATGGCGGAGGCAGGCACCGATTTTGTGAACGCGCCTGTTTCGGGTGGAACGCTCCCTACCTCGCGATCAATGATCTTTGTCACACCCGACGGCGAGCGGTCCATGAACACCTATCTTGGCATATCAACAGAGCTCGGCCCGGAGGATGTCGACCACGCCATTGCCGGCGATGCGGCGTTGTTGTTTCTGGAAGGCTATCTTTTCGACAAGGATCGCGGAAAAGCGGCGTTCCAGGAGGCGGCGCGTGCGTGCCGGGGCGGCGGCGGACGGGCGGGCATATCCCTGTCTGATCCGTTCTGCGTTGACCGGCATCGCGACGATTTCCGCAAACTGGCGCGGGATCTGGATTTTGTTCTCGGCAATGAAGAGGAATGGCTTTCCCTTTACCAAACCGACTACCTCGGAGCCGCGTTGGAACAAGCCGCTGCTGAACGCGGTCTGATCGTCTGCACGCGTTCTGGTCATGATGTCGTGATCGCACAAGAAGACACGACCGTCACAGTGCCGGTGACGCCCGTACAGCCAGTTGACACGACCGGCGCCGGGGACCAGTTCGCCGCCGGCTTTCTTTTCGGCTTGGCGACAGGCGCGGAACTCAAGGTCGCCGGACAGATGGGCTGCGTGGCCGCCGCAGAGGTGATCGGCCATGTCGGCGCACGGCCCGAGGCCGATGTGATGGCCCTCTTCAAAGACAAGGGACTCGTCTGAAAAGGACACCGCTCGGCGTCAGCCGAACTTGCCTTCGATGAAGCGGCGCGCCTCAGTTGTCTTTGCATTCGTGAACAAGTCCTCAGTCGGTCCGATTTCGAGCAGGCGACCGAGATGGAAGTATGCAACACGGTCTGCAATGCGTCTGGCCTCCATCATCGAATGAGTGACCACAACGATTGAATGATCCACTTTCAAAGAAAGCATCAGCTCTTCAATCTTGGCGGTGGCGATCGGATCGATTGATCCTGTCGGTTCATCCATCAACAGCACCTCGGGCTTGGTTGACAAAGCCCGAGCCACGCAGAGCCGCTGTTGCTGGCCGCCCGACAATTCTGTCCCGTCCATGTCGTGCAGATGATCTTTGACCTCATCCCATAGATGCGCGCGACGCAGACAGTCTTCGACATGCGCGTCCATGTCCGCCTCCGTGCGCATCAATCCGTGAATACGCGCGCCGTAGGAGACATTCTTCCAGATGGATATGGGGAATGGGTTGGGCTTCTGCGCCACCCAGCCAAACCGTTTGCGGTGGATCGGTGGGTCAATCGAGGCATCGTGGATGTCTACGCCATCCATTTCGATCCGACCCTTGATCACCACGCCGCGGGTTCCATCATGCATGCGGTTCAGGCACTTGAGCGCGGTAGACTTGCCGCAGCCGGAAGGCCCGATAAACGCGAGAATTTCACCCGGATAGAGATCAAAGCTCACATCGATCAGAGCATGGGTGTCGCCATACCAAAGATTGACGTTGTCCAAACTCATGAGAGGGGGTTGGTTGGACAACACCCGCGACACGTTCTGGTGTTCAATATCTTGACCTTGCATCGACATCCGCACCTCCAATGGTTGCTTGCGACACATTGGGCAACGACAGGGATCAGGTTTTAGATTCAGGTCAAATACGGGAAAACTTCATAAAAAATTCATAAACCAAGGGCGTTACCCCTGGTCGGAACACGGGCCTGGCCAGGTTGGGGAAAGCAGGGTCACTCGCCCAGTTTGGCGTGCACTTCATCGAGATCGATTTCACGAACGGGCATCTTGTTTGACGGATCGTCGAAATCATAGCCGAACAAGTCGAAATCCCTATGATAGATTTCTTTGATCAGGTGCATGGAGAGATCGTCGAAGTAGTCTTCGACCGGGTGCGCGCGTTTCGGCCCATGCCCCTCACTTTCATTGAATCTGGGAATAGTGCCCAGATCAATGGCATGAGGCGTGTCAATCGCATCAAGCACATGCTCCATTCCCGCATTAAACTCTTCGGTCCAGAAGATACGGTCATAGTGGCCGCCGTTAACGATGAAGGTCGACACGTGTCCCGCCATTGACGACCAGTGAATATCGGGATCCATGGGACGCTTCCATCGGATCGTGTCCCGGGCAAACAACAGAAAGCGGCGAAAGGACTTGATCTGGGCAAACTCGTCCTGACCGTCCTCGCCCCCGACTTCAATGCCGTATTTCTGCACCAGCAGCGGCACCAGCTTACCGCGATAGCGCAGACCGTTGCGCTGTATCCCACAAATCTTGTCAAAGAACGAACTCAGGATGCGCGTGTAGGGATTGCGCACGCAGGTAAAGGCATAGGACCTATGCGCCATTACGTTTGCGGTTATGACGTCCTGGCTTTCCTCTATCGCCCATTTATGCAGGCCCTGTGTCGCATCATGGATGTCACCGTCAAAGAACGCACCGTGATCGGAAAAGTACATAATCTGCCCGATTGTTGAGCACGCACATTTCGGCACCACGCGATACACCACGCTTTCGCTTTCGGTCATCCATGTCCCAGGAAAGCCCATTTTGCCTGGTCCTTGCCTAACTACGCCTCTAACGCGGTGTTCTCCGCCCCGCTCATACGTTTTTGTAGCGTGAAGCCCCTTTCAAAGAAAGTCTGTTTATTCAGGCCGCGTTCAGGACTATGACTGTAACCAGCGGCAATAAGACTGGGCAGACAACACCGCTATGGCAACGATCGCGTACATTCTCCTGTGCCACAAGGATCCCGAAGCGATCATTCGGCAAGCCTCTATGCTGACGGCGGCGGGAGACTGCATTTCAATTCACTTTGACGCGCGTGCCAAGTCTCAGCATTACCGTTTCATCCGTGAAGCGTTGGCTAGTAATCCCAATGTCACTTTCGCGAGGAAACGCGTCAGATGCGGCTGGGGAGAGTGGTCGCTCGTCGAGGCTTCGCTGCTTGCTGTGCGCGCCGCGGTAGAGGCTTTTCCTCGGGCCACGCATTTCTACATGCTGTCCGGGGATTGCGCCGCGATTAAATCTGCGCGCTATGCACATGATTTTCTCGATGCGCATGACGTCGATTACATCGAGAGTGTCGACTATTTCGAAAGCGATTGGATCAAGACCGGGATGAAGGAAGAACGCTTGGTCTATCGCCACTTCGTCAACGAACGAAAGCACAAATGGCTGTTCTACGCCTGCGTCGACCTGCAACGCCGCCTCGGTCTGACCCGCGAAATCCCTGCCGACCTGCAGATGCAGATCGGAAGTCAGTGGTGGTGCCTGCGGAGGCGCACGATCGAATGGATTCTTGATTTTGCAGATCGCCGCCGCGATGTGATGCGGTTCTTTCGAACGACATGGATACCTGACGAAACCTTTTTCCAGACACTGGTACGCCACCTTGTGCCAGAGGCGGAAATAAAGTCGCGCACGCTGACATTTCTTATGTTCACCGATTACGGGATCCCGGTGACCTTCTACAATGACCATTACGACTTGCTGTTGAGCCAGAATGCTCTGTTCGCACGCAAGATCAGCTCTGAGGCGAAAGAACTCAAAACACGGCTTGGGCGGCTCTATGCCAATGACGAGGCACAGTTCAACATCTCGGACGAAGGCCGCAGTCTGTACAAATTCCTGACCGGTCGGGGCCGGATCGGACGCCGGTTCGCCACTCGGTTCTGGGAAACTGAAAGCACGTTGGGCCGTGATCGCGAATTGCTGATCGTCATCTGCAAGAAATGGCATATCGCCAAGCGCCTTCTCGACCGTATCCGTCAGGTCACGAACCTTCCCGCAATCGAGTATCTTTTTAACGAGGAAGGCACATACCTCCCTGACCTTGGTGGAATTCAGGCGACTCTTGAGAAACGCACCCGGCACAGGCGGGCGTTGATGCGGATGCTGTTTGAGTATTATGAAACCGACAGGCTGATCGTTTGCATTGACCCCGGCAACATTGATCTGCTCCACGATTTCTGTGGAGATCGGGCAACAACGCGGTTGCTTGAGGTGCAGTGTGAATTCACCGATGAATACCTCGTGGGTCATGCGATGCGTGTGGGTCTCGCCGGCGAACAGACCTCTCAAGAGACCTTGGCGCGTCTCTTGCCGACCATCCGAGGCGACATTTTGCATGAAGTCGATTTGATCCGGGACGCGGAATTTGAAAACCACCTCATTCTTCGGCAGTCGGATAGTCCGGATGATCAGGCGGGACGGTTGGCCCGCTTCTTGAATCTGGGGGACGAAAAAGCTCTAGAGATCGCACGCACCGATTACCTGTTCGCAGATTGAGGACAAAGATGCCCTATACTTATGACGACCAGAATATCTTCGCCAAGATCCTGCGCGGCGAGATCCCCAACGACACCGTGCTGGAAACGGAACACAGTCTTGCGTTCAACGATATTGTCCCTCAAGCACCGGTCCATGTCCTTGTGATCCCCAAGGGGGCCTATGTCTGTCATGATCATTTCGCGGCGGAGGCCCGTTCGGAGGAGATTGTCGATTTCATGCGCGCGACGGCAGAGATATGTCGCCTAAAGGACATTTCACCAGGCGACGGGCATAGCGGTTTTCGCGTGATCGGCAATGCCGGCGAGGCCGCCATGCAGGAAGTGCCACACTATCACCTGCACATTCTTGGCGGTCGCCTTCTCGGCGGCCTGCTGCCGGTGGCTTGACCACCCCCAACGCGTATACCCGGTGCCAACTTGCCGCACCCGCGAAACAGCCCCATATGCACATCCGATGACCGAGGCACTGCATTCAACAAAAGATGACGGACTGCGCGCCCGCGTGGGCCGTTTCATTGACCGGCCTCTGATCCAGAACGGCATTCTGGCAGTCATCCTGTTCAACGCGATTATTCTGGGTCTGGAAACGTCGAAAGCAGCAATGGAGGCAGCGGGTCCGCTTCTTCTGGCACTCGATGCGATCTGCCTCGCAATTTTTGTTGTGGAGCTGGGGCTCAAGCTCTTTGCCCGCGGTCCAGCCTTCTTTCGCGATGGCTGGAACATTTTCGACTTCATCATCGTCGCGATTTCCCTGATCCCTGCCTCGCAAGGATTGTCCGTGCTGCGCGCAATGCGCATCTTGCGGCTGCTGCGCGTTCTGTCTGTCACACCGTCTTTGCGGCGGGTCGTCGAGGGATTGATGAACGCCCTGCCGGGCATGGGGTCTGTTTTTCTTCTGATGGGGATAATTTTCTACATCGGCGCTGTCATGGCGACGAAGCTTTTTGGCGCATCGTTTCCCGAATGGTTTGGTACAATTGGACGATCCGGCTACTCGCTATTCCAGATCATGACACTGGAAAGCTGGTCGATGGGCATCGTCCGCCCGGTGATGGAGGTTTATCCATTTGCCTGGGCGTTCTTTGTTCCCTTCATCCTTGTCACCACCTTTGCCGTCGTGAACCTCGTGGTCGGCCTGATCGTAAACTCGATGCAGGACGCCCATGGCGCAGAAGATGCGGAACGGACCGATATCTACCGCGAAGAGGTGCTGGAGCGTCTCGCCGCGATCGAAAAAAAGCTGCAACGGCGGGATTGATCAGCTTCCACGCGTGAGCGTCAGGAAGACGTCTTCCAGATCGGCCTGCTCCGTCCGCATATCTGCGATGGTAATCCCTGCAGCGCGCACCGCTTCGAGCACTTGAGCCGCCGACATCATTTGCGCCCGGTACCGGATTTCCAACGCGCCATCACCGCGCCGTTCCGTCATAAGACCCGGTCCCTCCGGCAGGGACTGTGGCGGCGCTTCCGGCACAACCACCAGCGTACGCGCATCTAACTGGCCCAAGAGGTTGGCCGTACTCTCACGCGCTTTAAGCAGGCCTTCGTGGATAATGGCGATCTCGTCGCACATCTCTTCGGCTTCTTCGAGATAATGGGTTGTCAGGATGATCGTCATCCCGTCGTCGTTGAGCTTGCGGACATTTTCCCACAGCATCTGGCGCAACTCGATGTCCACCCCCGCCGTCGGCTCATCGAGCACCAGAACACGCGGCCCATGCACCAGCGCCTTGGCCAAAAGCAAACGGCGGCGCATACCGCCCGACAAGGTGCGGGCATAAGCCTCAGCCTTGTCTGATAGGCCCACTAGTTCGAGAATTTCATCGCTTCGCCGTTCGGCCTTGGGAACACCGTATAGACCCGCCTGCACCTCTAGCGCCGCGCGTGGCGTGAAGAACGGATCGAGGTTCAACTCCTGCGGCATAACACCGATCGCCGCGCGGCTTTGACGGGGGTTCACATCCTGATCGAACCCCCAGATCACAACCTGACCTGCGCTCTTGATCACAAGGCCAGCCAGAATGTTGATAAGCGTCGATTTGCCCGCGCCATTCGGACCCAGCAGGCCAAAAATCGATCCCGTTGGTATTTCGAGGTCGACCCCTTTCAGCGCGCGCTTCGGGGCTGACGCGCCGCTCGCGCGATAGGTCTTTTCCAGCCCTTTAATCTCGATCGCCTTATCCGGCATGTCCTTGTCTCTGCTCTGGATACCGATCTTTGGCGGGTATCAGGTCAGCAGGGAAAGGAAAACCGCAACACGAACAAACCCGGAGATTCGATAAGCAGAATCATCATTTCATGGACAGCATTGGCCCTAAACTTCCGACATCGATGTATCGGCACTGGCCCTGATCCGCGTAGCGTGGCAAAACCCTGAAACTTGCAATCGGGGGACTGTATGACGTTCGGCAAAGGGCACCATCTGCATCTGATCGACGGCTCGGCTTTTATCTTCCGCGCCTATCACGCCCTGCCGCCGCTGACGCGCAAATCGGATGGCCTGCCGATTGGCGCGGTCTCTGGGTTCGGCAACATGCTGCAACGCTACATCTAAGCGAGCACCGGCGCCGATGCGCCGACGCATCTGGCGGTGATTTTCGACAAGGGAAGTCATACTTTTCGCAACGATCTGTATTCCGAATACAAGGCCAATCGCGACGAGATGCCCGAGGACCTCCGCCCGCAGATCCCGCTGACACGCCGCGCGACAGAGGCATTCAACATCGCTTGCAAGGAAATCGCAGGCTATGAGGCCGATGACATCATCGCCACGCTCGCCGTGCAGGGCCGCGCCGCAGGCGGCCGTGTCACAATCGTGAGTTCCGACAAGGATCTGATGCAATTGGTCGGCGACGGGGTCGAAATGCTCGACGCCATGAAAAACCGCCGACTGGGCCGCGAGGAGGTCCATGAAAAGTTTGGCGTCTACCCCGAACGGGTTGTCGATGTGCAGGCGCTGGCCGGTGACAGCGTGGATAATGTCCCCGGGGCACCAGGGATCGGAGTCAAAACGGCGGCGCTCCTGATCAACGAGTATGGCTCGCTCGAGGAACTGCTGGACCGCGCGGACGAAATCAAACAACCCAAGCGCAGGGAAACGCTGATCGGGCATCGTCCCCAGATCGAACTGTCCAAACAGCTTGTTCAACTGGATGAGAACACGCCTCTCGATTTCACCATTGATGATCTGGAACTTCGTGAGCCAGAACCCGATACCTTGATGGCTTTCCTGGCGGAGATGGAGTTTCGCACGCTTACCAAACGCATTGCTGACGCGCTGGACGTCGAAGCCCCTGTCATCGAAGCGCCTTCCGGTCCGGCGGCTGCAGAGCAGAGCGCGCCGGAATGGCCCGCTATCGCGCCGGATTCTTACGAATGTGTCGATGACATGGCCCGCCTCCACGCCTGGATCGAGAAAATCAATGCCCGGGGTTATGTGGCGTTCGACACAGAAACGACATCTCTCAACGAGATGCAGGCCGAACTGGTCGGTATTTGTCTCGCCGTGGACCCCGGAGAGGCGGCTTACATTCCCCTTGGGCACAGAGATCCGGGCGCGGGCGACCTCTTTGGTAGCGACGCCCTGCTCGACGGGCAACTTGACCGACAGGAAGTGCTGGACGCGTTGAAACCCGTCCTCGCGAATCCGGCGGTGCTCAAGATCGGGCAGAACATGAAGTATGACGCGAAGATCATGGCCAATTACGGAATCAGCGTCGACCCGATCGATGATACGATGTTGATGTCCTATGCGCTTCATTCAGGGGTCCACAATCACGGCATGGATACCCTGTCCGAGCGGTATCTCGGCCACACTCCGATCCCGATCAAGGAGGTGCTGGGAAGCGGAAAGTCGATGATCACCTTTGACAGGGTCCCCATCGAAGAGGCTGTGAAGTATGCGGCGGAGGATGCCGATATCACTCTGCGCCTGTGGCTGACCTTCAAGCCGAGGCTTCATGTCTCTCGTGTCACCACAGTTTACGAGACGTTAGAACGCCCGCTCGTGCCGGTTCTCGCGCAGATGGAACGCCGGGGGATTCTCGTGGACCGCGAAACCCTGTCCCGCATGTCCAATGCTTTTGCCCAGAAAATGGCGGGCCTTGAGGCGGAGATACATGAACTTGCCGGGGAGAGCTTCAACGTGGGTTCTCCAAAGCAACTGGGCGAAATTCTGTTTGATAAAATGGCGCTTGAAGGCGGCAAACGCGGCAAGACCGGAGCCTATGCAACAGGGGCTGACGTGCTCGAAGACCTTGCGACAGAACACGATCTGCCAGCGCGCGTGCTGGACTGGCGGCAACTGTCGAAACTCAAATCCACCTATACCGACGCGCTTCAGGATCATATCGACCCTGATACGGGTCGGGTGCATACGTCCTATGTTCAGACCGGGGCGAGCACCGGACGGTTGGCCTCAACGGATCCCAATCTGCAAAATATTCCGATTCGCACAGAAGAGGGCCGCCGTATTCGCGAGGCATTTGTCGCCGCAGAGGGCAACACCCTCGTCGCCCTTGACTACAGTCAGATCGAGTTGCGGATTCTCGCGCATATGGCCGATATCCCCGCTCTGAAACAGGCATTTGCGGACGGGCTCGATATTCACGCGATGACTGCATCAGAAATGTTCGATGTCCCGCTGGATGAAATGACCCCAGAGGTACGCCGTCGTGCAAAGGCAATCAATTTCGGCGTCATTTACGGGATTTCGGGTTTTGGGTTGGCCCGGAACCTGCGAATTCCAAGAGCAGAAGCGCAAGCGTTCATCGACCGGTACTTTGAGCGCTTTCCCGGCATCCGCACCTATATGGACGACACGATCGCCTTCGCCACTGAACACGGCCACGGACTGACCCTGTTTGGGCGGCGTATCCACACCCCTGAAATCAGCGCTAAGGTCCCGCGCGCCGGCTTTGCCCGTCGGGCGGCGATCAACGCGCCGATTCAGGGTACCGCAGCAGATATCATTCGACGCGCGATGATTCGCATACCCGACGCCATCGAAGGGCATCCCTGCTCACTTTTGCTGCAAGTGCATGATGAATTGCTGTTTGAGGTCGAAAATAGAGCCGTCAACGCTCTGATCGATGCCGCGCAGAGCGTTATGGAAGACGCAGCCTTGCCCGCGTTACAGCTCGATGTGCCCTTGGTCGTCGACGCAGGTCAGGGCTCAAACTGGGCTGAGGCCCATTAACAGGCGCGTCAGTCAAGGATGAAGACGAAAATGTCCTGCTAAACGAGCCATTCTGTGTCCAAAACGCGTCAGAACGGTCCAATATTGCAGAAAATGATCATTAACGTGACCAGTTGGTTGACAAAAAATGGTGATCACGGAAAGAGTCGGGTGCGTGATATGGAAGGAATTAGTTCACATGAAAAGCAAGCTTGCAATGATTGCTGCTATCGTCGCAATCGCAGGTCTGTCGGCCTGCGCACAACAAGAAGAAGAGGTTGTGGTTCCTGTGGAGCCTGAGCCCGTTTCTGAAAAGTTCTAAACACCGCCTCCGGGACAGCGGTGGACTAGAGCCGCTTCTGTCCCGGGGCACCCTTGGTCCGATACCCGACGTGCGCGTCGGGTTTTTTGTTTCCTGAGGCTATTGGCTTGACGGTATTACTCTGCCGCCAGTTCGACCGAGGGTATCATCCGGAAGAAAACGCCTTCCGACCAAAGCCCGAACCAGCCGTCCTTATGAACGCCGATATCGGCAAGTCTGTAAAACGACTTGCGATCGATCAACGCGTCGAGATTGGTGCGCACCCGGATATAGGGGGACGGCTCTCCGGTTTCGGGGTCGCGATCGACACGGATCGGGTGATCCGGTCCCGCCATCACCTTGGCGCCCACAGTGGGCTCGAATAGCTTCATCTGATCGTCGCCTGCGCCAGCAGTTTCATTATCGACTGCGACATATGGGGCATCGTCGACTGTTATCCCGACCTTTTCGACCGGAGTGACAAGATAATACTTGTCTCCCTCGCGCTTCAGGATCGTAGAGAACAAACGCACAAGTTCCGGGCGTCCAATAGGCGTCCCCAGATAAAACCATGTGCCATCTCTCGCGATCCGCATATCAAGGTCACCACAAAATGCAGGGTTCCATAGGTGGACCGGGGGCAATTTCTTGTCGCCAAACTGCTTCGCTGCCTCCATCAGGCTCTCCGTTGACGGGGTCGTGATCGTATCTTTGGTCATTGGTTTGCTTTTGCCATTTTTGCCACGCGCTTTACACTCTAGATTAGAAATATAGGGCCTTATGGAGTTTGACTATGACCGACGACGCGGACCTGCTGAAGGGGATCGAAGCGCTGGAGGAAAAGCTTGCTCTGGCCAGAGAGTCGATAACCAAGCGATTCATCGGGCAAACACGCGTTGTCGATCTGTCGCTTTCGGCATTGCTTTGCGGGGGTCACGGTTTGCTCATTGGCTTGCCGGGCCTTGGCAAAACGCGCCTTGTGGACACGCTGGCCACCGTGATGGGCCTTGATTCAAACCGGGTGCAATTCACACCCGATCTGATGCCAGCGGATATTCTGGGCTCCGAAGTGCTGGAAACCGGCAGCGATGGGGCGCGAACCTTCAAGTTCATTCCCGGACCCATCTTCTGCCAATTGTTAATGGCAGATGAAATCAACCGGGCCAGCCCGCGCACGCAATCGGCCCTGTTGCAGGCAATGCAGGAGCGTACCGTTTCCGTCGCTGGCGAAAATCGGCTTCTTACGCCTCCCTTCCATGTCCTGGCGACGCAGAACCCGATCGAGCAGGAAGGCACATATCCTTTGCCCGAAGCACAGCTCGACCGGTTCCTCGTGCAGATCGAAGTGCCCTATCCGGACCGCGATACCGAACGCGAGATTTTGCTGGCGACCACCGGAGCAGAAGAAGAAGAGGCGCACCGCGTGTTCGAGCCGCAGGACCTGATCGATGCGCAGATGATCCTGCGCCGAATGCCCGTTGGCGAAGCTGTCATGGAACAGATCATTGATCTTGTCCGATCCTTCCGGCCACAGAACCCGGATGCCCCCGAGATTGTCCGCGACACCGTCGCCTGGGGCCCCGGACCGCGGGCTGCGCAATCCCTGATGCTGACCGTGCGCGCCCGTGCGATGCTGCAGGGTCGGCTGGCACCCAATATCGACGATGTTGCAGCAATGGCCGAACCCGTCTTGATCCACCGCATGGCGCTTAGCTTTGCCGCGCGCGCCCGAGGTGACACTCTCGCCGATCTGATTGCGAATGTTACGGGACAAATCACCCAGACAGAGGCCGCCGCGTGAACCAAACCGCCCAATTCCGCGCGCGGGCAGAAACTGAAGCTGCGCGCCTTCCGGCTTTGCTGGCCAGAGCGGAACATCTGGCGGGCACAGTGCTGCTTGGCGAACATGGGCGGCGGCGCCCGGGTATGGGAGATGACTTCTGGCAATACCGCCCGATGCAGCCAGGCGACGAGCTTCGCATGATCGACTGGCGGAGGTCTGCCCGATCCGACACGCAATTTCTGCGCCAGCGGGAATGGCAGATTGCGCAAAGCGTTACCATCTGGGTCGATGGGGCGGCCTCCATGCGCTTCGCCTCATCAGACGACGTGCCGCGGAAGGCGGATCGCGCGCGTTTGCTGGCGCTCGCGATTGCGATTCTCTTGAATCGGGCAGGCGAGAGAACGGGGCTGGCTGGAACCGATGTTCCGCCCCGCCGGGGAGAGGCGCAGATCGAGCGTCTGGCGCTCGCACTCGCGAGAGACAGCGATGAGGATTACGGCGCGCCCCAGACGCGGGGAATGATGTCTCATGGACGGGCCTTGTTCCTGTCGGATTTTCTGGGAGACATCGGCGCCGTTCGCGATGCCCTGACAGAGGCCGCGGATCGTGGCGTGCAGGGCGTCGTGTACCAGATCCTCGATCCTGCCGAGGAAAGCTTTCCCTACAGGGGACGCACGATCTTTGAGAGTGTCGGCGGCACATTGGCGCATGAGACCTTGAAGGCCTCGGAATTGCGGGCGCGCTATCTCGACCGTCTGGCACGGCGCAAGGACGAACTGGAGCGGCTCTGCGCCACAACAGGCTGGCTCTTTGCCACACATCATACCTCTCAAACGGCACAATCGGCGCTCTTGTGGCTCTACAACGCATTCGACGGAGGGCACGGGCGATGATCCTCGGTCCCCTCGGCTTTGCCGCACCGTGGCTACTGGTCGCTTTGGCGGCGTTGCCCGTGCTGTGGCTCATCTTGAGGGCCGTTCCGCCCGCCCCGATCCGGCGGCGCTTTCCCGGTGTAGCACTGCTTTTGGGGTTGCGAGACGACGATTCCGTAACGGACAGGACACCCTGGTGGCTTTTACTGTTACGCATGTTGGCCGTTGCAGCGGTCATCACCGGATTGGCCGGTCCCGTGCTGAATCCGCAGACCGAACAAAACGACTCAACAGGTTCACCGCTACTGGTCGTGCTTGATAACTCCTGGGCCAGCGCTCGCGACTGGCCCGCTCAATCGGAACTGATGGAAGCTTTACTGTCAGAGGCTGTCCGCGCGTCCCGGACTGTCGCGGTGCTGCGTCTGACAGATCCCGAGCCGCTGGTTTTTCAAACGGCAGATGCCTGGCGCAGTCGCCTGACGGGGCTTGCGCCGGTGTCCTGGGAACCAGGTCCACAGGATCTGGCGGAGGCCGTGGCGATTGTCGCGGACACTAACGTTGAAACGAGATGGTTTTCCGATGGTCTCGCGCGAACCGGCCGAGACGCATTGTTTGATGCATTATCTGCGAATGGCCCCGTCACGATCCACGAAAGCGCGGTGCCCCTGATCGCCCTCTCCCCGGCGGAAGTCGCGGAAGGCAATATCAGATTGACGGCGCAACGTGTACGCACCACCGCGGCGCGAGAGATCATGGTCGATGCGCATGGCCGCGACCCTGCGGGTGCAATGACTGTTCTGGCTACACTCCCTCTGCAGTTCGAGGCCGGTAGCCCTGTTGCCACGGGTGACCTGTCCCTGCCGGCAGAGCTGCGCGCGCGCGTCACCCGATTTGAAATCGCCGGACAGCGCCATGCTGGAGCGGTCACTCTGACGGATGACAGCCTCAAGCGGCGAGAGGTGGCCCTGATTGCGGGACGCGAGGATCGCGAAGGGCTCGAACTCTTGTCGCCCCTCCACTATCTGCGCCAGGCGCTGGAGCCGACCGCCGAGTTGTTGAGCGGATCACTGTCGGATGTCCTCCCCGCCAATCCCGACGTAGTGGTTCTGGCCGATGTCGCCACCCTGTCTGACGCAGAACAGGCGCAACTGATCGACTGGACAGAGCGCGGTGGTCTGTTGTTGCGCTTTGCAGGCCCACGGCTCGCCGCCTCGGATGTCTCGCGCGCGCAGGAAGACCCGTTGATGCCTGTGCGGCTACGCGCCGGCGGACGTACGGTTGGGGGCGCGATGAGCTGGGGCGAACCGAAGGCGCTCGCGTCCTTTTCTGAAGAAAGCCCGTTTTCCGGTCTGACTCTTCCACCGGATGTGACCGTGTCAGCCCAGGTTATGGCACAGCCTGACCCGACACTCGCGCAACGGGTGATCGCTCAACTTACAGATGGCACGCCCCTTGTAACGCGCAAGCGCATCGGCGCCGGTCAGGTGGTTTTGTTCCATGTTACTGCAAACGCGGAATGGTCCACTCTGCCGCTGTCGGGGCTTTTCGTGCAGATGCTGGAACGCCTGGCCGTCTCTTCGTCGATCGCCCTGCCCGACCTTGACGAGTTGACAGGTACAACATGGCAGCCAGTTCAGGTTTTGAACGGTTTTGGCACGCTCGAAGATGCAGGCACGTTGCCCGGTGTCGATGGTGCGCGCTTTGTGCAGGATCGGATCGCGTCCGATCTGCGCCCGGGGCTCTATGAAGGACCTGACCGGCGTCTGGCCTTGAACATCCTGACCGGTCAGACCGTGCTTGAAGGTGTGACCTGGCCTGGCACCGCTACTGTCGTGGGTCTGGAGCGTGCCGCGGAAACACCTCTTGGAGGATGGCTTCTGGCGGCGGCGCTTATGCTACTGGTGGCCGATGTCGTGGCCTCGCTGGCGCTGTCGGGTCGGCTGATACCAGCGCGGGCCGCTGTAGGCGCTCTGGCGGCTCTGCTGCTATCTGCGCCGATCATGGCGGAGGCTCAGCAAAGCGACACGTCGCTCGATGATGACGCCAAAGCGCTTCTGGCGTCGTCCGAGGTCGTTCTGGCGCATATTCTCACCGGTGACAGTCGTTTGGATGAGGCGGCGCATGCCGGGATGCGAGGCCTGGGCGAGACACTCTATTTCCGAACGTCGGTCGAACCGTCAGAGCCCGTAGGCGTCAATCTGGAGACAGATGAACTGGCGGTTTATCCCTTCCTCTATTGGCCAATCACGCCCGATCAGCCAATCCCGTCAGATGTGGCCTATCTCAAGCTCAATGACTACCTGCGAACCGGCGGTATGATCCTGTTTGATACCCGCGACGCCAATGTCTCCGGCTTCGGAGCGTCCTCAGCAAATGGTCGTAAGTTGCAGCAGCTTGCAGCGCCGCTCGACATACCGCCGCTTGAACCTATCCCGGCCGATCATGTTCTCACGCGGACGTTCTACCTGCTTCAGGATTTCCCCGGGCGACATACCGGACGGTCTGTCTGGGTCGAATCCGCCCCGCCCGATGCAGAACAAGTCGAAGGCATGCCGTTTCGCAATCTCAATGACAATGTCACTCCGGTCGTGATCGGTGGCAATGACTGGGCCGCTGCATGGGCGATCGATGAGCTCGGCAACCCCCTCTTCCCGATCGGTCGCGGTTTTGCCGGAGAGCGCCAGCGTGAACTGTCCTATCGGTTCGGTGTCAATCTCGTGATGCACGTGCTGACCGGAAACTACAAATCAGATCAGGTTCATGTGCCGGCGCTGCTGGACAGGCTGGGGCAGTAACGCATAATGACCGGTAGCATTCTTTTCGATCCGCTGCTCAGTATCTGGCTTATCGCTGGCCTCGCAGTGCTTTTTGCGCTTGCTGTGGGACTTGCGCTGTGGCGCGGGCTGTCGGGCTGGGCGCTGCGCGCTTTGGCAGGACTTGTCGTTCTGGGGGCGTTGCTCGGACCGGTCTATCAACAGGAAGAGCGCGCACCCCTCAGCGATATTGTCTTCCTCATCGAAGATGACACCGCCAGTCAGCAGCTTGGGGACCGAGCGGCTCTGACCACCAGTTCGGGCGATGCGCTTGCCCAGCGCATCGGGAACATGAGTAACACAGAACTGCGCCGGATCACGGTGACGGACGGCGCGGAGAATACCGGAACGCGTCTTATGACGGCCCTGTCCGAAGCCATGGCCGAAGAACCCCGCGCACGGATTGCAGGCGCGATCCTGCTCTCGGATGGACGTTTGCACGACATAGATCGCGCCCCGGATATGCCCGCGCCCCTGCACCTGCTGCACACGGGACGCAACTCGGATTGGGACCGCAAAATCGTGGTCTCCAACGCTCCTGCCTTTGGGATATTGGGCGAGGAAATCCTGATGACCCTGCGCGTCATCGATGAAGGCGCGGTTCCCGAAGATGTGACGACTGTGCCGATCTTTGTCTCGATCGACGGGGCGGAGCCGCGCCAGTTTCAGGTGCCTGTAAACGAGGAGATCACTCTGCCGGTCCGTCTGCCCCATGGCGGTCGCAATGTGCTGAAATTCGACACGCCCGAAGCTGAAGGCGAGCTGACCGACCGAAACAACACGGCGCTTGTTCAGATTAACGGCGTTCGGGATCGCCTGAGCGTTCTGCTGGTGTCCGGAGAACCGCATGCCGGCGGTCGGACCTGGCGCAACCTGCTGAAATCCGACAGCTCTGTCGATTTGGTGCATTTTACGATCCTGCGTCCACCGGAAAAGCAGGACGGCGTGCCGGTACGCGAATTGTCACTGATCGCGTTTCCCACACGGCAGCTATTTCTTGAAAAGATCGAAGACTTCGATCTGATTATCTTTGATCGGTATAAGCGGCGCGGAATCCTGCCATCGCTCTATCTCGACAACGTCAGGCAATACGTCGAGGATGGCGGTGCGGTTCTGATTGCCGCGGGTCCCGATTTTGCCTCCGCTGACAGTCTCTATCGTACACCGTTGCAGGAAATCTTGCCCGGATCTCCAACCGCACGCGTGGTCGAACAACGTTATCGCCCCGCCGTGACGGATCTGGGCCAGCGCCATCCGGTGACCGCCGGGCTGGAACAGGAATTCGGCACCGAGTGGGGGCGTTGGATGCGTCAGATCGAACTGGAGCAGAACTCGGGCGATGCCGTGATGACAGGCGCGGGCGACCGCCCTCTACTGGTGCTTGACCGGGTTGGCGAGGGCCGCGTGGCGCTTTTGGCATCTGATCATGCGTGGCTCTGGAACCGCGGCTATGAGGGGGGTGGGCCGCAACTCGAACTGTTGAGGCGTCTCGCGCATTGGATGATGAAGGAACCGGAACTCGAAGAGGAAGCGCTCTGGGCGGAAGCCACCGGACAGCAAATGCGCATTATCCGGCGGACCCTTGAAGAAAGCGTCGGTCCCGTGACAATTGAAACCCCGAGTGGGGAACAGCTCGAAACAACCCTCGAAGAGGTCAGCCCCGGCCGTTATGAAACGTTGTTCGACGGACCTGATATAGGGCTCTATCGTTTGCAGAATGACGAGCATAGCGCCGTCATCGGCCTTGGTCCCGCTTCACCTGTCGAATTCAAACGGACCATCGCTGATACGGACACACTTGCCCCGGTGATCGAGGCGACGAGGGGCGGCATTCTCGCTCTGGAGAATGGCACCCCCCGGCTGAGGAACGTGCGGGGAAATGCCGCCGCCGCCGGGCGCGGCTGGATCGGCATCACCCCCCGAAATGCATTCGAAACACGGTCTGTTACTCAGTTACCGCTCTTGCCGCCATGGCTTGTGCTTCTGCTCACCTCCGCCCTTATCGTCGGTGGATGGTTGCGAGAAGGTCGTCAGTAAAGCTTCATCCTGCGCTCAGAGCTCTGCGCGGACAACCTCCAGATATCGCGTCCGCAGGGCCATGGTATAGATCCCTGGCTTACCGTCACCGATGCTTTGACCGTCAATCTGAACAACAGGTTCAATGTAGCTTGACGCGCCAGTGATAAACGCCTCGTCAGCGGCCAGAGCTTCGGCAAGCGTTATCTTGCGGAAAGCGACATCGTAACCAAGTTCCTCCGCGACACGTAGCATTGTCTGCCGTGTAATGCCGTGCAGAATCAGATTGTCCACCGGGCGCGCAATCAACGTTCCGCCCCTTACAATGAAAAAGCTTGTCGCACCGCCTTCCGTGATCCGGCCTTCGTCATCAATCAACAAGGCTTCATAGGCGCCACCGGCATCCGCAGCGGTCTTGGCGATGACCTGACCCAGCAAATTGGTGGTTTTTATGTCGCGTCGCTTCCATCTCAGATCGAGGTGGGTTTGCATCGCCCGTCCCACAACAGGGTTTCCTGGCTCAGGGCCGGACTGAACGAAGGCCAGAACATTGGGTTTCAGGTCTGTGGAATAGACATAGTCACGATCCGCCTCACCCCGGGTAATCTGCAGATAGACGAAACCCTCATCGAGATTGTTCCGGTCAATCAGATTATCGAAGATCGCGAAATACGCCTCGTCACTCAGCGGATTGGGTATCTGCAGCTCGGCCAGTGAGCGCTTCAGCCGCTGCAGATGCATGGTCCGATCAATGATGCGGCCCTGCAACACGCCGAGGCCCTCGTAGACGGAGTCCGCAAACAGCAACCCTCTGTCGAAAATAGAGATTTTGGCGTCGCGACCTTTTAGAAATGAACCGTTCAGGTAAACGATCCGATCAAGATGCGAGACCAAGGCGACGCCCCCGTTGAATTGAACTTTCGAGAGAGTGTGACTCAAGACCTGAGAATGTCCAACCCTCTGCACAGCCAGATTGGATCAGGTGTCCTCGATCAGGGTTTCAGCTCAACCCGTGTCACTTTGCTGTCCCATCCATGTTCGGAACAATGTGTGCGGATAAAGATCTCCCGTGTGCCATCGGGAATGACGACGCCCCGCAGGGATCGTGTGAAAGGTTGCTCATCGACATGGGGGTGCATGAGCTTGCGATACCCAAGCCGCTCGCCGCGCGCGTCGAGTACTTCCCATCCGTCGGCGTAGTGGTCCCAGCCCTCATCATCGTGCCGAAGTGTGACCGAGATGTTCCAGACCATACCCGCCTTGGATATGGACACGTCGACCACTTCGGGACCACCCGCCAACGCCGCAGATGTCGCGAAGAACAGGGAAAAAAGTACAGGAATCACGTTTTTCATTTCCGAAAACATATGCTGCTCGTCGAGAATTGGGAGTCAAATCCCTGTGTCAGATTGTGTGCGGGTCTCGCCCATGGGTTTGGGGCTGTTCGTACACACCTCGTGGTCCCATTGACGCCGCATTTTCGCCCCATACCCTGCCTAGCCTCGCGTGAAACGTAACGGGGGTTCCTGTGCAGCGGCTTTTGACATTTCTTTCCTGGTTTGCCCTTGCTGGCATGCAGGCCACGGCGCAGCAGGCACCGCTCGAACGTCTCGATACAGGTGTTGAGGGCCGAAAATGGGAAGCTGTCGGACGCATCAACGTTGGCGGACGTGGTTTTTGCACCGGCGCTTTGATTGCGCCCGATCTGGTTTTGACAGCGGCGCACTGCCTGTTTGATCGCGAAACCGGGGACGCCTTTGAACTCACGGACATGCAGTTCCTGTCCGGATTGCGGAACGGGCGCGCAACGGCCTACCGTGCAGTGCGCCAGAGTGTGATCCACCCTGGATATCGCTATAGTGACACAGTGACGATGGACCGGGTGCGCAATGACATCGCGCTGCTTAAGCTGCAGCATCCCATCGACAATACGCGGATCGAACCTTTTGTAGCCGACACAAAGCCGCGTCGGCACAAACAGATCGGTGTTGTCAGCTATGCCCGCGAAAGGGAAGAAGCGCCCTCTTTGCAGGAAACCTGTGATGTGCTCGAACAACGCAAGGGCGTTATGGTGATGTCATGCGACGTCGATCATGGCGCGTCCGGAGCACCTGTTTTTGCGATTTCTGAGGACGGGGTACGGATTGTCTCTGTGATATCGGCCATGGCCGAACATGAAGGCGACAGGGTTGCACTCGCTGCGCAACTCGACGCGCCGTTACAGCAGATGCTGGCGCAGATCACATCCCACAACCCCTCTGATCTGGGCGCAGGTCGAGCGCTTTTCACGACAGGGTCTGATCGCGACATTGGCGCGAAGTTCCTGTCTCCGCAGTAGAGGCCAATGTGATGTTCGCCCGACCCATACTTCGTTCTCTTATGGCCGGAGTTTTGACCTCTGCCGTGTTGCTAACAACGCCAACACAGACAGTTGGCAGCAGCCTGATCCGGCTGACCGACCGTGACGACCTTTTCGGATGGGAGGCAGTCGGACGGGTCAACCTGAAGGGCGGTGGTTTTTGCACGGGTGTCCTGATCGCTCCCGACCTTGTTCTGACAGCAGCCCATTGCCTGTTTGACCGAAAGAACACCTCGGTCCCGACATCCAGCATTACTTTTCAGGCCGGTCTGCGAGATGGCACATCGATTGCGAGCCGCCAGATCGCGCGCGCAGCCGTCACTGACGGCTACAACCCGAGTGCGGGAATGACAGCGGGGAACGTACGCACGGATGCCGCGCTCCTTGAGCTTCAGACTCCCATTCCCGCAGCGCTTGCCGCACCCTTTGCCTTGCATGACCGGCCTGTAAAAGGGGATGCACTTAGTGTCGTCTCCTACGGACAGGGACGCGAAGCCGCGCTTTCGTGGCAGAGGGATTGCAACATGATTGGACGTGGTCAGGGGCTGGTGTCCTTTGATTGCAATGTCACGTTCGGCTCATCAGGGGCGCCGGTGTTCACCGATGGCGGTCGGCGCGCCCGCATTGTGACGCTGGTCGTCGGAGGTCGCAAAGAGGCGAACGGCAATACGGTTGCCTACGGGATGGACCTGCCACCGGTTGTCGATGCGCTGAAACGGAAATTGAGAGCGATGCCGCGTGCCATACCCTCTAACAGTGTCGATGCGTCAACCGCAGAGACAACAGGGCGCAACATCTCTGGGGCGAAATTCACCAAGCCCTGAGCCTTTGGCTCTTGAAGTGCTTCCTGAGCCTTCCCATGTGTTCAGTGTCGGTGCCGCCAGGCGGGCCGACCCACCGCCTGTCCCGGATTGGGAAGGCAAAACACTAAGGTATCGCTCAACGGAGGATCCCATGCGAAACTTTGACCTTGCACCGCTTTACCGTGCATCTATCGGCTTTGACCAAATTGCAGACATGATGGACAGGGTTCTGTCCGCAGACGTCGCACAGCCGACCTACCCGCCCTACAATATCGAGAAGACCGCCGAGGATGCCTACAGGATTTCCGTCGCGGTCGCCGGCGTCACCGGCGGCGAGCGCTCTGTAGAAGTGCGCGGAAGCGCCCATGTTGTGGCGGCCCGCAAGGCCGCGGATACGAGCGAACGCAGCTATCTGCATCGCGGTATCGCAAAACGCGCCTTCGAGCGGAAATTCCAGTTAGCCGATCATGTGCGCGTCACCGGGGCCACGCATGAGAACGGCATGCTCCATATCGAGTTGGAGCGTGAAGTCCCCGAAGCGCTAAAGCCGCGCCGGATCGAGATTGCCCGCGCTGGCGCAGAAGAAAAAGACGTGGTGGACGCAAAAGCCGTCAACTGATCAAACGAACAGACGTACTTGCGCCCCGGCAAACCACCGGGGCGCTTTGCGTTGTGGGGCTATTCGGACAAACTCTGCGCAAGGCGCATCAGTTGCACCGCCTCGGTGCGATAACCAAACGGATCGTCGCCACGGGTCTGATTTGCCAAGGCTATCGCCTCATCATACCCCCAACCCGCTAGATATGTTCCGCCCTGCAGGAGTTGTCCGAACCCGGCGATTGCCGCGGCAAACCGGGCTTCATCGTCTGCCTCCATGGATGGATCAATGGGCTGTTCCATGCGGGTGCTTGTGTCGTCGCCAGGCCGTTTGTACCGCAGGCTGACAAAGCCCAATTCGTCGCCCGACGTCGCAAGGCTCTGCTCGGCATACCGCAGCGGGGCTGTGAGACGCGCGGGTGAACCAACCGGCGTGATCTCATAGAGCGCAGTCACCTGATGGCCGGCCCCGATATCGCCTGCATCGACACGGTCATTGTTGAAGTCCTCCCGCCGCAGCGCGCGGGTCTCATAGCCGATCAGCCGATACTCCGCGACTTGCGCCGGATTGAATTCGACCTGCACTTTAACGTCATCGGCAATCGGATAAAGCGCGCCGGAGAGCTGGTCGACCAGCACTTTCTGTGCTTCTCCAAGAGTATCGATGTAACCGGCCTGCCCGTTACCAATCTGCGCCAGAGCCTGCATAGTGGCATCATACTGATAGCCCCGTCCAAAGACTAAGACAGAAAGGTAAACGACACTGTCGCGCTTGGTCGAGATGTAGTCCTTCAGCGCTTCGGGATCCGACAGTCCGACGTTGAAATCTCCGTCCGTCGCCAGCAGCACACGGCTCACCTCACCCTCTTCGGTCATCGCCTCTGCCAGCGCATAGGCTTCGCGCAACCCGGCCTCACCTGCGGTGCCGCCACCGGCCTCCAGACGTTCCAGAGCCGCACGGATCGCTGCCGTGTCACTGGCAGATGTGGGCGCGAGCACTTCTCCGGCGCTTCCGGCATAGCTCACGATTGCCACTTCGTCGGCGTCGGTCAGTTGCGGCAACATCAGTGCCAGCGCCTGTTTCAGCAGCGGCAGCTTCTCGGGGCTTTGCATTGATCCGGATGTGTCGACCAGGAAGACCAGATTAAGCGGCGGACGCGACTGATCTGCGGGGCGCTCCCCCTGAAGCGCGATACGCACGAGTTGCGTGTCTGCATTCCAAGGTGTGGGCATGACACTGACCGTGGGTTGGAACGGAGTGCCTCCAACGGGGGGCTCTGGATAGTCGTACGTGAAGTAGTTCACCATTTCCTCGATGCGCACGGCGTCGCGCGGCGGCAATTGTCCCCGGCGCAGAGAGGACCGCACAACCGCATAGGACGCGGTGTCCACATCGACCGAAAAAGTGGAGACCGGATCGTCGGCGGTCACACGGGCGGGGTTTGTGGGCGCGTTCGCAAACGCCTCGCTATCGCTCTCAAGGACCCAACCCGTTTCAGGCAAAGGCGCGGGAAGCGTGACCGGGGCGGCCTCGCTCAATGTCTGGAGGCCCATCGCCGGGGCGAGGTTGCGCGATTGTGGCGCAATCTGCTCCGTTACGGCAGCGTCCGGCGCGAGCGTGTCCGCGCTCATCCCGGTGGACATGGCCGCTTCGGGAAAACGCGCGGGGCTTGGCGGCGCAAGGCCTTGCCAGTCCGGAAGTGTAACAACCAACCCAATGGCAACTAGGGCGGATGTCGCGGTTAACAGGCCGCGGGGTTTCAATTCTACAATCATGGTCTTCCATCCTCTGAAGAAGCCCGTCTTCGGGCGATCAGAGGTTTGACGCAGCTGGTCGTCCGATCCTTGGCGCGCCGCAAAGTTTTTTCGCGCAAGGGCAAGATCAGACGCCTTGCGGCTCGGGTCAGGCGCTGGTGTGGTGGCGCCTAATGCTGCCTTCATACGTTCAAGATCGTCGGTCATGACTGATCCTCTCTTTCGCGCAACTCCCGCAAACACGATTTCGCCTTGGAGACGCGCCAGCTTACCGTTCCCTCAGAGATCCCCAGAACCTCTGCGGCCTGGGCATGGCTCATCTCATCCAGGACCAATGCCAGCGTGTCCCGCAGATCGACAGGCAGGGCGCGCATCGCCTCCAAGAGCCATGCAGCCTCCGCAGCGGCCTCTGCATCCCCAGCCCGGCGTGTGGTTTCCCACGCCCCCCATCCTTCTTCTTTGCGCGTCTGCGTCGCACGCCGCCGCCGCAAATCGTGCACCGCATTGACCACCACGCGCCAGAGCCATGTGCGAAAGCGCGCCTGCGCTCTGAAACCGGTTAGCCGCGTCGGCAGCGCTGCACAAACCTCTTGCGTGATATCCTCGGCATCCTCGCGCGCACCGGTCAGCCGATAGGCCAGTCGAAAGACGGCATCGTAATGCCGCTCCAACAGATGCTCGAACGCCACCGCATCACCTGCGGCGGCCGCCTGAGCCAGGGCCTCATCTGTGGTTTCCATACGCATCACGTTTGTTAGACGCGGCGCGCAGGTCAATCCTTGGCCAGAAAGAAAAAAATCCCGACATTTTCACTAGTGTAAATTATATTAGACACTCTATTGCGTCCGAAAACGTTTTCATTAATATGCTTGCCGAGCGACGGGACTCGCGATTGAACGGCCGAAACTAAGTCTGGCCCCTATGCAAGAAAGCTCGAAGCTATGTCTCGCCGCGTTCAGTCCCCGCCACCTTTCTGCACGCGTCCAACCATTTCGCGAGCTCCCTCAGTCTTGACAAGCACGTCGCAGAGTATGTTGGCCGGCGGTCCGCATGTCTGAATACACAGAAGACCCACACCAGTTTCCAGGATTGTCGTCGGTCCATGCAACGCTGATCGTGAAACACTGCGCCGATATTACCTTACAGGTATCCGACGCCTATATTGTCGAAGATATCTATGTGGCGCCAGGCATCGAAGATGCCGCCTTCAAGGCTTGGATGGGCCAGGATCTCAAGGACATCGTACACATCGACAGCCAGTCGAAACTGGGGTTCGTCGTGGGCGATAACTGTGCCTCGGACACATCGGAAGGCCGTTGGCACGAAATGAATTTCAATGCTCCGCCGGGCGATCCGATCCCGCTTCAGGTCAAGTTTTTTCGCCTCGTGGTGGACGACAGGCATTCGCACCTGCTCTGTGCCCGCGATTTACGGCCGCTGGGACGGGCACAGGCGCGGTTTCAGCGCGAATTGAAGGATTACGCGCGACGGACGGCTTCGGACGATCCGTTCTCAAAGTGACGCATGCGTTACACCGACAGGCAAACATACTTCATTTCAAGAAACTCCTCGATACCGTGATGGCTGCCTTCGCGACCGAGACCTGATTGTTTCACCCCACCAAACGGCGCAACCTCGGTTGAAATGATCCCGGTATTTACGCCGACAATCCCGTATTCGAGCGACTCCGCTACCTTATAGACCCGGCTTAGGTCCTTGGCGTAAAAATAGGCCGCCAGACCAAAGATCGTGTCATTGGCCATGGCGATCACGTCGTCTTCGTCTTCGAACCTGAAGAGGGGCGCCAGCGGGCCAAACGTCTCATCCTGACTGACCATCATATCCTGGGTCACATCCGTCAGAATGGTCGGTGGCAGGAAGTACCCCGCACCCTGGATCGGCTCACCACCGCCCATTGCAACTCTCGCCCCTTTCGATGTGGCGTCGGCCACATGCTCCTGCACTTTCACGATGGCATCGGCGTTGATCAGCGGACCAAGTTGAGTGCCGTCTTCCAGACCATCACCGATCTTGAGAGCCTCGACAGCCGTCTGCAGTTTCGCAGCGAACGCATCGTAAACACCCGCCTGGACATAAATCCGGTTGGCACAGACGCAGGTCTGCCCATTGTTGCGGAACTTGCACATGATCGCGCCTTCGACAGCCGCGTCGAGATCAGCATCGTCGAAGACAATGAAGGGCGCGTTGCCGCCCAGTTCCATCGAACATTTCATCACCTGATCCGCCGCCTGTCGCAGCAGGATGCGGCCGACCTCGGTCGAGCCGGTGAAGGTCAGCTTGCGAACTTTTTCGTTTTCGCAGAACTCCTGACCAATGGCGCTGGCACTGGACGAGGTGACAATGCTGAAGACACCCTTGGGAATGCCTGCGCGCTCGGCCAGAACGCCCATCGCCATCGCCGAAAGCGGTGTTTCCTTGGCCGGACGTCCAACAAAGGCACATCCCGCCGCCAGCGCAGGACCCGCCTTGCGCGTGATCATGGCGTTCGGGAAATTCCACGGCGTGATTGAGGCGGCAACACCAATCGGCTGTTTGATCACCATGATGCGCTTGTCGCGTTGGTGACCCGGGATCGTCTCGCCGTAGATCCGCTTTGCCTCCTCAGCGAAAAACTCCAGAAACGATGCCCCATAGACGATCTCTCCCTTCGCCTCCGCCAACGGCTTGCCCTGTTCTGCCGTGAGGATCGTGGCCAGATCATCGGCGTGCTCGATCATCAGATCATACCAGCGTCGCAGGATCACCGAGCGCTCTTTGCCGGTCATCCCGGCCCAGTCCTTTTGCGCGAGATAAGCTGCGTCAATCGTCCGCGCGACCTGCGCCCGGCTCATATCCGCGACCTCGGCGATCACGTCGCCACGCGCCGGATTGGTTACATCGAAGGTGCCATTGTCGCCAGCGACCCACTCCCCGGCCGCATACGCATTTTCCGCCAAAAGATCAGGATCCCTGAGCATCGATTTCAGATTTGTCGCGGTATCAAGCATGGCGGGCCTCCCATCAAATCGCTTCGTCTTGCCAAAGCATCTCGCGCAGTGATTGTCTAGCTGCGTGTCATACGCAAGCACAGGACAAAGCCATGGAACTCGACGATGCCTACGACAATCTGGGCCATATTCCCGGGGCGATGGAATACATCGCGAAATGGGAAGATAGCGCAGCGGCCTTTCGCGAGCAGGCACAGTTCTCGGGCCAGAGCCAGCTTGACCAGAGCTATGGACCCACCCCACGGCAGAGCTACGACGTTTTCTTTCCGGAACGCCCTGCGGTTGGTTTGTGCATCTTCGTTCATGGGGGATACTGGCGACGCTTCGATAGAAGGGTTTTTTCACATGTGGCGGCGGGCCCGATCGCCCAAGGATGGGTGACGGCCCTGCCGAGCTACGATCTGTGCCCCAACGTCCGCATCAGCGAGATCACACGACAGATATCAGCAATGATACACGTGGCGGCCGAACAGTTCGCAGGCCCTATCGCGCTGGCTGGGCATTCCGCCGGCGGTCATCTGGTTGCTCGCATGCTCGATCCGGGTTCGCTCGCAGAGGACGTGGCAACGCGATTGCGCAGCGTTACAGCAATCTCTCCCGTCTCGGACCTGCGGCCTCTCCTGCGGACTTCGATGAACGAAGACTTTCGTCTTACGCAGGATGAAGCTGCATCTGAAAGCCCGGTTCTGATGAGCAAACGCAGAAACGTTCCGGTCCGTGTCTGGGTCGGCGCAGATGAGCGGCCTGCATTCCTCGATCAGGCGCGTTGGCTGTCGGAGGCTTGGACTTGTCCATTGCGCATTGCGGGCGGCAAACATCATCTCGATGTGATCGACGCTATGATCGATCCGGAGAGCCAAATGATCGCTGACATTCTGGGCCAGGGCGTGTCGCGCTAAACCCGCGCCGCCGCTTGTCGTTACTCTCTGAATGACGCGCACGGGGTGGACGTCTTTCCCTCACCCCCAACGGTCGCACCAGCAGGGCAACATATCCCCCGGGGCCGGCCTTGCATGATAGATGCCGCGTGCGATGGCCCGCGTCAGACAAACCGCCGCACCGTGGCCGAGATGAACAGGGGCCGCCTCACCGTGATATCCCGTGGCGACCGCGAAAACCAAATCCCCGTCCATCGGGGTATGAGACGGGACAATCGCCCGCGCCATACCATCATGCGCGGCAACGGCCATGCGGGTGCACTGCGCCTGCGTGAGCCTTGCATCCGTCGCCACAATGGCAATCGTTGTATTCTGCGACGGCGCCTGTTTCAGGGCGGGCAGATGCACATCCGGAAAGCTGTGGGCGGCACCTCTGCCACCGAACTCGTCTCCAATCTCGAAAGGGGCAGCCCAGAAATGCGGCCCGTCGCCAATCACAGTCGACCCAAGGGCGTTGACGGCTGCGATTGCGCCGACGGTACAGCCATTTGGCAAGACGGCTGACGCGGATCCGATCCCGCCTTTGAAATTTGCTGTCGTGGCTCCGGTTCCCGCGCCAAAGCTGCCCTGTTCAAAGTTGTCTCCCAAGGCGGCGAAGGCCTGAACGCCAAGATCACGGTAAGGGTTTTCCGACCAGCTTTCACCACCTGCCAGCAGATCAAACAGGATCGCGCCGGGCACGATCGGCACCTGCACGTCACCAACTGCAAAACCACGTCCGGCGGCGCGCAAGGCGTCCGCAACGCCCGAGGCCGCATCAAGACCAAATGCAGAGCCACCCGACAAGACCAAAGCATCGACTTGTTGAACCAGACGATCCGGCGACAGCAGATCTGTCTCTCGTGTGCCGGGCGCGCCGCCCATCACATGAACGCCTGCTGTGAAGGGAGTGTCGCTCGACAACACGGTGACCCCGGTCTTGAACGTCTCGCTCTGGGCCTGGCCTATTTTGACACCCTGAACATCGGTGATCAGGTTGCGTGACCCTGTTTGCATGTCTGCATCGTCCCCGGGAAATTTGTCTTGCAGAAAGCTTTGCAGAGAAAAAGCATGCGGCCAAGACAAAGAAGGGGCCGCGCATTGCGACCCCTTCCCACTCGTTACCTTCCCCTTGTGCCCGCCGCAGACGGGACAGGCGGTACCGTTACTTCCGAACCAGCGGTCGGCGGACTGCGCCCCCCAACAACCGCACCAAGTACGCCGGCCTTAGCAGTCATGCATCTCAGCCGGATCACAAATACAACAAACCGGTTTCAGGCTTGGATCACGATCCTCTCGCTTGTTCCGACTATAGGTCGCGAGATTGCCACAATCGGTTCAAAAAAAATTTACAGTATGGCGAGTCGAACAGGATAGTTGCCAAGTCGCGCACAACGTCCGATATGGGTTTCATGCCCACAGGGTGCGCGCAGAATACAGGAGACGCGGTATGAGCTATATTGTCTGGGGCTTACGCATCACTCTGGCGCTGCTCGTTCTGGCTTTCTTGCATTACACGCAGCCACAATACGACACGGTTCGTATCACCGGGGTTTATGAGACACGGATCGATGTCGGGAGCAATCGCCTCTTCTGGAGCCGGGCGGATACAGGCTTTGATACCACGCAAGGCACTCGCGACATCTTTTTTATCCAGACCACCCGACCCAATGGGAAGGTGATGGTCTATCGTAATGAGGATACCGGCTGGGGGTGGCCTCCCTATTTCAAATTCGACACCGCGAACTTGCAGGCGCAAGCTGCCGATCTCGTATCAACGGCTTCCGACCCGCAATGGGTTGCCGTGTTCCACTACGGCTGGCGCAATGAACTATTGTCGATCTTTCCTCACGCGATCAGCCTGAAAAAGGTCGACGGCCCGGATGCAAGGACCATTCCCTGGATTTCGATTGTCATTCTTGTGGTTCTGGCAGGCCTCTTCTGGGCTATCAGGGTGCGCTGGATTCGGTTTCGCGAGAGACGATTGAACCCGGTCATCGACGAGTGGACAGACGGCTGGAACTAGAACCTTAAGGTTTGCTTGATCCGGCGCATGACATACTTGTCCTAAAGCCCGGGTCCGATCTGAAGTGGCGATCCATCCGAAAAACGCCCAAACCGAAACCGCGACATGTCAAAGCCCGGGTCCTGTCCCGTGGCCAGACGGGAGAGGATTTCACCGTAACCCGGACCGATCCCGAAGCCATGACCACTCATGCCTGTGGCGAGGATCAGACCATCGAGAGTGGGCGCGCGATCAACGATCGGCACGACGTCAGGCATCGCATCGATCATGCCTGCCCAGGCGGTGGTGATCTGTGGCGCGCCAACACCGGGAAATCTGGCTGCGAATCTTGTGGATAAACAGTCAAGGTCACGATGGTCCGGCGCAGGTTCCAACACGCGATTGCGCTCAAAGGGCGAGACCTCATCCTCGGCCCATTTGCGGGGTGTCGCCCAGCCGTCGGGATAGCCTTCAGGCGCCGAGAGGTGCAGCGCCAGACCCCGCCACTCGTTCCTGAGGACTGGAAGGTAGGTCCGAGAGTGGCGGAGTGCGTCCGGACCAAGAAAAAACCCGTGCCGGTCCGTAACCGCCAGCGTGTATCCGCCATCCTCACGACGGCGCAGCGCCAGTTCCTCATCGCAGGCACACCCATGAAACACCTGCGGCAACGGTGCCGTCCGTGCGACGGTACCGCGTAGAGCAAGCTGGGGGATGGTCACACCATGACGACGCGCAAAGATAGACGACCACGCGCCCGCCGCCACGATCACCTGATCGCAGCCGACACGACCCTCTTCGGTCAGGACGCCGGTTATGCGTCCGGCTTCGATGTCCAGCGCGCGCACGGCACAGTTCTCGCGTATCTGCGCGCCCGCCTCTCTTGCGAGCGAGGCAACGGCGGGCACGGCCTGCCACGGCTCGCCCCTTGAATCTGAAGGCGTGTACAGCGCCCGCTTCCAGCGCGGCGGAGCGGCATCGCCAAAAATGTTCGACAGGTCATTTCCGGTCAGCAAGCGACTGTCGACATCGTGCGCGGCAGCGATCTCTAGCCAATCATCGAATCCATCATCGTCTCCGTCCTTGCCGGACAGGTACATGACACCACATGTGCGCACGCCGCATTGCCCACCCGTTTCGCGATCTGTCTCGTGCCAAAGCGTCAAGGCACGCGTCATGATGGGCAATTCCGCCGCATCGCGTCCCTGCTGGCGGATCCATCCCCAGTTTCGAGAAGATTGCTCGCCCGCAATCCGGCCCTTCTCACAAAGCAGAACGTTTTGGCCTGCTCGTGCGAGATACAACGCGGAAAAGACGCCAATCACACCGCCGCCGATCACCACGACGTCCACGGCGTCCGGTAACGGGTCCTGAAAGCGAAGCGCCGTCTCGATGGTAATGCGTTTCGTCATGACGCGAGCGTGCCGCATGTGCCCCGGTGCAGCAAGTGAGATCAGAGCGACCGGTTTTGTAGCCTAGCTCCTGAGGCAGTCAGCGCTCGAAAAACGCTCGACAGGCGACTTCACATAGGCGGCCGGACCTAAGCCTCGCGCTTGCCGTAATAGAGCCCGACGACATGTTCGGCCTCTGCAAAGAACAACCAGCGCGAGGCCGCAACACCGCCGAGGTGGAAGAGCACCGCGGGTACAATCAACCAGAGCGAACCGGGCAACAACAACACCACCGGCAGGACAAATCCCGCCGCGATGGCAATCCCTCTCAGTTTAAGGGCGTGTTTGCGACCGACCTCGTGCACGAATTCCTTCAGCAGGTAATTCGTCCCGGTATGGGGCGGCTCAAAGGCGCGCACGCGACCCGTTTCTCCCAGCCCTGTCGCCGTTGCAAGGTTGGTGCGGCCATTCGAAAACGCCGTATCGCCCAACATCCACCATGCGATCTGAACAGCAGCGGCCACCAATAGTAGAAAAACCGCCAATTCCTGGTTGCCGCTCAACAGGCCACCGCCCGCGAGCGACAAGGACAGAAACAACGCCGAGGTCAACGGTGTATTCCAGCGGGGCACCGTCTTGAGCTGTGCGTAGATCATGGAGGTGGTGAACACCGTCCCCAGCGCCAACATCGCACCAATATAGCCAAGAACCGTCAGACGCACACCGAACAGAACAAGTCCTACCGCGTATAATCCCATCACCAGCAGACACGCCACGGCACAGATCCCCTCCCGGCTCAGCCAGGAGCTTTGCCACTGGGTCAGGGCGCGCCAGGCACGTTCAGGCCGGCCAAGGTGAAACGTGGACGCCAGAAGCCCGCCGACGGACAGTGCAAAGGCCATGATGAAAAAACCAAAGCCCGCCCAACCCGTCGGCGCGGGCAAACCAACGCCAAGCCAGAACAGCAAACCGAACCCCAAACCGGAAAGCGTAGTGAAGACGATCACCGACGGCGCGGGATGCATCAGACCTTCTCCAGCATCTTGTCCAGCCAACTGACGAAGCCCTTGGGTTCCTCGGCCACAGGTTTCAGATACGGAGCCAGCGCGTCGAATTCAGGCTCCGCAATTCGATCCTTCGGACGCGGCGGCAGATACTTGTTCACCGGTTTCGTGTCCTGTTCGGGCATCAGGTCCATGCCACCCCGCTCTGCGACCAGCTGGCTGACGTCGCTATCTGGGTCTGCCAGATCCCCAAAATGACGTGCGCCGGCAGGGCAGGTGCGCACGCAGGACGGCTCGCGATCCTCTTCCGGAAGGTTTTCGTTGTAGATCCGATCCACACAAAGCGTACATTTCTTCATCACGCCCTCGGCCGCATCCAGCTCTCGTGCGCCATAGGGGCAAGCCCAGGCGCAAAGACCGCAACCAATGCAGTGATCCTCGTTGACCAGCACGATCCCGTCTTCGACACGTTTGTAACTCGCCCCAGTGGGACAGACGGTCACGCAGGGCGCATCCTCGCAGTGCAGACAGGATTTCGGAAAGTGAATGAGCTGCGCCGGTCCCGCTTCGGGTTGCACTTCATAGGAGTGCACCCGGTTCAGGAACGTGCCCACCGGATCTGCGCCATAGGGGTTCTGATCACTCAGCGGTGCACCGTAATTCTCGGTGTTCCATCCCTTGCAGCTGACCACACAGGCGTGACAGCCCACGCAGGTATCAAGGTCGATCACCAGACCCAGCTTTTTCTGGGTGCTCTCGGGTAGTTGCGTCATACCAGACGGTCCTCGCTCATGGCTGGGGCAAGCCGCATCACCGGCTCTTCCTTGCTGGGGTCCCACGTGGCGATGAACCAGATAAACGTGCCGAGCGTCAGAGCGACAAAGATCAGAATACCCAACAGAATGCGCGAGTTCGCACTCATCGACCCACCTTCCACGTCAATTCGTCCGGGCCCGTTCCGACAGGCGACCCGATCGGGTCAAAGTCGGGTTTCGCCTCGGCTGGTGCCACGGCCTTCCGGATCTTCACCCGGAGATCGAACCACGCCGCCTGCCCGGTGATCGGGTCGGAATTGGACCAGCGCAGACCATCGCCCTTCGGCGGGAGCAATTCGTGGATCAGGTGATTGAGCAGGAAGCCCTTGGTCGCCTCCGGCGCCTCTTCCGAGAGCGCCCAGGCGCCCTTGCGCTTGCCGATCGCGTTCCAGGTCCACACCGTATTGGCGTTCAGCGCCGCCATATGCGCCACCGGCACGGTGATCGACCCGTGAGCCGAAGTTACCTCGGCCCAGTCCCCCTCTTCGAAACCGTTTTCGTCCCAGATCGCCGTTGGCACATAAAGCGGGTTGCGTCCGTGGATCTGGCGCAGCCACGCGTTCTGTGTGCCCCAACTGTGGTACATCGCCATGGGACGTTGGGTGAGAGCATGGACAGGATAGGTTTGCGTATCGACACTGTCGTCCTCGAAGGGCGGGTACCAGATGGGCAGCGGGTCGAGCGTAGTCTTGATCCGCTCGCGCAGATGATCCGGCGGCTGGCGGTCGCCATGCCCTTCGGCGGCCAGTTGAAACTTGCGCATCGTCTCGACATAGAGATCAAAAACATAGGGCTGCGGCGTGTCGTAAATGCCCATGCCCACGGCCCAGTCCTGATAGCCCGCGTTCCAAGGCTTCATAAAGGCGCAGGTGTTCGGGATATGGTTCACGAAGAAACCGCCGTTTTCAATGTAACGCTCGAGTTGTTCGGGATTTGGATCCCCGCGACCGCTCACTTCTTCATTGCCTTTCTTGCGCCATCCGGCCAGCGGACCGATCCCGGGTTTGCGCTGATGATTGACGATGTAATCTGCGTAGTCTTCGTATTTGGCCGTGCCGTCCTCATTCGTGAAACCGGGCAGTTTCATCTTATTGGCCAGGTGCACGAGTGCCGTCTGAAACCCGCGCACATCGCGGTCGGGTTCCACAACCGGCCAGCGAATGGCATCGGCCGCGGCGTCCGCCTCGCAGATCGGACGGTCCAACAGGGAAATGCAATCATGGCGCTCCAGATACGTCGTGTCCGGCAGCACCAGATCGGCATAGGCGACCATCTCGGAACTATACGCATCCGAATAGATGATGCGCGGAATTACGTAGTCCCCGCTCTCATCCTTGTCGGTCAGCATGTCGATCACGCCGCGCGTGTTCATCGACGAATTCCAGGACATGTTCGCCATGTAAAGAAAGAGCGTATCGATCTTGTAGGGGTCGCCCGCATGTGCGTTCGAGATCACCATGTGCATCAGCCCATGGCTGCTCATCGGGTTTTCCCAGGTGAACGCCTTGTCGATCCGCGCCGGTGAACCGTCTTCCTTGAGCGCCAGGTCGTCCGGCCCCTGAACAAAGCCCAGATGCGGGCCATCGAGCGGCTTGCCGGGTTGCCAGCCGCAATGCGGCTTGGGATGGGCACTGACGGGGTTCGGGTAAGGCGGCTTAAACCGGAAGCCCCCCGGCACCTCGACGGTGCCCAGCAGGATCTGCAGCATGTGCAGCGCCCGACACGTCTGAAAACCGTTGGAATGGGCACTGATCCCGCGCATCGCGTGAAAGCTGACCGGGCGACCGGTCATGGTCTTGTGCGTTTCACCTCGGAAGTCGGTCCAGGTGATCGGCAACTCGAACGCCTCATCAAAGGCCACCCGCGCCAACTCAGCGGCAATCGCACGGATTCGGTCGGCAGACACGCCACAGCGATCCGCTACGGCCTCGGGCGCATAATCGGCACTCAGGTACCGCTCTGCCAAAAGGTGCATGACAGGACGATGGGTGACGCCGTTCTTATCCCATGTCGCCGACAGGTCTGGACGCACACCCTTTTTGTCAAAGGCCGCTGGTTTACCCGTCTTACGGTCGATGACGAGCAGCTTGCCTGCCTTGTCGCGCAACAACAGACCATGCTCGGGCGAGCCGGGATCGGCATTCACCAGCACCGGCGCGTTGGTATAGCGCGCCAGATAGTCCAGGTCGATTTTCCCCGAGCGCAGCAATTCATGCACCAGAGCAAGGATAAACAGACCATCGGTGCCCGGCGTGATCCCAACCCAATCATCGGCCACTGCGTTGTACCCTGTGCGAATGGGATTGACGCCAATAACGCGTGCACCGCGCGCCTTGATCCGTCCAATGCCCATCTTGATGGGGTTGCTGTCATGGTCCTCGGCCACGCCGAACAGCATGAAAAGTTTCGTGCGTTCCCAATCCGGCTGGCCAAATTCCCAGAATGCACCGCCCATCGTATAGATACCCGCAGCCGCCATATTCACAGAACAGAACCCGCCATGCGCGGCGTAATTGGGTGTGCCGAAATTCTGCGCCCAGAAACTGGTGAAGCTCTGGCTCTGATCGCGCCCGGTAAAGAAGGCAAGCTTCGACGGATCGCTTTCCCTCAGGGGCTCCAGCCAGCCGGTCGCGATCTCAAGCGCCTCGTCCCAACCGATTTCCTCGAATTCACCCGATCCGCGCGGACCCACCCGTTTGAGAGGCGCCCGCAGACGCGAGGGCGCATTGTGCTGCATGATGCCCGCACTGCCCTTGGCGCAGAGCACGCCCTTGTTTACCGGATGGTCGCGATTACCCTCGATATAGGCGACCTTGTCATCCTTCATATGCACGTTGATGCCGCAGCGGCAGGCGCACATGTAGCAGGTGGTTTTACGCACCTCGTCTGAGATTTTGGGCGATAGATCGAGTTTGGGCTGCTGGAGTGTCATCTGGCGTTCCCTAGATCTATTGAACCAGAGCGCCTGGCGGCTCGATGCGCCCGGCAGGATCGACCGATCTGTTCCTCATGCTCCTCGCGCCTCCCAACGCGTCCTCCCGTGGAACTTTGTTCCGGGTCTTAGCTCATTTCAAAAAGACTATTCCGCAAACTATGAGAACCGCAATGAAAATGGTCTCCGCCACGATGAGCGCAATTGCCGCGCCGCCGACGCCCAGAACCTGCTTGAGATTGGTTTTCATCCCGACCGCCGCGATGGCGATCAGCAAGAGCCAGCGCGACGTCTGAGACAGAAACTCTGTCAGCGCCGCCGGGATGAGGTTCAGCGAGGACAGCGTCGCCATCACCAGGAAACCCACGACAAAACCCGGCAAGAGCGGGGGTGCCTTGCCCTCGACATCGACCTCATGCATCCGGCGAATGATCAACGCGGCGATCAGAACAACAGGCGCCAGCATGGCCACACGAAAGAGCTTCACCAGGGTTGCCGTGTCGCCGGCCTGTTCAGAGATGGAAAACCCCGCGCCCACCACTTGCGCGACATCATGGATCGTGCCGCCCAGAAACACACCAGCCGCGACATCGTCGAAGTCCAGCCATTGCGCAAGGATAGGATACGCCACCATCGCGATCGTGGATAAAACCGTAACGCCCACGACGGTAAAGATTAGCCGCTCTTCCGATCGCTCGTCACGCGGCAGGATCGCACTGATTGCCATCGCCGCCGATGCGCCACAAATGGCGACAGACCCGGCTGTGAGAAAGGCAAAACGCCAACGATGGCCGAAGAGCCGCGAAATCGCCAATCCAAACCCAATGGTGGCAATCACCCCCAGAACGATCAGGCCGATAAGTTCGAGCCCAAGACCCGCCATGAGACTGACAGAGATTCGCACCCCCAACAGTGCAACGCCCAGACGGAGCAGGGTACGCGCGGAAAAGGCAATTCCTTCCACGGCACGGCCTTCTTCGCCCAGAAAACTGACAGCAATACCCAATAAAAGCGCCATCAGCATGGCAGGTGTCGCATAGTGTTCAGACAAAAACTGTGCGGTCATCGCAACGATCACCGCAACGGCAATTCCGGGAAACAGAACGCTTGCCTGAGATCGCGCGCTTGCCATCTTGAATACAGTCTCCTTCACGGACGTGCGCGTTTCGTGCTGCTCAAACATGCGCGCCACGATGTTGCAGAAGCTTCAGGGTTTGCTGGGCGATATAGGCTTCTTCGCGCGCGGGCACGACGTAGTGGGCGAAGGGGCCCAACCAGGTTAAACCATCTACTATACGCTTGCGTATCTTTTCAGCATTCTCGCCGATGCCACCGGTGAAAGCGATCGCATCCAGCCCCTGCATGGCGGCGATGAGCGATCCGGCGTGCCGAATGATCCAGTAACAGAAGTGCTCAATCGCGAAGGCCGCCTCGGGTGCGTCCGAGGCTTCCAGTGTCCGCATATCGGGGCTGATGCCCGACAGGCCCAAAAGACCACTCTCTTCTGTCAGAAGAGACCTTGCACGGTCCGTTCCCATGGCCTCGGCCAGCGTCAAAACAGCGGTTGCATCGATATCCCCGCTTCTTGTTCCCATGGGCACGCCGGACACAGGAGAGTATCCCATTGTGGTTGCGACCGACTTGCCATCCTCAATGGCGCAAAGAGATGCGCCATTGCCCAGATGCAGCGCCAGCAGGCGCCTGGGTAAGGGCTGACCTGTCGCGTCCTGAAACCCGTCCACAAGGGCCGCATAGGAATTCCCGTGGAAACCATAGCGTTGAAGAGCGGCCGTCTGTTTGTTTTGTGGGAGCGCGTATGCGCGCGCAACATCGGGTTGCGAAACATGAAATGCCGTGTCGAAGCACGCGACTTGCAGCAAATCAGGCGCAGCCTGAGCCATCCGCTCAATGGCATTGAGATGATGCGGATTGTGTAAAGGGGCCAGCGGCACGCAGGCTTCGATGATGTCCCGAACCTCAGTGGTAATCTGTTCGGGACGATTGAGCTTTGCGCCGCCATGCACAACCCGGTGACCAACACCTCCCAGCTCGGAAACAGGAAAGCCGCGCTTCGTCAAAGCGGACAGCACAAGATCAAGCGCTGCGCTGTTGTCGGGAATATCTGGATGTAGGTCATCATCGCTGCCAGAGCCGACAATGCGCAGTCTGCCCTCCGCCGCGACACCCGTAGCTTCGACGCGCAGTAGCTCGCGAAGCTTTTGGTCAAAAAGCGCCGACTTGATCGAAGACGAACCGGCATTCAGAACAAGGATATGCCGGTCCGTCATGAATCAGGGCTCCGCGCCTTTGAGATCAGGCCTGTTCGACCATGTCGGCCGCATCGATACCGGCGACCGCGACGGGTTTCTTCATCGCATCCCGGCGGAAAGGTTCACCCAGCTCCTGGTTGATCATCGCTTCGATCAGCGTTGTCACACCGTTTTCCATCTGATCCTTGATGGCCGTATTCAGAGCATCAGTCAGCTCTTCCATCGTGCGCGCGACGACGCCCTTCAATCCGCAGGCCTGCGCAATCCCGGCATAGGACACCTCTGTGTCCAGCTCTGTTCCCACGAAGTTGTCGTCGAACCAGAGGGTCGAGTTTCGCTTTTCCGCGCCCCATTGATAATTGCGGAACACGATCTGCGTGATCGCCGGCCAGTCGCCCCGGCCAATCGCTGTGAGCTCGTTCACCGCGATGCCGAAAGCACCGTCACCAGCGAACCCGACAACCGGCACGTGTGGCTGACCGATCTTGGCCCCGACAATCGCCGGAAGACCATAGCCGCACGGACCAAAGAGACCGGGCGCAAGATACTTACGACCTTCGTCGAAATCGGGATACGCGTTGCCGATGGCGCAGTTGTTGCCAATGTCCGAGCTGATGATCGCTTCGCGCGGCAAGGCAGCCTGAATGGCGCGCCATGCCATCCGCGGGCTCATCCAATCCGGTTTGGCCGCCCGGGCGCGCTCGTTCCAGGATGTACCAGGATCGTCGTCTTCATGATCCATGCTGGCCAATTGCTGCGCCCAGCGCGACTTGGTTTCGGCAATACTTGCTTTGCGTTCGGTGCGCCCGGCGTCGCCCGCATCTTCAGCAAGGTTGTTCAGAATACCGGTCGCAACTTTTGCCGCATCGCCAACGATACCCACGCTCACTTTCTTGGTCAGTCCGATCCGGTCAGGGTTGATATCGACCTGGATAATCTTGGCATCCGCCGGCCAGTACTCCATGCCATAACCCGGCAGGGTCGAGAACGGGTTAAGCCTCGTGCCGAGGCACAGAACCACATCCGCATCCTTGATCAGCTCCATGCCCGCCTTGGATCCATTGTAACCGAGGGGACCGGCAAAGAGCGGGTGATTGCCCGGGAAGGCGTCGTTGTGCTGATAGCCAACGCAAACAGGCGCATCGAGGCGTACCGCAAGTGCCATAGAGGCCGTTATGCCGCCCTCGCTCAGGACCACGCCTGCGCCATTCAGAATGACCGGGTTCTTCGCGTCCGACAAAAGCGTGGCGGCTGCTTCCACGGACCTGCTTCCCCCCGGGCTCGCTTCGAATTCGATCGGGTCCGGGATTTCGATATCGACGACCTGAGTCCAGTAATCCCGCGGAATGTTAAGCTGCGCCGGTCCGGACAGGCGTTTCGCCTGGCTGATGACGCGGGTCAGCACCTCGACCACACGGGCCGGGTCGCGCACCTCTTCCTGATAGGCGACCATATCCTCAAAGAGCTTCATCTGCTCAACAAACTGAACCCCCCACAGACCGATAGTATTGTTGGACGAGTGGGGCGACAACAAGAGAAGTGGGGTATTAAACAAGAAGGCAATAATCAGAGCCGTGACAAAATTCGTTATTCCCGGTCCGTTCTGCGCAATCATCATGCTCATCTGGCCGGTCGCGCGGGTGTACCCGTCCGCCATCATTCCGGCACTGCCTTCATGTGCGCAATCCCAGAACTTGATCCCGGCGGACGGAAACAGGTCAGAGATCGGCATCATCGCCGACCCGATAATGCCGAAGGCGTGTTTGATGCCATGGCGCTGCAGGCATTTCACAAAGGCTTCCTCGGTCGTCATTTTCATGGCGTGCTCCTGAAAAATTGGGGTATTCCGACGGATCGGCTTGCTGCTAAATTACATTTTAACGCCCTCTCAACTAGGGCCAGTTTCCAACCATCCTATAGCCAGTTTGAAAGTTAAATGAGACGTTACGTCTCATTTTCGGACATAAAACCCCGTCCGCCGAGGTTGATCCATGTTCTCACGGGTTAGAAACCAGCCGTCCTCTGATCCGGGCTTTTGTGATCCGCGCAGAGCATCACTTGCCGGAATAGTCGCTCAACGCCTGTGCCAACAGCGCGACCCCGGCAGGTATGTCCTCTGACGAAATCGACGAATAGGCGAGCCTGTAGAAATGAAGCGGTGGATTCTGAAGCCCAAAAAAGGGCGCGCCAGGCTCGATCAGTACACCTTTGCCCTGCAACTCTTCCGCCAGATGCGTCGTGTCGACATGTTCAGGCGCCCGCATCCAAATCGACGAGCCGCCGAACTCCCCGCGGCCCTGCACGCCAAGGCCATGTCGCGCCAGCGCCTCTTCGATCACAGTACGGCGCTCCGCATAGACTCTGCCGATCCGTCGGATCAGGCTGTCGTAGTGCCCCAGGCTCAGAAAATACGCGGCCGTCCTCTGAATATGGCCCGGAGGATGGCGAAGCACACTGGCACGCAGGGCGCGCGCCTCTCGGATGAAGGCGGGCGCGCCCACCAGATAGCCAAGTCTCAGACCCGGAAAAATCGACTTCGAAAAGCTGCCGACATAAATCACACGACCATCGGTATCGAGAGATTTCAATGCGGGCAGGGGCGCGCGCAGGAATGATATTTCAAATTCGTAATCGTCTTCCACGATCAGGGCATCTATCTCCTGTGCCCGCGCCAACAAGGCGCGGCGACGTTCGAGCGGCATTGTGGCGTTTGTCGGGGCCTGATGGCTGGGCGTGGTAAAAATGACGTCCGCGCCGCGAGGGACCGCCTCGGGTGGCAAGCCGTCGCTATCCACAGGCACCGGCGCCAGATGACACCGAGATTGCGTTAGAATGTCCCGCAAAGCGTGATAGCAGGGTTGTTCAATCGCTGCGGTGCGCCGTTGGGTGAGCAAGACCTGCGCGGTCAGCCACAGCGCATTCTGCGCGCCGAGCGTCAGCAGGATCTCATTCGGACCGGCCTGAATGCCCCGACGCGGTAACGTATGTCGTGCGATGAACTCCACAAGCATTGGATCATCCTGATCGTAGCTATCCGCGGCCAGGCTGGAAAAATCCTTCTGACCGAGCGCTCGCAACGCACAATGACGCCAATTGGCGTGGTCAAAGAGGTTGGGGTCCGTCTGACCATAAATGAACGGGTAGCGATAGTGCGACCAATCCTGCGGTTTAACCGGCGTCGCGCCGCCTGTATATCGTCGTCCCAGCGCGCGCGACCAGTCAATCGCATCTTCACGCGCGACTGTGGGCTTGAACATCGGAGGTTCCGGGGCGTTACGCGAGACGTAATAGCCGGATCGATCGCGGCTTTCGAGATAATCGCTTGCCTGCAACTCGGTGAAAGCCAATGTCACCGTGATACGGCTCACGCCCAGATGCTGCGCCAGTTTGCGCGAAGAGGGTAACTTTTCTCCGCGCCTGAACTGGCCGGACAGAATACCCTGCGCAATCATTTGCTGTATCTGCGCCTGAAGCGAGCCCTCCGCGCCAGACTTGAGAAAGAAACACTCCACCGAGATCGCCATGGTCCAAACATACACTGGACCTACCGGCGCGGCAATCTGGCCCTAAATCAGTTTGTGCGCGACAGCCGGATTCCCCCCCAAACGATCAGCCCTCCCCCAACCAGAACCGCCGGTCCGGGCCATTCGCCAAAACCAAATACCCCAATAGCAATCGCGAACAGCAACCAGGAATAATCAACCGGTCCAACGACAGAGAGCGGTGCAAGCCGGTATCCGCGTATCGTGCAGTATTGGCCCAGGATCGAAACGGGCCCAAGCGCGAGGCAGAGTGCATAGCCCCAAGGCCCCATCGCCTGCCATTCCCAGATCGCCGGGCCCGCCATCAGCAGCATCCCAAACCCGCTGACATAGACCATGAGCGTCACTGCCGCTTCAGCCTGGCTCAGGACGCGGATCAGCAGCGCTTCGAGCGCCATCAGGATGGCACCGAACAGGACCACAAGCACGGGCCATCCAAGGCTGCTATCCGAAAACGCACCCTGCGATCGCAGCACAATCGCAGCTCCCAGAACCGTCAGAAGAACCGCGACACCTTGCGGTGCGCTGACCCGTTCGCCCAGAAACAAAACGCCCAGGAGAACTGTCAGAATACCATAGGACATGCTCAGTGCGGTGGCATCTGCAATGGGCATCCGGGCAGACGCCCATGTGATCGCGGCCACGGCACCGACACCGAAAACAGCGCGCCAGAAATGTGACATGAGCCTTGGGGAACGCAGCGCCAGGGTTTGCCGCGTAATGGTCGCGTAAAGCAGCAACAGGGGAAAGGCCGCCAGAAAGCGGAGAAAGAGAATCTGAAACGTCCCTGCCGCACCGTCCGCGAATTTTGCAGATGCAAAAACAAGAGAGAAAATGGCGGTACTCGCAAGAACCCAAAGAATAGCGGCTTGATTTGCGCTCATTGGTTGATGCCTGCGGTAGTGAAATCTGCCTTGCGTCCCAACAGGTTTTTCGTCTTTCTGCAAATGAGTTGATTTTCATCTGACTGAAAAAAACTGATGCAAAGCAGCAACCGGATTTCATTGAATGCCTTGCGTGCTTTTCTCATGGCGGCACGGCACAAGAGCTTCAAAACAGCGGCGTCCGATCTTGGGGTCACGCCCGGCGCGGTCAGCCATCAGGTGCGTCAACTGGAGGGAAGGCTTGGTGTTCTTTTGTTTTCCCGTTCCAACAACGGGATTACTCTGACAGAGGCTGGCGTCCGCCTCGCCCGGGATGCCCAACCTGGACTATCTCTCTTGGAGGGTGCGCTTGACCATTTGACCCGGCAGTCTCAGTGCCTGTGCGTCGCGATCTCT
>ERZ1740060.104-NODE-104-length-73714-cov-23.350629_pt1 | contig 73714 bp, 61 predicted proteins | sample MGYA00581743_ERZ1740060 | MGnify/ENA primary metagenome ERZ1740060 (study PRJEB43018, sample SAMN04849235) | marine metagenome | isolation source: floating plastic debris | place: Pacific Ocean | collected 2008-08-27 | study: EMG produced TPA metagenomics... | reverse complement strand
CCCCGCCGCCACCAGATCCTGCAGCGCAAACGCCACACTGACCGACACAATACTCAAAGCAATCTTCAATAGCGGATTCACCCGCCACAGCCAGCCCCGCTTGGATGAATTGACCGCGTTAGCTAACATTCAGTTTGCCTGCCCGCTGCAATTGCTTCACGACGCGCTCTCCTAACCACCAGCCGATCGCACCGGCAACGCCAGAAACCAGCGTCATCAGCAGCAGTATCCAGACCTGACCCACCCAGGCGGCAAACATATCGCCAGCAGCGTAAGCACCCACTAACGCCCCCGCGACGGTAGCGCTACTGAAAAACAGCACATTTGCCAGCAGGCGATTGGTCTTACCGTAGAAGCCACCCCGAAACACCATCACCCCCTCTGTCACCAGCAGGGCAACCACCAGGAAAGCCGCAATAATCCAAGAGATGCGGCTCAAAACCAACGCCAAAACACCAATCATCAAGGCGACACTGCCGGAACGTTGCAGTCGGGCCATCCCTAGTGTCAAAAAAATGCCCGCAAAAGGCGCCCAGACCACCGTCCGAATGCCCGGTAGCGGAATCGATAGGGTGAGCGGCACCGTGATCACCGACGCTACCGCGATACCAATCGTCATAAACGCAGCGAATACATAATCTCGAAGCTGCCAGGATTGAGAGGATTTTGTCATGCTGTTGCGTTCTGATTAAAACTCGGCATTGACCCCAAACAGCACTCTCGCGCCAGGGGCCGCGAAGTTGTTAGTGGGGTAGACGTATTGAGTATTGAATAGATTTTCGACGGTGAAGGTTAGCTGCACGGGGGGAATGACTTGATAGCCTAAGGTCAGATCAAACACCACCGCCCCTTCGCTACCGGGGCCGATTTCGTTGTTTTCCAGCACCACATCACCTTGATCGGCATAGATGCGGGATTGAATCAGCCCCAGGAAGCGGTCATCAGCATAGGTCAATCGCACCAACGCCGTCGTGGGAAACACCTCTAGCTGATTCAAAGGACGCCCAGACTCGTCTTCACTGTCAACGAAGGTCAGGTTGCCCGCCAACGTTAGACCCGGCATAAACTCGTAGGCGGCGTTGAGCTGCACCCCCTGAATCAGGACGTCTTTATTGACGACCCGACTGGAAGGCGGCGGCGGGCCAGGCGGGCCAGGGGGCGGCGTAAAGCTTTCAAAGCCCTGAAAATTGCTAATGTCATTGCGAAAGTAAACCACCCCTGCCGTAAAGTCGCCGCTGGTGTAGTCCAAACCGATATCAATATTGTTGGCCCGCTCTGGCGATAAGTCTGCATTGGACTGCACCTGTCCCTGGGTCGGGGCAAAGAACGAGCCATCAGGAGCACTCCCAAACAAAAACAGCAGACTCGGCGGACGAAATCCTTGGGCGAAGTTAGCGCGAGCCAACAGCCCATCTGTGATTTCGTAAACGGTCCCCACGTTAAATGTGACGGCATTCGTCTCTTTAGACTGGTCAGCACTTTCCGCGTCAAAGAAATCAAGCCGTACTCCGCCCGTGAGCGTCCAGTCATCCGTGACGTTGTAGACGGACTGGGCAAATAAGCCGTGAAATTCGCGGGTGGCATCGGGCGAGGCAATGTCATTGATCAGATCCTCGAACTCTGACCGATCCTGGCTGAAGTCGTAGCCGTAGGTGAGGGTGGCATCGCCGATCGCGGTGGAGGCAATGCCAGTGACACCGTAACTTACCGTATCCGTCAGGTCTGAACCCGGTACCGTGATTTCCGCCGGAAAAGGACCCGGAATGGTAAATGCCGTTAACGTTTCAAACTGGCGGCGGCTGCGTTGATAGTAGCCTCGCACTTCTAGCTCAGTGCCGCCCGGTATGCCGTCGTTAATGTAGGCCAATGAGTAGCGATTCGTTTCCCGAAACGCGTTGCGAGTCTCGATAAAGGGAGGGGAGGGAAAGCCGTTGAGATCGGCATCATCTTGGCGGTAGCGATCGAGCCTCAGGATGAACCGAGATTGGTCATTAATGTCGTAGCGTCCTGCCCCATACACATCAAATACCGTGTATTCAGTGCCATTCAGAGGAATGACATCGCCATTGGCGTCACGGGCGTCACCAGCCGTGCGGTAGGTCGCACCAAACACATAATTTGGGCCAGAAAACTCCAGATTAGTATTGAATTCGGAGAACCCGCCGCCGTAGGTTTCGCTGGTCACAGTGAAGGGCTGATCCGGATCGGGCGTGTTGGTAATGACATTCACAACACCGCCAAAAGAATCGGCCCCGTAGATGGAAGAGGCTGGACCTTGCAACACCTCAACGCGCTCTACCCGGAAGGGATCAACACTGCCAAAATCGGGGCCAAACTCTAAGTTGGGACGGCGCTCGCCATCGACCAGCAACCCAATCCGCTCGCCGGTAATACCGCGAATATTCACCGAACTGGTAATCAACCCTAGCCGATTAACCGTAATCCCTGGCAGGGTTTGCAACGCATCGGGGACGGTGCGGATCAGGGGTCGCTGCTGCTCTAGTTCTGCTTCGGTCACCACTTCAACCGTGGCCGAGGTTTCGACCTCCGGGGTCGGGCGACGAGCCGCTGTTACGACCAGCCGTAAGCCCTCTTCCTCTGATGGGTCTACTTCGACTGCTTCCGCTTCGGGGGGCGGCACATCGAGTTCGGGGGGCGGCACATCAGGGTCAACTTCGGCAGCAGGGGGTGGCACTTCGGGAGGGGCTGCGATCGCTCCAGTGACCCCCACGACAATTGCTGTCTCCCCGGTCTCTACCGCGATTCTCGGCAGTTCAGTTGCTCCAATAATCCGAATCCGGATGCTGTTGGTGTCTAGGGACTGCACCGTCACCGACTCAATCCCTTCACCTGGGCTGGCTTGCTGGAAAGCAACCCCCCCAGCCAGCTGAGCATTGGTAATATCAACAATCCGTGTACTGCCAAAGGCAGTTTCAAAGATTTTAGTCTGAGCCGTTGCCTCACCCGCCAGCACGATTTGCAAACCGGCCTCAGTCTGAAGGATTTCAATGTTTGTCACCTGCGCCGTCTGTGCTTGAGCGGGCAGCGACATAACCGTGCTGCAAACGACAGCTCCACACCCCCAAAAAAACACTTTTTTTTGCACCTCAATTCCTCACACACCAACTTGCTGGCTGCTCAACTAGAGCAGCTCTGCCAAAACGAAAGTAGCCACTGAAGAACTGTTCAGAGCGTCAATGTCAAGCCCTAAATTCTTTCTGATTAGATAGTGGTCTGCTTAGAAAGTGAATAGCAGTTTCTAATCAGGCAAAACCCCAAAAATGTGGCTCTCCGGGACTAGCTGTAAAGGAGAACTCCATCGGTTTCTCTCTAAAAAAACCAAGGAAAATCGTACCATCAACGTCTCTGGCTTACTATGCCTTCGGGGGGGATAAATCGCCGCTACAAGTCCAAAATTGCCATCTCTGTAGCAAAATCACCTGAAAATTGTGCGCGGTTAATCTCACATGGTGACTGTCCATGGTGGCCGTCCTCCGAGCGGAGTCGTTGGCTTTGCCGCTCTATGGGGGTTAGGGGGATGGGTGACAAATTAGCGCCCGAGGGATGGTGTCAAGATGATCTTGGCAGTCCCTTTTAGCTAGCCAATTGCTGTACCTGCATCTGAAAAGCTTTCGGATTCAGCCCCGTTTGGCGGCGAAAGGCTTTGGCAAAATGGTTGCGGCTACTGTATCCCACCGCAGCGGCAATACTTTCAATGGGGCGATCAGACGTCATCAATAGTCGCCGGGCCAACCCCAAACGACAATCCCGCAGGTACTGAAAAGGGGTCGTGCCATACACCTCATGAAACCCCTGATTGAGTTTGAGCCGATTGGTGCTTACCTGTCGCGAAAGCGCTTCCACGGTCGGGGGGGTAACCATCTGGCTTCTTAAAATCGACGCGGCCTGGTAGATGCTATCCAGATCAGCGGGGGCGAGACGGGGATGGGTAATGGCCTGAATCCGCAACTTAACAAGTTCCAGGGCTTTTTTTTCTAGGTATCGACGCCGCGTTTCCCCCTGGTAAGGACAGCTGAGAATTTGCCCGATCGTGGCTTCCACCTGGGCGGTCAAAGGCAAGCGATTGGCATAGTCGAGGTCAACAGTTTGGGTGTAGAGCGCCTCTGGCAGAATCTGCTCAAACGGGTAGCCAGTATCAGCTCTGTAGGCTCCCTGGGTCGCGTAAGCATGCAGACGATGCAGAATGGTCTTGAGATCTAAGCCCAACCGGCCGCCGCGAAACCGCCAAAAGCACTGAATCATGTCCTCAAAAATCCGCTGCGTTTGCAGGGGAAAACGCTCTAAACACGCTTGGGTATAGGTCAGGATGGAATCGTAGCCCTGGAAAATAACTTCGATCTCAAAAATGCGTTGGCGAGCCGTAAGCGCGCCTAAAGAATTAGACTCTGTAATAGCCATAAATCGACTCGGTTGACCGGTGCCCCCCGCCAGGGGGAATTCAAATTTTGCCTCCACGGTTGGACGATGAGGGATAAACACCACGTCGCGGTGAAGCCTGTAGTCCATAATCACCAGGGTCAGATCGTCTCGCAGTGAGATGTTTTGGCGATAGCCCTGACCCACCGGGGACGGATACAGCAAAATTTGATCAGAGCGGTCAGCATGCAACAAACGCGCATCATCGGGACTGCCCTTTAGAAGCCAATCTTCGTAACGATCTACGACTAATCGCGATGTCATGGTGGCACAAATAAAGCGCTCTGTCGTTAATGAGAATAGTTCGCATTGTAAGGCATGGCTGGTTATTCCCTGCTGTCATGGCTACAACTCAGAGGCAATTAACAAACAATTTGCCAGGTAAGTTGGGGCAAATCGAGGGAGTAATCGGTCAAATCCGGAACTACATCGCTTAAATTCTCTCTCATATTGACTTGAAGGCGCTTCACGATCGCCTTCATGCATTCGCCCTGGGCAAATCTGAGAGGATGCGCCCCAGTTAGTTGGTGACCGACACAAAAATTTGCCGTCAGAAAAAATGCGTTAAGCGCCCAAAATTGCTAGTCCCAGATGAGAATTCATCCTAACCTGCTCTAAAACTAATTGAATTGAGAGCCTTCCGCAGGGCTTTGGACAGCGTTGACCCAACTCGCTGCCAGGTTTTGTCGAAGGTGGGGATGATCAGTGTGAGGGCGATGATGAGCAAGCTTGGGCAACGCGGCAACGGTTTCTGGCGGTTAGCAATCATGAGTGGGCAAATGGCGATCGCCCCAGCGCTAATGCTGCAGTGGGCAACTGCTGCTGCCGCTCAAGCGCTGGAGACAACGCGATCGCTGCATTCGTCCCCACCGATGCTAATTGATGGGGTGGCCCAAACCAGCCCTACGCCCGTGCAGATCACCGAAGTGCGCCTAGAGACGAGCGCTGCGGGTTTGCAAATACAGTTAGCAACGGCTGCGGGTGAGTTGCCCACGCCCACCTCCAGCATCGCCGGTAATGCCTTGGTAATCACAGTGCCTAACGCAGTACTGGCACTATCCACCGGCGACGAATTTACTCAGTTTGAACCCGCTGACCGCATTGCCTTAGTGCAAGTTACAGAGCTGCCGGGGGCACAGGTGCAGATTGTGATTACCGGGGCAGAGGCCCCGCCGACCGCCGAGATTAGCAGCGCAACCGCTGGACTGACCGTCAGCATTGCGCCCGGCCTCCCTGGCTCTGCAGCAACAGACGATGAGGCCATTCAACTCGCCGTGACCGGCGAACAAGCCGGCAGCGACTACCTAGCGCCCACAGCGGCCACCGCCACTCGCACCGAGAGCCCCATCGAGGATATTCCCCAGTCGATTCAGGTGATTCCGCGACAGCTGATTGAGGATGAGCAGGCCACAGGCATTGAAGACGTTCTAGACAATGTGGCTGGCGTGAACTATTTCGGCAATGATGATGGCCGGGGCACCCGGTTCACCATTCGGGGCTTTGGCGCGGGGGGCTCGCCAATTTTGCGGGATGGCTTTCGGATTTTTGATGGCGGCGGCAGTGCAGCAGCGCCCGAAGTCGCTAACCTAGAACGGATTGAAGTGCTGAAAGGCCCGGCCTCGGTGCTGTATGGCGAAGCCGACCCGGGCGGCATCATTAATCTGGTGACGAAGCAGCCCCTCTCAGAGCCGTTTTACAGCGCTCAGATCCAGGTGGGTAACCGAGGCTTAATTAGCCCCAGTCTCGATTTAACTGGCCCCCTGACGGCAGACGGGCGCTTGCGCTATCGGCTCAACGCCTTGGTGCGCCGTGAAGAAAGCTTTCGCGATTTGGATAATAGCTTTAATCGGTCATTCATCGCGCCGACCGTCGCTTGGGACATTAGCGATCGCACCGACCTCACCGTCAGCTTGGAATATATCGAAGATAATGACCCAGCAGATTTCGGCCTACTCGCTGTAGGGGATGGCGTTGCTGATGTTCCACTGGATCGAGTGTTCAATGATCCGGGTGACACTATCGAAAAAGAATACCTGAGTGCAGGCTATACCCTAGAGCACCGCTTTAGTGACAACTGGCAGCTACGCAATGAATTTCGCTACGTTGCCGATGACTTTGACTTTGGGACAATTGCTACCCCGGCTTTCTTTGATGAAACTTCTGGTTTTTTGACTCGAGTGATCAGTAATCAAACCAGCGAGAGCGACAACTATAGCCTATATACCAACGTTCAGGGTCGCTTCAACACGGGTGCTATCGAGCATAACCTGCTGTTCGGCGTTGATCTGTCTCGAGAAGAGGGGTTCCTTCGCCAAAGGGGGGCGCTCAATCCTCGGTTCAACCCTGAGTTTTTTAGCATCATTAACATCTTCGACCCAGATTATTCTTTTATAAGACCCGATATCGAGACTGCCCCGCTCACCCTCCTTACCGACAGCACCGCCGAGCGCCTGGGGCTTTACCTGCAAGACCAAATCTATCTGGCCGATAACCTGATTGTATTGGCCGGATTACGCTACGACACCATCGATCAAGAAACAACGAGTGAGACCCTGACTCCCTTTGGTAGCAATGTGACAGAAACCGATCAAAACGATGATGCCGTCACCCCTCGCATTGGGATTGTCTACCAGCCGACTGAGACCATCGCCCTCTATGCTAACTACGCTCAGTCCTTTACCCCCAATACCGACACTGATATTGACGGCCTCCCCCTAGAACCCGAAACCGGCGATGGATTTGAAGTGGGCATCAAAGCCGACCTGATCCCCAATCGCCTGTCAGCCACCCTGGCTTACTTTGACATTACTCGGCAAAACGTCGCCACGGCGGACCCCAATGACCCGCTGGCAGCGGCCTCGATTGCCACGGGCGAACAACGGAGTCGCGGCGTTGACCTAGATATCAGTGGCGAGATTCTACCTGGGTGGAACATCATTGCCGCCTACGCTTATATCGATGCCGAGATTACTGAGGACAACACGCTGGAAGTGGGTAACCGTTTGGCTAGCGTCCCTGAACACAGTGCCAGTTTATGGACGACCTACGAGATTCAGTCTGGTGACTTAGAGGGTTTGAGCTTCGGCTTAGGGTTCAATTTTGTGGGTGAACGACAGGGCGATTTAGACAATAGCTTTGCGGTGGATAGCTATTTCCTCACTGGTGCTGCCGCCTCTTACCGCCGTGATAACTGGCGGGTGCAGCTAAATGTAGACAACCTGTTTGATGTTGACTATATCGAATCGGCTGGGGGGGGCCGGGCCAGGGGAATTTTTCCGGGAGACCCGTTGACCGTGCGGGGCTCCTTATCAGTCACGTTTTAAGCTATCTAATCAGATAAGAACTCAATAGGACTTACACCACTGCATCCGGTTTCGGACCCATGCGTAAGTCCTTCTCAAGTTAGTGGGATGAAGGGATTTATGCCAAAGATGATGCCGTCGCTGCCCCCTCGTTGGGCGGGCTTTTGGGGACAGCCCCTCAATCGCCAACGTCGATTTACATTGCTCATGGGCCTGGCGGCGCTGGTGGCGGCCTGTGGGTCAGACTCTTCCCCCGAGGCGGAGACGGATGCCGCCCCGGCCCCAGTCGAGCCGGTCATTCAACACGCCTTTGGTGAGACGACCATACCGGCCAACCCCACCCGCATCGTTGTGTTGGGATACACTCTAGTCGAAACGCTGGTGGCCTTAGACGTGCCGCCCGTCGGGGCACCGGGCGTGATTCTCAATGAAATGACCTACCTAGAGTTGGAGCCGGACGCGATCGCCGATGTCGGCACCCCCGCCCAACCCAACCTGGAGAGAATCACGACCCTGAACCCAGACCTGATTCTCACGTCTCAACGACTGGGGGAAGAGAGCTATACTCTGCTAGCCCAAATCGCGCCCACCGTCGCCTTTGACGTCGATGAAATGACTGAATGGCGATCGCTGACTCGTCTCTGCGCCGAGGCGTTAGGCAAATCGGATGTGGCTGAAAAACTATCGGCAGACTACGAAGCTAAGCTCGCGCAACTTGACGATCAAGTATCCCAAGACTTAGCAGACCTTGAAGCCTCGGTGGTCTTTGTGTCACCGGGCCAGATGCGAACTTTTGGGAAAGCCACCTTTCCTGGCAGCGTCTTAGCCGATGCGGGGCTATCCCGGCCCCCCAGCCAGACCGAAGGGCCGGGGGTCAACAACATCTCGCTGGAAGTCCTAGAGCAAATTGATGGGGATGTCATGTTCATTCTGACGCCCCAGAGTGAGACCGAACTGGCGGCTGACATTGAGGCCGAAATTGCCCGCACCCAGGCCAGCCCCCTCTGGCCGCAGCTGCAGGCCGTGCAGAATGACCAAGTATATGAAGCTGGCCCCCATTGGGTGATCGGTAGCTATATTGCCGCTAACCTCATGTTGGATGATTTGCTGACCTACTTCACCCCAGCAAGCTAAAGCGCCCCCACCGACCCACCGTCAAAAATGTATTTGGGGCGCAGAACCCCTAGGAGAGGGTGCAGAAGCCACCGAGGCAGCGGATAACATCAGACAGAAGAGCTTATTGCGATCTGATATCATCAATTATCCGTTCATCGTCTAACTCCCGTAATCCGTGACGTTAACCCTCCAGAGTTCCGAATGGCAGCACTGTCTGCAGGCGCAAACGCGCAATACTCGGCCAGAGCTGTTGACCAATGCCAAAGACCGCACGCTGGTTTTTCCCGACTGGTTGGGTACCGGTTACAAACGCGATATTCGGCTGCAGCACCACCTTTCATTGACGTTACATCGCTATCGACTCCAAAAAGACATCATCTCTCTGGGGCCAGCCATCAGAAGAAACTGCTTTGAGTTTTCGTTTGTGATTGCCGCCAATGTGATGGGCACCGATTTAGGGGCGCAGCAGCAGATCTGGGTGGAGGGTCAAAAGGCCTATTTCCTCAATGCAGCCTTGCCCGCCCATAAAGTCTATGAATATGCCAAACAAGATTTTTGGGCGATAGACGTTCACATCCAAGCTCCTCTGTTAGCCGCGATGGTGACAGAGCATGAGGAAACGTTGCCCCTAACCCTGCGTCGGATGGTAAATGGACAGGATGATCGCCCGGCCCTGCCTCCCCTCAACATCACGCCAGCCATGCAAAGGGTGCTGCAGAAAATTTGGCAGTGTCCTCATCAGGGGTTAACGCGATCGCTGTACTTAGAAGCCCAGGCTCTAGAGCTGATTTCCCTTTATATTCAAGCGGTTCAGGCCGGGCCGGGCGCTCCCTCTAGCCTGCCAGCTGCGGATATCGCAAGCATCCGTCAGGCCCAAGATATTCTCCAGCAAAGCTTGCGCACGCCGCCCTCGCTAATGGAATTAGCGCGACAGGTGGGCATTAACGATCGCAAACTCAAACAAGGCTTTCGCGAGGTGCTGGATACCACCGTGTTTGGCTACCTGACCCAACAGCGGATGGAAACCGCCTGCCGATTGCTCCAGCAAAAACGGTCGGTGGCCGTGGTGGCGGCCACGGTGGGCTACGACAGCCCCACCGCCTTTAGCGGTGCCTTTCGGCGAAAATTTGGCATTGCACCCAAGGCCTATCAGTTGGCGAATTGCCCCAAGGGATAAAAAGTCCCGATCAAAGAGAAAAAAGTCCCGATCAAAGAGCATCCGATCTCGCTGGCCCGATAAGTTTGACAACAACTATTTGAGAAGCATTCTTATCTGGTGCGGCGTGGCCAGTTGAGACTTGCGCTTGATGACCGTTGCTTGGGAGATTCCGAAACGTGATCAAACGATTGGGGCTAGGGTTATTGCCGCTGAGTGTGTGGGCCACCTCGCTGCCAGCCAGAGCGGCAGCTGAACCAGAGCTGATGGAGCCGGTTAACCAGCAGGCCAAAGACGCCATGCCCACGGCAAAAGCGATCGCCGCCACGGTGCCAGAGTCGGCACCCGAGACTCAGCCAGAGTCAGCTGCTGCTGCAACCGTGTCCGACTGGATGGCTCAAGCCACCGATGAGCTGATCACCATCACCGCTGTGCAAGTGCAAGAAACCGCCACCGGATTGGCGATCGCGATTGAAGCAACCGGCCCTTTATCAGCTGATTCGCCCCGCGTGACCGGCAATGCGCTCGTGATTGACCTGCCCGCTGCCGCGCTAAATCTAACCGATGCCGCGCAGGCTGAGCAGTTTGCGCCCGCCACCGGCATTGCTTTGATCAGCGTTTCTGAGGGCGACGGCGGCGTGCAGGTTGCCATCACCGGCACCACCGCCCCCCCGCAGGTCGAGATTGACGCCACGGGTGACACCCTAGTGCTAGGGGTCGTGCCGGGGATTGCGGCTGACATTGCGGATGATGCAGAGGCCATTCGCCTCGGCGTTGAAGGCGCGCCAGCAGGGAGCGACTATTACGTACCGGCAGCTTCTACGGCGACCCGCACCGATACGCCGCTGAACGAAATTCCTCAATCGATTCAGGTGATTCCCCAAGCGGTGTTGGAAGATCAGCAGGTGATTCGCCTCGGTGATGCCCTCCGCAACGCCAGCGGGGTGGTATCCAACTCGATTGATCATCGCGGCGAACGGTTTATTATTCGCGGCTTTAGCAGCTCATCGATTTTGCGGGACGGTTTTCGCCAGACCGACGGCGCGGGCGGCAACGCGGGTTTTCAGGAACTGGCGAATATTGAGCAGATTGAAGTGCTCAAAGGCCCTGCCGCGATTTTAGCTGGGGCTGTCGAACCGGGTGGCGCAATCAACCTGGTCACCGAAAGGCCATTATCAGAGCCGTTTTATCAAGTTGACGTCCGGGTAGGCAGTCGTTTTCTCGTCGAACCCGGTATCGACTTGACCGGACCGCTCACGAGTGATGGGCGAGTGCTCTATCGCTTAAATGCGCTATTTCGTCGAGAAGACTTCTACCGTGATTTTGATGACCCGATCGAACGGGCGTTTATTGCACCCACCGTCAGCTGGGCGATTAGCGATCGCACCGACCTCCTCATAGAGCTGGAATACAGCAATGAAACCCGACCAGCTGATTTTAACGGCTTACCGGCCTTGGGCGATCGTGTAGCTGATGTGCCCTTTGACCGCATTACCGGAGAACCGGGCGATGATGCCCAGAATGAATTTCTGCGAGTCGGCTACCAGTTTGAACATCGCTTCAGCGATAACTGGAAAGTGCGCAACAGCTTCCGGTATATCGACCTCGACAGCGAATTTGTCTCTAACGTGGTCGCCAGAGCGATCAACGAGGATACCGGCGACCTTTTCCGGGTGTGGATTCAGAACGAACAGCCCAGCGAAAGTTATGAATTGCAAACGAACGTTGTCGGCGAATTTAACACCGGCTCCATTGAGCACACCCTCCTCGCAGGCATCGATTTATATCGTCGCGATGGGCAAAATCGCCGCCGCATTGACTTTGGCCGCCAGCCGCTGTTCAACATCTTTGACCCGGTGTATGGCGTCCCCCGTCCCGATAGCTTTAGCGAGCCGCCACCCTTGATCACCGAATTTCGCACTGATAACCTGGGTCTTTACGTGCAAGATCAGGTGGCCCTGTCAGACCATTTGTTCTTACTGGCGGGGCTGCGCTATGACACGGTTACTCAAGAGACCGAAAATTTCGAGTTAAATACTGATGTTGATCAGAGCGATGATGCCTTCACGCCGCGCATTGGCATCGTCTACCAACCCATTGATGAAATTTCGCTTTATACCAGCTACAGCACCTCGTTTGGCCCGAACTCCGGCACCACCCGCGACGGTAATATCCTCGACCCAGAGGAAGGGGAACAGTTTGAAATCGGGGTGAGGGCAGAGCTGCTGGGCGATCGCCTCTTCGCTAACCTGGCACTGTTTGACATTACCAAGCAAAATGTCGCGACTGCTGATCCGAATGCGCTACCGGGGGAAAACTTTGTGGTGGCCACCGGCGAGCAGCGCAGCCGGGGCATTGAGCTAGACATGATTGGTGAAATTTTGCCGGGTTGGAATATTGTGGCCAACTACGCCTACACCGATACCGAGATCACGGAAGACAATACAGGTTTAGAGGGCAATCGCTTGTTTGGCGTTCCGGAACACAACGCCAATCTGTGGACCACTTACGAAATTCAGACCGGTGATCTCGCTGGCTTAGAGTTTGGCATTGGCGTCAATTACGTCAGCGATCGCTTTGGCGATAATGACAACAGTTTTGTGCTCGAAGAGTACTTCCTGACGAATGCCGCCATCTCCTATCAGCGTGACAATTGGCGAGCCGGTCTGAATATTCGCAATCTGTTTGATGTGCAATATATTGACAGCTCTGAAGGCAGTCGGCTCATTGAAAACCGCCCAGGAGAAGGGCTGACCATTATTGGTTCCGTTTCGGTTGAATTTTGAGTGATTGAGGGCTCATCGATTCAGCTTTGAGTGCTGAAATAGAGGACGCAGGGGATTTATGCCGACCATCATGCAGTCTATACAAACGCGGTTTGCGAACCATTGGGGTCAACCCCTCAATCGCCAACGTCGATTTGCCTTGCTCATGGGCATGGCGGCGCTGGTCGCCGCCTGTGGGCCAGATCAGTCACCGCAGGCGGAGGCTGATCTGGCCTCCGCTGATGTTGAGACCGATCAGGTCATTCAACACGCCTTTGGTGAGACTGCCGTACCGGCTAACCCTGCCCGCATCATTGTGTTGGGATACACCCTAGTCGAAACGGTAGTGGCCCTCGGCGTACAACCCATTGGGGCACCGGGCATCATTCTGAATGAAATGACCTACTTGGAGTTAGATCAGGACGCGATCGCCGACGTGGGCACGCCCGAACGTCCGAATCTGGAGAGAATTACCGCCCTGAACCCAGACCTGATTCTCACGACTGAACGACTCGGGGGAGAGAGTTACCCCCTCTTGTCACAAATCGCCCCCACTGTTGCCTTTGACATCGATGAAAGGCTCGAATGGCGAGCGCTGACCCGCCTCTGCGCTGAGGCATTAGGCAAACAGGACGTAGCGGCAAAGCTCTCAGCAGACTACGAAGCCAAGCTAGCGCAGCTCAAATCACAAGCGCCCCAACACCTCGAAGCCATCACCGCCTCGATCATCTTTTTAACTCCGGGTCGGATCCGCACCATGGGGAAAGCCACCTTTCCTGGCACCGTCTTAGCCGATGCCGAGCTATCACGCCCCCCCACCCAAGCCGAAGGGCCTGGTCTCATGAACATCTCTCTGGAAGCTCTCGATGAAATTGACGGGGATGTCATGTTTATTCTGACCCCTCAAAGTGAGACGGAAATGGCAGCTGGTGTACGGGCTGAAATTGACCGCACCCAGGCCAGTCCCCTCTGGCCCCAACTGCAGGCCGTGCAGACCGATCAAGTGTATGAGGTTGGCCCCTACTGGGGGCTGGGCAGCTACATTGCCGCCAACCTGATTTTGGATGACTTGTTGACCTACCTGACACCGGCTGGCTAGTGCTAAGGAACGAGGATTACATAAATTATTGAGGCTAAGCCAGATAACATTTCCCCTCCTGGGAGGGGCGGCGGGGTGGGTGGTCCCTGAGTGATAAGGGGGCGAACCCACCCCGCCTACGGCACCCCTCCCGAGAGGGGAAAACCGGCACATGATTAAGTTCCCGATCCTAAGGGCAGACCCGCGCCCCCAAAAGATGCGTTTGGGGCGCAAAATCCCTAGCCAGCCCCGAGGGATTTTCCTACTGTGGCGGAGCGCTGTGTTGTCCGCAGTCCCTCTCAAACACCGTTGACTGAGCCCCTTGATGCGCACATTTACTCTGATTTGGTTCGGTCAGCTAGTCTCCGCCATTGGCAGCCGCATGACCTTCTTTGCCCTCACCCTATGGGCTTGGGAAGCTACCGGTTCCGCCACGGCCTTGGCCCTGGTGGGGTTGTTTTTTCAGCTACCGCAAATTCCCACCACCCTATTTGCGGGGATAATTGTCGATCGCTTTAATCGCAAAACGCTGATGCTATTGGGGGATGCGACGACGGCGATCGCCACGCTGATCATTGGCGGCCTCTACCTGACCCAGCAGCTGGCGATTTGGCACTTATACTTGGTTGCCATGCTGGCCGGGGGCTTTAGCCAAATTCAAAGTTTGGCCTATCAGGCCTCACTGTCTCTATTAGTGCCCCAGCAGCAATACACTCGGGCAGCCAGTATGGGGGCGATCGTGCATTACGGTTCACAGATTTTTGCCCCCGCCCTAGCCGGAATGCTGTATCCCGTCATTCAGCTATCGGGCATTGTGAGCATTGACTTGGTCACCTTTGCGATCGCATTTATCACGCTGCTGCTAGCCCCTATGCCCCAACCGTCACCAACGCAATCGCCGTCAGAGCACTGGACTCGGCAGCTCACGTTTGGCTGGCGCCATCTCTGGCAGCAGCCCCAGCTCAAAGCGCTGCTCCTCTTCACCCTCCTGTTTGTGTTTGCCCACGATCTGGGGTCAGCGCTCTATCAGCCCATGATTCTGGCGCGTACCGGCGGCAGTGCTCAGGCCCTCGCGAGTGTCTCGGCGGCCGCTGGCGTGGGTGGGGTGGTCGGAGCCGTGATAGTGAGTCTTTGGGGTGGCCCCAAGCGTCGGGTTGTGGGCCTATTAGCCGGATACATGGGGGCAGGACTCAGCAAATTGGTCTTTGGCTTGGGGCGATCGCTCCCCGTTTGGGTGCCCGCCCAAGTCTGCTCATCGCTCAACTTTCCCCTCTTAGGCAGCTGCCGCAGCGCCTTGTGGATGGCCCAAGTTGCGCCAGATATTCAGGGAAGAGTCTTTGCGGCCAATTCTCTCGTGACGCAGGTCGCCAGCATTTTGGCTACAGGGCTAGCAGGGCCACTAGCAGACCGCCTGTTTGAGCCAGCCATGATGTCCAATAGTGGATTGGCCAATTGGCTCAGTCCTCTATTTGGCAGCGGTGCGGGTGCTGGCATGGCGGTACTCTATACGGCATGTTCCGCAGCACTGCTCCTCCTTGGCATCAGCGGTTTCTTTGTCCCATCCCTCAGAGCAAAGGTTAAACAGCTTTAGCTTGACCATCCCGTTTTGCTAAATCGGCGGAGTTTTGATAAGAATAAATCTCATTTATACTAATTGCCGCCGCCTTTCACAAACGGTTTGGCGTGAATCCGCGCTCGCTCCGTGGCCACTAACGCTGAGGTTATTCAAAACACCGATGTCTTCAACTCAGTTGAGCCCAGTTTTGTCAGTTTCTAAGATTGGCCGCCAGTTTCAAGGTCGCTGGATTTGGCAAAATATTAGCTTTGAACTTTTTCCGGGCGATCGCTTGGCAATTGTGGGCTCCTCGGGTGCCGGTAAAAGCCTATTACTCAGGGTTTTAGCTGGGCTGGACTCGATCCAATCAGGGCAAATTATCTTCCAGAATTGCCCACTGTCTACCCTAGACATGCCTCAGTTTCGAGCTCAAGTAATGTATCTACACCAGCAACCGGCTTTATTTGAAGGCAGTGTCGAGTCAAACTTACAGCAGGTCTATAAACTAGCCATCCACCGCGACAGAACCTATGATCGTGCCAAAATTCTGGCCTATTTGTCAAGCTTAGACCGTTCTGCCGACTTTCTAGAACGTTCCGTAGAACACCTCTCAGGCGGAGAAAAACAAATCGTAGCCTGTCTGCGGTCTTTGCAATTATCACCGCAGGTCTTGCTGTTAGATGAACCCACCGCTTCACTCGATAAAACCACAACCGAGCAATTAGAAATACTGATTGCTCAATGGCAACGAACCGATGCTCTCAAAGCCTATATCTGGATCAGCCATGACCCCGAGCAGATAGAACGGGTGACCGACTGCCAGTTAGCTTTGTCTGGTTCCCCACTCCCCCACGCCTAACTGATGAACAACTACATTCCCATTGACAATTGGCAGCTGGCCCTTGCTGCCGCTCTAATTTTGATCAACATTGCTCTCTCGCTGGGTTTACGGCTAGGCTTAGCCAGAAAATTAGGCATTGCTGCATTGCGGATGGTGGTACAGCTGCTCTTAGTGGGATATGTGTTGGGTTGGATTTTCGCCTTGGATAATCCCCTTTGGGTGTTGCTGTTAGTGTTCATGATGAGTGCGATCGCTGGCAATGCTTCGGTCAACCGCACCCGCCGTCGCTTCCCTTCCATCTACTGGAACAGTTTCGTTTCAATTCTGGCAGCCAGTGGTTTTGTGACGGGGTTATTGGTAGAAGGCATTATTCACATTCATCCTTGGTATGACCCGCAATACGTGATTCCGCTATTGGGGATGGTTTTGGGAAATGCGCTGACCGGAACATCTTTAGCATTGGACCGATTAATGGAAGATTTGGTCAGTCGGCGATCGCAGATTGAATCCCTTTTAGCGCTAGGAGCAACCCGTTGGGAAGCCGCGAATGAAACGCTTAAAGAAGCTCTGCGTACTGGGATGATTCCTACCATCAACTCAATGATGGTGTTGGGACTGGTGAGTTTACCCGGCATGATGACGGGGCAAATGCTGGCAGGGGTGAATCCAACCAACGCAGTACGCTATCAAATCATCATTTACTTCACCCTAGCTGCAGGTACTGCGCTCGCTTGCATTAGCGTGATTCTGCTCGCCTTTCAGGTTTTGTTTAGCCCAGAGCACCAGTTACGACTCGAACGATTACGAAAAATCGATGCTTGAAGAAACACCAGCGAGTGGTCAGCCACGTGGAATTAGACAGGTAGGAGAGGGTCGTTGATAGCGGCTTACATCCCCTACGTTTCAGGCCTAATGAATACGTTTCCAGTGGTGGCGTGGTCTGCTTCGAATTAAGCGATACAGCTGGACAACTTACTTGCCGCGCTATGGGGAGAGAACAAGCGATCGCGCAGCGCTACATCATTGACAGTGTTGGGCCACCAGAGCTAGCCAAGCTAGGAACAGAAATCAATGATTCTTTAGGCTGATGAGAAGAGTCTATATCGAGCAGCGAATGTAGCCCCGTGCCGAATTGAAAGCTTTCTGACTGATGCTGAAACAGCATGGAAAATTGCTGAGTGCCAATTGGATCTTCCAGCTTTTCCGACGGTAGAGAGCGTTCAGGGTTGTCAACTATTTCGTGGCCTCCTTGCAGCAGGGAGTCATCGGCCATGAGCAGAAGGCCAGAAGTGCTTTCTGAGAAATCTACATCGACGGCGGCTTGAGATAGTGCATTTCTACCAGGCTGCTTTTGACCTTTAGAGCTTACTGGGACTTCATGGTCTAAAACTTCCAAAAAGTCAGTGCCAATTTCGTCGATCACTTGCTCGAGCAACTGTTCATTGAATGAGACAGTAGGAATAGACAGATCAAAGACCGAATCTTTGTCAATATCATCTAGAAGGGTAGTCAGTTCTTGTTCGAGCAAATCAATCTGACTAGCAGTTTCGTCCTCCAGCCTATTAGTAGACTGTTTTACAAAATCACCGACCTCATCCTTAGTATAGAAAGCTTTCCAATCAGCATTTCCGTCATTATTAGTATCAAGCGATAACCAATTTGACAGACCCTCGGCATCATAAATGCGCACATGAATCCAATCGCCATGGCTGTCATCGGTTGAGTGATCGGTAGAATCAACATCTCTAACAAATCCAAAAGATGAGGCATTCGCAGCACGGGCAGTTGCATCAGGTTCTGTCGCTGGATCAGGCTGACCCAATATTGGCGATGGCTGAGTCGGCTTGTCAGGCGTTGAAGGCGCATCGATCAGAGGATGGTCGTTACGGTCAAAATCTTTGAAGGGGGTAAATCCTGATGGGGGTGACGGGTCCAAAGTGTCTTCAGTCTCTTGTTCATCATCTTCACCGGTAGTTTGGTCATCAGCTGTAGTTTTGCCATCGGCATCGCTCTCCGAGGACGCCTTGGAAATGAGATATCGGTAATCAAAGCTGGGAGATCGCGCTGACAGCTCATCGCCCTGATAAAAAACAGAGCTACTGGCGTGTAGGGCATCTCCATCCGATCCTCCATCCGAGGCCCTGTTAATCGGCATATCGTGACTTCCAGAAGCAATTTGAATAAGCGAGAGCGTCTGCTCTGGACTGTTAAGTAGTAGATGAGCGAGTTCTTGACTAGATGGAACCAAACCTCGGGTTGAACCAGGTGTAACCAGCAATTGCCCTGAATCATCGGCTAGTGATTCTACGACAGAGGCGGTCGGCAAATTGCCTTCTAGATAATACTGTTCTAGCTTTTCACTTAGCTCTTGACCTGAGAGTTCACCAGCTGAGAAAAGCAAGCTTTTCTGATGAATATCTCCCTCGCCAGCCCTATAAAAACCTGCTTGTCTCAGGTCGTCAGGATTTAAGAAGTCTTCTACATTATCAACAAGGTTTTCGATACTGCTAAATTCAATGCCGAAAATTTCTTTAGTCAACCAAACAGAGAAAAGAAAAACCAGAGATTCGATGGTGGCATTCGCACTGTTGTAGGAGGCTTTGGGACTATGCTGAGAAACGATATCTTCAATAGAAACGATATCTTGATGGGCGTTCTGAAACAGGGTAGTGAAGTATAAGAGCTTGACCCTTTCGTCTTTCCCTTCTTGTACGGGTTTAATATTTTTTCTAATCCGATTTAAGAGCTGCTCAGCACATTCAGGCTCTTTGATTTTTTTGTGGATATGACTCCTCAAGTTGTTCCATTCTTCAGACTGAATCATGACCTCAATCTGGTTTGATTCAAGTAGCGTCCAGAGAATATCCAAGCAGGCGCATTCCAGAGAGCCTTCTTGGCCTTCTAGCCCTGCAATGATGGTTGCAGCATCAATTAGGTATTTATGACTGCGCTGAGCGAACATTTTAGAACTAAACAAATAAAGAAACTGAACGGTGCATCTTCCCGTTGCTATTAAGTAGCTGGGCTCATTCAAATGTAGGATGGGTTAGCGATAGCGTAACCCATGCAGGCGTTGGGTTTCGTTCCTCAACCTCAACCTACAGTGTCTTACGTTTAATTGAAACTTCCTACTTAACTCAAAAAATCAGACTCGAATAAGTGAAGATGTCCAATCGCTGATGCCGTTAAATTGTTCTCTCGACCAAGAATTAGAAATCAGCTAACCCGTCTTATATTTAGTAATCTACGGCAAATCCTCCATTTCTTTGATAGCGTCCTGGTAATCCTTTCTCAGGGAAGAAAAAGGGTTCGTATTTTCTGCCGAAAGGGGAGTCGATAGGTCTTCAGTCAGCTCTTCAAAAGAGCAGTCAAGTGCTTGACACAGCAGCTTGATCTGATAGAGCCATTTGCTGATACTACGACCGTTTTCCCAATTAGCAATCGTATTTTCAGTGACGCCCAACTTGTCAGAGAGTTGCCTCTGCGTAATTTGCAGATTTTCTCGCAGCTCTTTCAGTTTGGGTTTAGTCAGGTCCCATTGCTCTGAGTGTGTGTTATCCAGGTTGCTCATGTGTCTGAATATCAGCTAGGTAATCAAATTTAGCTTCAGGACTGATGTAATTGCCTCCAGCTTTTGTCCTGTCTCATCCCTAGGCTAAGGAAATCTAGGCAACACCCCCACTGACTGGTGTTAGTGGCCCGTGCGTGAGCCCCAAGCTTGATGTCATCGTCTTGTTGCTAGAAGTTTCCTGATGGGAGGAATTGTATTGAACGGTATGGGGTTAGCGTAGTCTCTAATTTGGCAATCTGTGGCGCCAAGCAACCGCGAAGAAGCTCGCACTTGGTAGATACAGCAAACTCTATGCACCCGATAGTGAGCTGACGTGATTGCGGTCACGTCCTCAGCAGTTGGCGATCTAGATGGATTTTTCACCGGTGCCAATTTTCCTGCCCCCTTAGTCTACAAGCACAATCATTCTTCCAGGTAAATTATTTGTAACAATAACTTACCCCAAAATATTTTGGGGTAAGTTATTGTTGTCTCAAAGCCAACGACTTGCCTGAAGTTCGGTGCTGCTGTCTGGTCAGTACGAGTCCCGGTGTCAACGCTTTCAGGATTAACGCAGTGGTGTCCAGTTTTAGCCCCTCGCTCCCCAATATTGGGGAAGCCGGATGCACTTTCCTCCAAGCTGAGGAGAGGCAAAGGGGCGATGCGTAAGTTCTACTTTCGTGATTTGACGCTGCCAGTACCAGGAAGGTCAGATCGATGTGTGTTCTCGTGACTTTTGAGCTTCTGACAGCTCTATAGCAGCGCCGAGGTGGCCTCACAGTTTGCGATTGCGGTCTGAGGGATTTTCAAAATCAGTGTGTTTAGGAATTTTGTGTGGAAACCATGGAACAGACTCCTATTACAGTTTGGAACCCGATTATGTACGGTGTAGTGGAAAGTGTGATTGCTGGGCCGATTTCAGGCCATGTCAGGGTGATGGGCGTCACTTGGAAGGCACGTCTTTGTATTCCTCAGGCGGGCTACATTTTGGTGCCAGATACGCCGGTGATGGTATTTGGTTGCCACGGTGACACGCTACTCGTGCTGAGTACTGAAGCTCGAACTGAGGTGGCGACTTAAGCAAGCATCTGAAATATTCTGTGGGTGGGGCAGAACCCTATGGAGCACCCTGCGGCAAGAGCACAGGTCTACACAAACCCGCAAAGCTCGACATGGTGTCCTGTAAGTAGGACAAATCCTATGAATTCAACAGCTATATTCATTGCTTTTGTCTTTTACCGTTGTTTTTACCTTTTGCCTTTGACCATCGGCTAGAGCTCATGGGTAAAGGCAGGAGGGATTTGGTTCAACGGGACGAGGAGATAGTCCGGTTTGGTGATGACCAGCAAGACGTTGAGTTGAATAAACTGACGCCATTCGCTGGATTGGGCTTTAGCTGTCAAGATAATCACTGGGATTTGGCAGGTTTTGGTGTGGGTCTATCGTCTCTCCAGCATGGCGAGCCCATCTATCGCCCGCTGTCTGAATTCCCGTTCAGTTTTGTTCCTCTCTCAATTTTCCACTGCTGGGCAGTTCGGAAACGGCCCTGTGGATGACTCAGATTCAGCCGGAACATCAGGGCCGGGTGTTTGCCGCCAATGATTTGGTGCTGCAAGGAGTGAGTGCCCTGGCGGTGCTGCTCGCCGGGCCGTTAGCCGATCAAATTCTAGAGCCTGCCATGATTTCTGGGAGCTAGTTGACGGGCTGGTTGGCCCCCAGTTTTGGCAGTGGCGTCGGTGCAGGCATGGCGGTGTTGTACACGGCCTGTGCGATGGCAATGCCGCTAGTAGGCATCGGGGGATATTTTAGTTCCCAGTTGCGAGCATTGGAAACCTCTGCCACCGACTCATAGGAGTTTAAGTTATTGCTCAAACAAAGACGACCAAATATCGACTGATGCAGTGGAGCCCCTCAAAACTAATGGCAGTTTGTGATATCCTCAGCTCAGCTGAAGGGGAGTAGCTTTGGGATCTCCCATCCCAATGTCTAAATCAACATACTGGTGATGAACCTGGTTTAGACAGCAAGCGCCAAGTATTGATCGTTTGTTAGCGAGACCTTCACTGAGTCCACGGTTTAAGTGGGCTTGGTGAGGTCTGCTTAGATACTCGTCATGCCTGCTGAGCCACCTTACAGACGGCTAAGGCATGAACATATTGACTGGATTTACCGCAGGGTTATTGCTGATCACCCTGTCTGAGCTGGGTGACAAAACCTTTTTTATCGGGGCGTTGTTAGCCATGCGTCATCCTCGACGCTGGGTATTTGTGGGGGTGACGGCGGCTCTGTTTACCATGACAGTATTGTCAGTGCTGCTCGGGCAAGTGGCGGCCCTGATGCCGCTGCATTACGTCAAATGGGCGGCTGTCGTCTTATTTATCGGCGGTGGGGCCAAGCTGCTATATGACGCGGCGGCGATGGGGGCAAACGACACTCTCGAAGCTGAGCAAGCTGCCGCCTGTGCCGCGATTCAGCAGCAGGCACCGGTCTCATCTCGTCGGGGGCTGGCCTCAGCAGTGGTGCTGCGAGCTTTTACCCTCACTTTTGTGGCCGAGTGGGGCGATCGCACCCAGTTGGCCACGCTGACGCTGGCGGCGACCCATTCGCCGTTGGGGGTGATGGTGGGCGCGACGTTAGGTCATGCCATTTGTGCGGCGATCGCGGTCGTCAGCGGCAAGTGGATAGCGGGCAAATTGTCAGAACGCTGGCTGACCACCATGAGTGGGGGCCTGTTTCTGCTATTTGGAGTCGTTGCCGCCTTCGCCCTCATCAACGGCAGCTAGGCATCGGTCAGCTTGAGCGCAGGTGCGGCTATACCCTTGCAGATGGCTGCAGCAGCCGATGAGTATTGGTTTGAGTTGATCAGCGACAGCACTAGGAGAAGCTCGGCACCAGCCCGATCAGTTGGAGAACCCAAGTCAGAATGCTGTTAATGAACGTCAGCGCCAAGGCTCCAATAATGGCGCTCATGATGCCCCACCGGAGGCGAAACCCTTCGACCAGCATGGCCGCCAAGCCAAAGACCACGATGCTGATCGTCAGAGGAATCAACCCCAAGCTGATAACAGCACCAAAGGTGCGCAGGCCCTCAGGCAAAAAGTGGTAAATCCCGTTTAAGACGCCGATGATAGCCCCGCCCATCAAAGCTTTGGCGGGGCTATCAACTTCTACCCCCGTCGGCAGTAGAGAAATCAGCCAGAGACTGACGGCGAGCACTACGACCGTAATTAGAAATCCGATAATCATGTTGAAAATCCCTTGTTTTTAACGAGTTTTTTAACGTCGGTTGCTCCAGAAAAATCCAGCCCAATCACCAGGGATGGTAGAAATCACTGCATAATCCTGGGGCGATCGCATGGGGGAAAATCATTCAGTAATGGCCAACAGTAATGACCAAAAGCTTTTGGCGAGATCTTTTCGCCCCCACGTCATCCACTAGCAGCTGGCAATGCCGCACTGCGAGCCAGACAAAATCTCGATGATCACAGGCCCCAGCGAAAACCCGGCAAATCTGCGCGTACAGAACCAGGAATTCCGACGATCGCCCGATCACGCCCATTTGCTTGATTATTCAACAGTATTTCATTTGACCATTTGCATTAGTTCAAGTAAATCTTAAGATTCGACACAGACCGATAAGGCTGATCGGAAGTGCCGCTCGACCGGTCACGACGGTTCAGCTGTTATGCCAGTTCTACCAATTACCGCTACACAGACAAGTCGGCTTTCTCCCCGTAGGAGACACTGCGTGTTGGCCTGGCCTGCCTGTAGAGCTTACGACTCCGCTCAGCCGACGTTCCTTGAGCGGAGTCGAAAGGAAGATCTGTAGTCCAGCGTCAGAGAATTGGTATTACCCATCTGGCGATTGCCCTGGTCAGAAAAATTGCGCCCAATCGGCAGGCTCGAAAGGCTATGGCAGAAGTCGGCAGGCAGAATACCCTTCGGGAATTAAAAAGCCCTACGGAATTTGGAATTAAAAAGCCTATCGAATCATGATTTCAGCCATCTGGGGTAACCGAATCAAACTTTAGCTTGCTATGGCGACGGCCCTTGTGGAGTCTTGATTTATCAAGAAAATGGGGCGATCGTCCACAAAATCCCCTCATTACACCACCACTTTTGTGAAGATCGACAGGCCACGTCACCCGCCAAGTAGGAAGTTCCAATTAAACGTAAGACACTGTAGATTGAGGTTAAGGGACGAAACCCAACGCCCGCATGGGTTACGCTATCGCTAACCCATCCTACATTTGAATTAGCCCAACTACTTAGAGTCAACCTTTTGTCTAGGCAGTCGTTGCCAGCGGAAGCACGATTTTATTGATAAGCGTTCAGCAAGGCCTGAGCCGTTTCGAGGGTGTCGGCTTCGGCCACCGGTTTATCATCACGCCAGCGCAAAATACGGGGGAAGCGTACGGAGATGCCCGACTTGTGACGCTTGGACTCAGCGATGCCCTCAAAGCCAATTTCAAATACGTGAAGCGGCTGCACCGAGCGCACAGGGCCAAAGCGCTCAACGGTGTGGCGGCGAATCCATTTGTCGAGCTTGTCGATTTCTTGATTGTCTAAGCCGGAATACGCCTTGGCAAAGGGCACCAGTTCATCTGCTTTCCACAAGGCAAAGGTGTAGTCGGTGAAAAGATTAGCGCGTTTGCCGCTGCCCGCCTGAGCGTAGATCAGCACGGCATCTAACGTCATCGGGTCAACCTTATATTTCCACCAATAGCCGCGCTTGCGACCCACCAGATAGGGACTGTCCCAAGCTTTGAGCACCAGTCCTTCGGCCCCGGTCTCACGCGATCGCGCCCGCAGCGCCACCAAGTCGTCAAACGAGTCAAACGTTAATGGCTGTGACCGACTGATGCGGTCATCCACCTGAGCTGCCAACAGGTCGGTTAATTGGGCTTTGCGATCGCGCAGCGGCTGCTCACGAATATCTTGGCCTGCCTGTTCTAACAGGTCGTAGGCGACAAAGTGAACCGGGCTCTCGGCCATCACCTTTTTGGTCACGCGCTTGCGACCCAGGCGCTTTTGCAAATGGTTGAAGCTGAGGGGGCGATCGCCCTGCCAGCAGAGAATCTCGCCATCTAACACGTGACCATTGGGAAAGGACTGAAACGCTTCCACCACTTCGGGAAACTGTTCAGTGACCAAATCTTCTCCCCGCGACCAGATAAATACCTCATCCGCTCGTTTGATCACCTGGGCGCGAATGCCGTCCCACTTCCACTCCGCCAACCAGTGAGACATGGCCTCCTCACGGAATTTTGCTTCGTCAATCTGCGAGGCTAAAAAGAAGGGATAGGGCTGGCTGGGAGCCGTTTCGATCGCCTCGTGGCTGAGCAAATTGGCGTAAAACTCGACGGTGGGTTCAAAGTCACCCATCAAACGATGGGCCAACACCGCCTCGGGAATCTCGGAGGCAGCGGCCAGCCCCTTGATCACCAGCTTGGCTGACGCCCCCACCCGAAAAGCACCGGTCAGCATCTTATTGAGCACAAAGATTTCGGCATCGTCGAGCGATCGCCACCAAGACACAATTAGCTCGTGGCGCTCGGCCTCTGACTCAACTTGCTTCACGAGGGGAATAATCTGCTCCATCCACTCATGTAAAGGCACATCAGCGGCGGAGCTACCCTGCAAGGGGGTATCGCGCAGCAGTAGGGCGATCACCTCAGCCGAATCGCCCACGTGGGCATAGCAGTCTTTAAACAGCCATTCCGGCAGGTTTGAAATGCTGAGATAAACGTCGCGCAGCACCCGCGAGGTGACCAGCCGCCGTCGCGTTTTGCTCAGCAGCAAGTACAGCGCCCACACGGCGTTGGCTGGGGTTTCCGTGACGAAGTATTGGCGCATGGCCTCGACCTTGGCGTTAGTCGAGGTGGTGGCGTCGATCGCTTGAAAAAGTTCGGTAAACCGCTTCATACTGCTGCAAAACTCATCTCGGGCTCGGGTCAGCCCCTCGTCATTATGACGCTGATAAGTCGGTGGCCATCACGATCTCTGGACGAGTTACGCCCAGCGATGACGCCCTAAAGCCTCTCTGGCAGGGCGTTGGGCAACGCCGCAACGCCCTCTGTACCACCCTTTAATGACGGCTCTTTGCTTATACCAGTTCTCTGAAACTGGACTACAGATCTTCCTTTCGACTCCGCTCAAGGAACGTCGGCTGAGCGGAGTCGTTCACATCGCGTCTCCCCGAGGGAGAAAGCCGACTTGGATGTGTAGCTGTAATTTGTAGAACTGGTATTACCCGATCGTTAGCGATGTCGCCAAACGACCGAAAAAATACCCGTCAGAGAAAGCTTTCTCTGACGGGCGAGGTTCGTATGAAACGCTGTTATAAAGAGATGAACGAAGATAGCTTTAGGCAGGCCAGCCCAGATCGGCTTGCTCTAGCACGTAGTCAGCCACGGACTCGATCTCTTCTGGGGTGAGCCGACTGCCAAAGGGCGGCATAGCGTTTTTACCATTGGTCACCTGATACACGATCGCCTCTTGCGAATACATGTCGTACTTTTCGAGGGCATTTTTTTGCAAGTTTTTGCCCACAATGATGCGGTTAGTGCCGAGGGCATGACAGGCTGCGCAATTGGCCTTAAAGACCTGTGTGCCCTCAGCGGCTCCGGCCCAAGCGGTCGCAGGTTGTAGCGACCAGAGAGCGGCGGTGGCCACGATGGCCAAGACAACCGCACAAAATTTACTCAACATCACGATTCAGGCTAAGTCCTTAAACTCTCCACTAAGCGTAGCTTTAAAATCTCCTGCATGGGGAGATTTTCTTGGGTTTTCCTGATTTGTTGAGCCTTGGGGCGCTCGAATTAGCACCTGTGCCCGATCACCGTGCCGGCTCAGTAGTAGCTGGGCGACAAAACAGGCGCAGTTCGTGCCCGCCGTAGTAGTCGTGGCTAATGCCCAATTCCATCATGCCCAACCGCTGCGTCACCTTGACGGAGCGATCATTGTCGAGCAGCGTCACGGCATAAATTTGATCTAGCTGCAGGGTGTCAAAGCCATAGGTCATCACCGCCTGAGCGGCTTCTGTCGCATAGCCTTGGCCCCAACTTTCGAGCCGCAAGTGCCAGCCAATTTCAATCTTGCCGCTGGGGGCGTTCTCTTCATTTGGTAGGGGCATCAGCAGCACGGTGCCCACAACGGTTTCCTGATCGAGCACGGCCCAGCAGCCCAATCCTGGAAAGTCTTTGGCGCGATCGCAATAGCGCTTTAGCCGCGCCTGCACTGCCGCCACGGTCGTATCTAGCGATTTATCGCCAATCCACTGGGTCACTGCCGGGTTGCCGTAGATGGCGATCGCGGCGGCGGCATCCGACTCCGGCTGCCAATCACGAATGAGCAGTCGCGCTGTGGTGAGCTCCATAGGGTCTCGTTTCATCTCAGGTCTTGACCTCAGCATAGGCAAATTGCGGTGCTCTGAGGCAGCGTGAAGTGGGGAGCCGGGCAAGTAGTTCTCTCTTGGTTTTCACGGATTGATGACAAATTCCGGCCTTTGATAGATATTCTTCGCTGCATTCCAAAGAAAACCTTTGAGATAAATCGCCTGCCGAAAAAGTTGATTACCCTAAACACATCCAGCTGTGATGCACGGCCCCAGAGTCACCCCGCGTGTCAGTTCAGGGCCAGCCTGCTATCAGCCTCCAGATTGTTCGCTTAGGCAAATTCAGAGAGACTTTTTATGGCACAGAGTTTTGGAGTTATCGGCCTGGCGGTCATGGGTGAAAACCTGGCCTTAAACGTCGAACGCAATGGCTTTCCCGTCGCGGTTTACAACCGCTCGCGCGAAAAGACTGATAAATTCATGGCCGAACGAGCCGGTGGCAAAAACGTCAAAGCCGCCTACTCCCTAGAAGATTTTGTCGCGTCTTTAGAGCGGCCTCGGCGCATTTTGGTGATGGTCAAAGCCGGTGGCCCGGTGGATGCCGTGATTAGTCAGCTCAAGCCCCTGCTTGATGAAGGCGACATGATTATCGACGGCGGCAACTCGCTATATGAAGACACCGAGCGTCGCGTCAAAGAGCTAGAACCTACGGGTTTGGGCTTTATTGGCATGGGCGTCAGCGGTGGTGAAGAAGGTGCCCTCAACGGCCCGAGCATGATGCCGGGGGGAACGAAAGCCGCTTATGCCGAAATCGAGCACATCGTCACCAAAATTGCGGCCCAGGTCGATGATGGTCCTTGCGTCACCTATATCGGCCCCGGTGGTGCTGGTCACTACGTCAAAATGGTGCACAACGGTATTGAGTATGGCGACATGCAGCTCATTGCCGAAGCCTACGATCTGATGAAAAACGTCTTGGGCCTCAATCATGAGCAGCTCCATGAGGTGTTTGCCGAGTGGAATTTAACCGAAGAGCTGGACTCCTTTCTAATTGAAATCAGCACGGATATCTTCACTAATTTGGATGCTGACACGGGTAAACCCCTAGTCGAAATGATTGTGGATGCGGCGGGTCAGAAGGGCACCGGTCGCTGGACCGTCATGAGTGCCTTGGAGATGGGCGTCGCGATTCCCACCATTACGGCGGCGGTGAATGCCCGCATCATGTCTTCGATCAAGCCAGAACGGGTGGCCGCGTCGAAGGAACTTAGTGGCCCGAGTAAAAAGTTTGAAGGCGATATTCAAGCGACCATCGGCAAAATCCGCGATGCGCTCTATTGCTCCAAAATTTGCTCCTATGCCCAAGGCATGGCGCTGATTGGCAAGGCCTCGCAGACCTATGACTATGGCATTGACCTGGGCGAAACGGCCCGCATCTGGAAAGGGGGCTGCATCATTCGCGCTCGCTTTTTGAACAAGATCAAGCATGCCTATGACGAGAACCCGAGTCTCGCCAACCTGCTGCTGGCGCCCGAGTTCAAGCAAACCATTTTGGATCGCCAAGCGGCTTGGCGTGAGGTGGTCTCGATGGCGGCTGAACTGGGCATTCCCGTCCCCGCCTTTAGCGCGTCGTTAGATTACTTCGATAGCTACCGCCGCGATCGCCTACCGCAAAACCTGACTCAGGCCCAGCGCGACTACTTTGGTGCGCACACCTATGAGCGGGTCGATAAGGAAGGTACCTTCCACACCGAATGGACTAAGGCTCCGGCTAAGGTCTAAGGGTTCCGTGCTTAAAAATCGCGTCCCAGGCTAGAAAATTGTCTATCAGGGTTGGGCAGTGTCCAACCCTGATAAGGGAACGTTTTGGAAACACCGCCCTAGTCACCACCGGGCTGCTTGTGGCACAATCCAGAACAGTTGAGCGTTGCCCCAAGCGGCCCGGTTTTAGACACCCCTATGAATTATCAAACTGACCCCGATCAGGATCAAGAACATCCGCAGTATCGCAAAGATCGCGCTGTCGTCAATCAGATCCTGTCATCAGAAACGACAGACTACAATTTGGCGGAACTGGCCCGGCTTACCATTCGCTACAAGGGGTTTCCGGGTGCCCGCGATATTCAACGCGATTTGGCGAAGGCACTCAAGCAGGTCGGCCTGACCGAAGAGGAGCTTTACGCCAAAGCCCGTGACCTGCACGCCGAAGGCGGCGTTTATCAAGACCTCGGTCGCAATCGCGAAGACTGGAGCTAGCGCTCTGTTAACTTGAGTTCGGGATAAGAACTAAGTAACGCTTTTACCCGCCGATTGAGCCTTAAATCCCCCTCTCGGGAGGGGTGCCAAAGGCGGTGTGGGTGCCGATCAATCGCGCTAACTGGCGATTCACCCACCCCTCAGCCCCTCCCAGGAGGGGAAGTATCCGGCTTCGGTTTTAACCCGAACTGACGTTCTGTTAACCATGACTCATGGGACTCATCAGGGGCCAAAATCCGGTTTGGTAAGCTAAAGGCATCACCCACCAGGGCTGAGGCGATCGATGACTCTGATAACTAGCCCATTCACCCAGCAAACGCCCCTCAGCTTCAACGAGTTTTGGGCTCGCTTTGGCGATGACAATCGTTACGAACTGATTGATGGTGAGGTCTTTGATGTGGAACCCACAGGCCAGCATGAAGAGGTTGCGGCCTTCATCACGGCCAAAGCCTGCGTGCAAATCGATGTCGCAAGTTTGCCTTGGTTGGTACTGCAGCGGGGGTTACTGCGCCCTAGCGATGGGGCCATGACGGCATTTCGACCCGATGTCGCGGTGGTCGATCGCGCGGAGTTGGGCAACGAACCCCTCTGGCCCGAGCAATCAATTTTGACGCGCGGGCGATCGATTAAGCTGGTGGCTGAAGTCGTGAGCAGCAACTGGCAAAACGACTATGCCCGCAAAGTCGAAGACTATGCCACCCTGGGCATCCCAGAATATTGGATCGCCGACTATGCCGGACTGGGCGGCATTCGCCACATTGGTAAACCGAAACAGCCGACCCTCTCTATCTGTACGCTCGTCGATGGCGAGTATGAAATTCAATTATTTCAAGGCGATCAAACCCTGATGTCCCCCACCTTTCCCACGCTCACCCTGACTGCCCAGCAAGTGTTGAATGCCGGTCAGTCGCCTCCCCCATTGAAAAATTTCTAAGGTGGAATTCCGAGCTCCGAACTCTACCGGCCTGACTCGCTGACGGCTTCTCCCCTTAGCAGACCGGTGATTTGACTTTCGTCATCACCAGCATTGGAACAGGCGATCGCCCCTAAAGCTATCCTGGGCGACATCACGGATGCCTTAGGCGATCAGCCGATTCTGGTGCGGAGTTCGGTTGAGGGGTGGGTGAACAGCCACAACCAAAACCCGTTAATCCATCAAGGTGACGCCCTCGTTCACATCGCCAAGCCAATCACAAGTCAGGCTTCAGCGGCAACGACGAGCTGATCGGCCAGCTTACAGACCGCCTAAAACAGCGTCATAATCATCGGCAGCAGCGACTTGCATATCGTTGCCAGTTTTGAAGCCTCGGTCAGCGGCTCGGTAATCGACTTCAAATTAGCCGCCGCCCGCTTCGCCATCCGCTGCATCGCATTTTCCTGGGACTTCGTCCCGGCCTCTGCCAGCTTACCCACTTCGCCCAGCGCTTCTTTCTTTTCGACCTCGCTAAGTTCGGTGTCGGCTTCGACCGCTGCCTGCAGCTGGGTGAGCAGATCTTTAAGGCTGGGCTGATCGGCGCTAGAGGCGGCATCGGGCAGTTGATTAATTTGCACCGTCACCTGACCGCTGAGTTCACCCAGGCTAATGACATTGCCCTGAAGGTTGTCCCCAGTGTTGACGAAACTGCCGTCCGAGGCCGAAATGTCAGGGTTGTTGCTGTGATTCATAGCTGTAGCTTCAGTTTTAATAACAATTTGGCGGTTCAGAGAGAGCTCAAAGAGCTTACGGATTTCAGTGATGTGAGATTGCTGCTGTTGTAATTGAGTTTGATATTTGTCTTCTAATTCCTTGGCCTTATGTTCATAGTCTTCAATAAGAGAATCAATGGAGTCTTCATACTCTTCTTGTAAGCTTGCAAGTTCAGTTTCGTACTGGTGGATCAACTTTTGGCGCTCTGCTTCCCGCTCAGCCTTAGAAATTGCAATCGTCTCATGAAGATTAGAGATTTCTATTTCCTTTTGTATGAGTTGAATTTCATACCGCTCTTCTACTCGTCTAACAAGGGCCCCATGCTCTAAATTAACGAAGTCAAAGCTTTGAGTTGCTTGATCATTCAGCAGTTGCAAATGAGCTTGATAACTTTTATCAAATGTATATTCAATATCTGCTTTATTAGTATCCTCAGACGTTTGTATTGTTAGTACGACATCATCATCTCGTTTCTCAATCCCTTGAATTGCTTCAGGAGTAATATCTGTATATTTCTCCATCAATTGATGAAAAGCTACAGAAAAAGCTTCTGGTTGAATGCCCTTACGGATGAGAAGCTGGACTTGGTAAGTGAGTTCTTGGAAAAACTTCTCAAAGTCGCCGGGTTGGAAAATCTTGTCAGGATTGTGGGGACGGCGTTCGCGGTTGCCGTAGCGATCTGGCTGCTCTTTGAGAAATACGTACTCGCAGTCAATGTCTTTGAGAATCGTGGTCTCGTCGATGTTCCAGGCTTCGAGACAGGCTCCGGTGAGTTGAGCTGAGGTAAAGTCAGTGCCGACACACTGCGCGTTAGTCAGGTTGGCCCCATGGAGTTCTGCCCCTGCCAGCGTCCCGCCGTTGAGATTACCTCCTTTGAGGTTGATGCGATGCAGCGTGGCACCGGCTAAGTTTGCACCCCGTAGATCAGCATCGGAGAGATTTTGGTCAACGCCGTTGAGAGTCACGAGCAAATTCCGCACCTGAGGAGTAGCCAGAATAGTCTTACTCCACTCAACAAAATCCAACCCTTCTGCTCTATGAAAACGAACAAGATTCAGATTGTTTTTTTGATGCAATGTGTCTACGAAAACTGTGTCACTAAACCTGGAATCAATAAAATTAGCCCCAAATAGATTTGTTCCTACAAAATGATTTCCATGCAGAGAAGACCACGCTACTCCAAATTGTGTAGCAAATCTAAATCCATCTTTTCCAAGAACAGTCTGAAATGAGATATAGAAGCTAAAGACAGTTGCCGAAATCACCATTAGCACAAAAGCTGCTAATGCATTTTCTCCACCAAGCTCCACAATACTGATAGCGGATTCATAGAGAATCCCACCTATCATCAGGATGGGACTTGAGAGACACCATACAATCCAAAGATGCTTATTATGCTTGTTTGGCAATCCCCTTATGTCACCGCTACTAAACAAGAAAGATATTAGAAAGAAGCAAGAACTTAAGAACAGGACGGCATTCAAAGCAAGATAAACAAATATCAATGTACTGAAGTATACAAATGTTGTGGGGCTATTGTAAATTCCGATTTTTGTGTAAGTATAATTCTCGATAGAGAGTATTCCAAAAGCTAAAGTGGTAAATATTGTCGATAAAAATATGCTCTTTATGGACGCTAGTGAGAAACCCAAATGAGCTACTATCAGCAACAGGGAAAAATAAAATAAAATGTAGATAATAACCGAAATTTCTAGGCTGTATCCAGCTTCGAGGTTCACAAATGAAATGAGAACCCCAAAAAATAATGCTGGGACAAAAAGACTTACCACGTAAAAACACATTGGAATAAACGAAAAGGCTATTTGTAAATGAAGTAGTGTGTAAAACTTGGCCTTAGAAAAGTCCACACCCTGTAAATTGCAACAATAAAATCGAGAGGAAATAATCTTGCTGCTTCCGAAACTGGCTTCTGACAGGTCGGAACCCCGAAAGTTGCAGCCGCGCAAGATGGCACCGCGAAAATCGCGCTCGCCTGCTGCGTACAGCCGCAACACGTCTTTGACTTTGAGTCGCTGCCCGTGATACTTGCCGCGATCTGCCATGAGAGTTCAGAAGTCGGAGTTCAGAGTTCGGAATGCAGAAAGGCGCGTTCAACCGACGGAACGTCAGTCTTTCAGCAAGTTCCCTTTATTTAAGCCTAAAGTCTCTTCGACGAGCTACCTGTGGCGGAGTCGATACAATTGAGAGGCAATCCTAGCCAGGCTCCTCCATGTTGAATGGTGTTAAACAAAACGCAGTTGTGCAACCGGGTGGCGTAATTCAGGTGCAATCGGCGGACTTACCCGTAGGGCAAGCGGTCGAAGTCATCGTGCTGGTGCATCCCGTCGGCGAGCAGTCACCCTTGTCTCATCCGTTGCAGGGGCTCAGTCATGCCGAAAGGCTAGCGAAAATCCGTAGCACCATTGGTGGCTGGAAAAACGATGCTGAAATGAGTGAAATCTTTGCCGTGATCGCTCGTTCACGCGGCGATACAGTTTCCTCATCTGTTGCTCGTGGATTGACCGGTCGAATAAACGATTCATTCCACTGGCTGTGCGGAAATTCCTGAGTCTCTTGTAACGTCCCGCATCAAAATTACCAAACCACTACAGCAGCAGTGGCCTTAGGCAATGCGTTGGCCCTGCCGCCAGACAGATGTGACCCTGGGAGCGACGCCATCATGCTGCAGGGCGACCAAATCCGCTCGCTTGCCGATCGCCAAACTGCCGCGATCGCCTGCCAGACCGATCGCCTGAGCCGGATTAATGGTGAACAGCCGCGCGATTTCATACAGCGGTTGGGCCTGCTGTTGCGCAATGGTAAACATTGCCTGCAGCAGGCTTTGGGGCACATAGTCAGAGGAAATAATATCCACCAGGCCCGCAGCAATCAGCTCCATCGCTGAAACATTGCCGGAGTGCGAACCGCCCAAAATTAGGTTGGGCGACCCCATCAATACCTGTAGACCCTGGCTATGAGCGGCTTTAGCTGCGGCCAACGTAGTGGGAAATTCCGCAATTTTGGCCCCATCTTGCACCGCTTCTTGCACGTGCTCGGGGGTGGCGTCGTCGTGACTGGCCAAGCAAATTTGGTGCTTGGCGGCCAGCCCAACCAGGGCGCGGCGATTGTCGACGGCGTGATGCTGTTGGGCCGTGATGCGATCGCGAATGAAGTCGTCCATGGCTTCCGCCGTGACCCCATGCTTGCCCTGGTAATACTCCTTATACTTGTCGATCTTCACAAACTGCCGCTGGCCAGGAGTGTGATCCATCAGGGAGATCAGGGCTAAGAGGGGATGGTCGGCATAGGTCGCCGTGACCTCATGCACCTGGTTATAGCCCAGCTCACAGCGCAGGTGCAGGCGATGATCGACCGCTAAGCGCCCCGCTAGTTGCCCCTCGTGAATGGCGCGAATCATCGGGTCAAACTGGGTCATCCGCATCGACGTGGGCGTAATATCCCCGACGGCGATCGCGTCGCACACCGTCGTAATGCCCGCCGCCGCCAGATCGCGATCGTGGTAGACCGCCGCCAGGGCGATCGGCCACTTCACCTGAGGGCGGGGCGCGAGGCGCTGCTCAAAGTTATCGGTATGCAGCTCCACCAGACCCGGCAGCAAATACTGGCCGTCGCCGTCTTGCCCGTGGGCCACTACCCCCGGCTGAATATCAGCGATCAGCCCATCGCGCACCGTCAACGTCCCGACCACCTCTTGATCGGGTAACTGCAACCGATAATTTGTGTAAACCTGTTCAGTCATGGCCGAAATATCCAGAAGTGTCACAGCGCGGTCAGGCCAGCAGCCGTAGCCTAGCCCTTTGGTTAAAATTTGTCTAGACGTCTAGGACGCCTCCTCTAGGCTCGCGATCGCACTTCCCCAACCATCTTGACGATAGCGGCAGGCCCGGTTTGCCATCTCCTGTCACCGCAGCGGCAGTCGTGGCAAGCGGTTCCGTCAGGGCTCTGAATGCCGGGGAGCGATCGCGGTGTGATCCCCTTTAGCGATTAGCGGATCACCATCTTCAGTCCCAACAGAATCATGGAGGTGCCAAAGGCCCGCCGCAAAAACAGCTCAGGCAAATCGACGGCAAACTTGGCACCGATCAGTCCCCCAAAGACAAACCCCAGACAAATGAAGCTCGCGGCGCGCACATCGATATAGCCCTGTTCAAAATACGTCCACGCGCCCAATAGCCCAATTGGCGGCACCAGCAGCGCTAACGTCGTGCCCTGGGCATGATGTTGAGAAAAGCCAAACAAGTAAACCAAAGCCGGGGTGATCAAAACGCCGCCACCGATGCCAATCAACCCGCTCAGCGTGCCCACCCCTAAGCCCAACAGCAGGAAAAGTGCCCATTCAAATCCCATAGGTCAGTCATCGCCCTAACGTGAATTACACAAAATGGTTACGAATGCGCGCTGAAATCGTATCGATCACGCTGACAGTCACCACCAAGATGATTAAGATAGCGCAGACATTCTGATAGTTAAACGACCGGAAGTTTTGATAGAGCGTCACGCCAATGCCACCGGCGCCGACAATGCCTAACACTGAGGCCGATCGCACATTGGCCTCAAACCGATAGAGGGTATAGGACGTCCATAAGGGAATCACCTGGGGAATAACGCCAAAAATCACCTCTTGTACCTTACTGGCACCGGTGGCTCGAATGCCCTCCACCGGCCCCGGCTCAATTGATTCGATCGCCTCAGAAAACAGCTTGCCGAGGGTGCCTGCCGTGTGCACGAACAGCGCTAACACGCCGGCAAATGGCCCCAGTCCAACCGCCACAATGAAAATGAGGGCAAACACCAGCTCATTGATCGCGCGCATTGCATCGAGCAGCCGCCGCACCGGAAACACGATCCAATTGGGGCAGATATTTTGGGAGGCCAAAATCGATAGCGGAATGGCGACAATCACTGCCAGCAGCGTGCCCCAAATGCCCATGGCAATGGTTTCAATGGTGGCGGCGAAGTAATTGACCCAGCGGGTGAAATCGGGGGGGAAGAATTTGGAAATCAAGTTGGCCATCGAGCCGATCCCCTCAAACAGCTCGACAAAGCTCAAATCACTCACCATGCCGGAGTAGACCAAGATGCCCAGGGTCACAATCACCCCCAGAATCGTCCAGGGCGTCCAGACCGGTTTGGATTGTGACAGCACCCGATGGACTTCAGGTGAGTAGGTCGGCGAGTCAACGGCGGCGGTTGGGGGCATGGTGGATCTAGTTGGCGAGAGAGGGTTAATCAGAGGGGGCGCGGTCAGTAAAGTATGGGGGCAGGGCGATCGCGGCAAATATAGCAGCATTCCCTTCAGGAAGGGGCAAGCCCGACGGCCTGCGAAGGTTGCCAGTCAGAGCTGAACAATTTGTCAAAGAATGATTTCAGCCATTGGGGGTGAGGGATCAAACTGCCGTTTGCTAGAGGCTAAGGGATCTGCACTTCAATAATGTCCCCAGGACAGACAATTTTCTGTCAGGGTTTGGCAGTGCCAAACCCCTGCGATCGGGGAGGCTATTTTTAAGCACCTCCCTAAGCGGCCTGAGTGATCGCTCGGGGAGATCAGCGCGAGCAGCCAGAAGCCAGCCATGGGGCGACGCTTCTGGCTGCTCGCAGCGTCAAGATAGTTAACTCCTGATCGCCTTGCTGGATCGCCTTAGAGGTCGGCTAACTCCTTCTCTAACTCTTCGAGCTTGGCCGCTTTGTCGGCTTCATTCATGGCCGTGTCGTTTTTGGTTTCTTCCATCTGTCGGGCAATATCCAGCTCACGAATAGGGTTCCAATCAGCATCCACCGCCGGATCAAAGCCCGCCCAGTCCAGCGGCCCCAACACCGACTCGTCGTCAATGTTTTCGAAGAAGTCCTGAAACTCAGCTTTCAGACAGTCGGGAATGTCGGTCTGATAAGCGATGGGGTCACTCGGGATGAGCGGTGAAGTCCAAATAATTTGCACTTGCTCAAACGCTTCCGCATCGGTTTCTTGCAGGCGCGACATCGATTCGCTGTTGTTGGTGGCGACATCAACCTGGTCGTTGGCAACCGCCTGAGCGGTTGCTTCGTGACTACCGGCAAACAGCAGCTCGCTGAAAGCATCTTCGGGGTTGATGCCGTTTTGCGCGAACACATAGTAGCTGGGCACCAAAAAGCCCGAGGTCGAGTTGGGGTCATTAAAGGCAAAGGTCAAATCGCCCGCATTCTCAATCACATACTGATCGCCATCACCCGCTTCGAGATCGATATCCTGCACGATGGGATTTTCGGCGTTGGTAATCAGGTGAGCGTAATAGCCTTTCGAACCATCGCTGGCGACGGTTTGCACAAAGACTTCCGCCCCCGAGCGCGCCGCTGCTTCGATATAAGATTTGCCACCGTACCAAGCAATCTGAATTTTGCCAGCGCCCATAGCTTCAATCACGCCCGCATAGTCGGTGGCGTAAAAGCCGTTGACTGGGCGACCCATATCTTCCGACATTTTGGCCAAAAAGGGCTCCCAGAGCTCTTCCAGGTTTTCCTGAGATTCCGTGGAAATGATGCCAAAGTCAATTTCGGCTAGTTCCGGCGCACAGACGCCACCTTCTGCGGTAGCCTCTGCCGTCTCATCAGCGGTCGTATCAGCCGCCTCCTCGGTGGGAGTGCTGCTGCAGCTAGCAATGAGCGCTGTCCCGACCAAAGCTAAGGTTAAGCGAGCCGACCAGCGCGTTAAAACAGAAGTTGTCATAGTAAATCCTCAGACTAAATGTCAACAAACAGGAACCGTTAACAGCAGCACTAGACATTCGGAAACTCAAACACTATGCCCGGTCTGGCGGCCACCGACGCGGCCCCAATCAGCGGGAAGAGGTCGTAAACATCTCCGCATGACCGCTCAGCACCAACTCTTCGGCAGCGGCGCCATAGATCTCATTCAGCCGGTGATCATTCAGGTCAACGGTAGGGCCGTCAAACCGGACCTCACCGTCTCGCAGCGCGACCGCCCGATGAAAGTACTGACGCACCATCTGTACCTGGTGCAGCGACGTCACTACCGTGATGCCGGCATCTTCGTTGAGACGCACCAGCAATTCCATAACCTTGCGGGCTGACTCGGGGTCTAAGGAGGCAATCGGCTCGTCAGCCAGGATGATTTGTGCCCCCTGCATCAAACAGCGGGCGATCGCGACTCGCTGCTGCTGCCCACCCGAGAGCGCCGCCGCGCGTTTATAAGCCTGCTCTAAAATGCCCACCCGCTCTAACGCCGCCAGGGCCTGCAGCTTCTCGGCTGGAGAGAAGTGGTGGAAGAGCGATCGCCCCAGAGAAACCTTGGACAGGTTGCCGACCAGCACGTTCTCTAAAACCGTGAGCCGATTGACCAGATTGAACTGCTGAAAGATAAAGCCCACGCGGCTGCGCAGCTGCCGGGCCTTAGAATGCAGCTTGCCATTAACTTGCAGCGGACTGCCAAAAATCTCGACGCTCCCCTGATCGGCCATTTGCAGACCGTTGATGTTACGCAGCAAAGTTGATTTACCGGAGCCAGAGGCCCCCACGAGGGCAACCCGCTCACCCGCGCCGACTTGCAGAGCCACCCCTTGCAGGGCCGCCACTCCCCGGAAAGATTTAGATAAACGCTCAACTAAAACAGCGGGCTGATGGGGGGAAACATCCATTAAAATCTCCATGACTGCTCAAATCACCTGCCTCAGCTTAACCGAGTTCTAAACCGCCACAATGCCCTGCTACAGACCTTTCTAGACGCTGACCTAAAAAGCTAGACGTCTATACGGGAAGGAATGCAATTGAACAATTCACATTGTTGGGGGCAGGACTTAAGAGCAGATACACAGCACATTAATTTCCTGTGAAAGTTTGTTTAAGGGAAGAGCTATGAATCAGGCCCCAAGCGCTTGCGGCGGCGATGGCTCACCCCTCATTTTCGATCACAAGTTCCATGCGATCGCCTCGAAATCGGGTGACGCCGTATTCGACGACGATGCCTTTTTGATTGATATTGATCGACTCTGACAGCAAAATCGGCTTCGTGGCGGGCATGCGCAACAGTCGCGCATCGGGCACTCGGGCCAATCGCGCCGAGAGCCGGGTGGACTGGCGAATGTGATCGCAGCCGTATTCGGTCTGCAGCATCAGTGAAATTGAGCGATAGGTTTGGCAATGGGCCGCCAATCCCGGCAAGTAAGCGCTCGGAAAGTAGCTGGTGGCAAGATTGAGGGGCACCTCATCCGTGAGCGTCAAGCGTTCGTACAGCACCACCGGATCACCGACCGACAGCTCTAACTGCTTGGCCAGCTGATGGTCAGCGGTGATTTCAGCCACCTGCAAGACTTGCGATTGGGGCTGCAAAGATTGTGCTTTCAGCGATTCGTTAAACCGTACGCGGCGGCCAATCGGCACGGTGATGGGGGCTGACACTACAAAGGTGCCACGCCCGCGCTCAACATCCACAATGCCCTCCTGGCGCAGCACCTCCATGGCGCGCCGCAGAGTGTGACGGTTAACCCCAAAGCGTTCACTCAGTTCGGCTTCGGTGGGGAGGCGATCGCCCACCCGAAAGAGGGATTCTTGAATGTTTTGACGCAGCTCATCGGCAATCTGCAGATAGAGCGGCAAGGCTTCTTGACTCATCAGCGGTGATGGCAGAATGACGAGTAGGCTGGAGCCTACAGTCAACCCACGAAGAGAATAGACGTCTACCCTACAGACTCTAACCTCTCAAGCTGGAGCCCTCACACTGGAATCCCCCTTAAAAAAGTTAATTTATCCATCGTCGACCTGTCGCCTGGGTGACATCCATCCGGCGTTTGGCTGCTTTAGAATGAAGCAAAACCGGTAAATTCATCTAGACGTCTAGACCAGTTGCTGCGCTCATTTTATGGTGAATTCTGCTTCTTCTCCGGCCCGAGCGGCTTGGATGGCGGCGCTGGCAAAAGCGCCTTTAGTTCTTTTGGAGGAGTGTCTCAAGACGCTGGGGCCGCTCCCGGACTATCAGCTGCTTCGACCGTCGGAAACGGGGCTGGCCATGGTGCGAGGCCGCTCCGAGGGTACGGGCGACCCGTTTAACCTGGGGGAGATGACCTTGACCCGGTGTGTGGTGCAAATCGTTCAGCCTGATCACCCCGCGATCGCAGGCTTTGGCTATGTGGCGGGGCGCTCCCACCGTCATGCCGAGCTGGCGGCCCTGTGTGATGCCCTGCTACAGCATGACGACTGGGCTGAAGGCGTTCACGCTCAGGTGCTGGCACCGCTGCAGGCGGCAGCCCAGGCCCAACAAGCTGCCGCCGCCGCTCAAACCGAAGCGACGCGGGTTAACTTTTTTACCCTGAAGCGAGGCGAGAGTTAGTCGATGTTGACCCAGCTGCCCGGCTTTGCCGATCCCGTTCACGACAGCCAACAGACCTTTCGCGCCTTGCTCGATGCCCTGGCGCAGCCGGGTCTGTACCAAACCACGGTGGCAGTTGCGCCCCCAGCTGGGTTGACTCCCAGTTGTGCCGCTGCGGCGCTGACCCTGCTCGATCTAGAGACGACCGTGTGGCTGCAGCCCGGCCTACCGCAGGCGGTGCCGGACTGGCTGCTGTTTCATACCGGCTGTCAATTTACTGAGGCCCCCCAAGCCGCTGACTTTGCCCTAATTGGGCAGATGGCCACCGCCCCGCCTCTGACTGCATTTTGCTGGGGCAGTCCCGAATATCCAGAGACGTCAACGTCCTTGCTGGTGCAGCTACCGGCGCTGCCGGGCGGTAGTCCAGTTACCCTGCAGGGGCCGGGCATTTTGGCCGAGCGGGCGATCGCCCTGCCGGTATCCCACGACTTTTGGGCGCAGTGGCAAGCGATGACGAGCCGCTATCCCCTTGGGGTCGATAGCTGGTGGTTTAGCGGTGATCAGGTGTTAGGGTTGCCGCGCACCACGCGTCTGCAGGTGCTAGAAGAGGAGGCTAGCGAATGACCCCAGCGTCCTCTCCTAGCCTGCAGATTCGGGTGGCCGACGTGGCTGACCTGCCCGCCGTGCTGCGGCTATATCAGCAGCCAGACCTTGATCAGGGGCAGGCACTGTCGCTAGCCGCTGCCACTCAACTGTTTGAGAAAATTCAGCAGTACCCCAGCTATCGGCTGCTGGTGGCCGAGTTGTCAGATCAGATCGTCGGCACCTTTACGCTGCTGGTGATGGATAACCTGATGCATCAAGGCACACCGGTCGCCATTGTCGAAGCCGTGGCCGTTGATCCACAGTGTCAGGGCCAGGGCATCGGTCGCCAAATGATGCAGTGGGCCATGGCCGAGGCCCAGCGGGCGGGCTGCTACAAACTGGTGCTGTCGTCGAATCAGCGCCGCGATCGCGCCCATGCGTTTTACGATTCCCTGGGATTTACGCGTCACGGCTACAGCTTCTGCGTCGCGCTGGATGACGATGCCCCAGCGGTTCCTACCGCGCCAGCTTCAACGTCCCCATAGTCAGCTAGCACATCACTGAGAGGATTTCATGGCATACGTGGCGGTTAAAGGCGGAGAGCAGGCCATTCGCAATGCAGAAGCGCTGTTAGCGGCCCGACGACGGGGCGACCCTGATGTGCCCGAACTCTCCCTAGAGCAAATCAAGCAGCAACTGCAGCTCGCGGTCAATCGCGTCATGGCGGAAGGCAGCCTGTACGATCCGGATCTGGCAGCCTTGGCCATCAAGCAGTCCTGGGGTGATTTGGTCGAAGCGGCGTTTTTGCTGCGGGCCTATCGCACCACCCTGCCGCGCCTGTATTACAGCCAGCCGCTGGATACCGGAAAGATGGTGGTGCAGCGGCGAATTTCGGCCATTTTTAAAGACACGCCGGGGGGGCAAAAGCTGGGCCCCACCTTTGACTACGTGCATCGCCTGCTGGACTTTAAGCTAGCAGCCGAAGACAACCAGTTTGTCGCCCCGAGCCAAGCGACCGAGGCGGCGATCGCCCCCACCCCGCGCGCCCTCGATACCCTGGCTCGTGAAGACCTGATTACCATGCCGGCCCCGCCCCAGGCAACTGAGGATGGGGCAGTGCCAGCTTATGGAGCGGTGCCTGCCAAAAACGAGACGCCGCCGCCCTACGACCTGACGCGCCAGCCGTTAGACACACCGCTGGCCCGCGATGCCCGCCTGCAAAACTTGGCCCGCGCCGATGAAGGCTTTTTACTGTCGATGGCCTATTCCACCCAGCGCGGCTATGGCACCAATCATCCCTTCGCGGGGGACGTGCGCATGGGCGCGGTCGAGGTGGTTATCTGTCCGGAAGAGTTGGGCTTTGCGGTGGCGATCGCCGACATCACCGTGACCGAAGTGCAAATGGTGAATCAGTTCAAGGGTAACCAGGAGACCCCGCCCCAATTTACCCAGGGGTACGGCCTCACCTTTGGCTACAACGAGCGCAAAGCCATGGCGATGGCCCTGATGGATCGGGCTTTGCAGGCCAAAGCGCTGGGTGAAACCGTGAGCAATCCCGCCCAGGACGAAGAGTTTGTGCTCTATCACTCAGATAATGTCGAAGCGCAGGGGTTTGTGCAGCACCTCAAGCTGCCGCACTATATCGACTTTCAAGCGGAGCTGAATTTGGTGCGCCAGCTGCGTCAAACCGCTCCATCGTCGCCGCCTGCCCCCCCGACCGCGGCTTCACCGCCGCTGACATCACCGGCGGTCGCCGCCTCACCCGCCGCCGTTCCCGCCACCCTAGGCCCAGCGGAGGCCACTGGGGCTTGCGAGTCCTAGTGATTCCAGGGCGTAACCCTCCACTCCCTCACCGCCCCCCTTAAGTCTCATTTCCCCAGTCTTGGCATTGCTTGTCCTATCGCCCCATTTCCTGTCGTTTCCTGTGCTGACACCGATGACTCCTCCCTTACCGTCCTCCTCGCCGACTGCCAACCCAATGACTGCCGCGAGTCCCGAACCGGGCTTCAATTTTGCTTACTTAGATGAGCAAACCAAGCGCTCAATTCGTCGCGCCCTCCTCAAGGCCGTCGCGATTCCGGGGCATCAAATTCCCTTTAGCTCGCGCGAAATGCCGATGGCCTATGGCTGGGGCACCGGTGGCGTGCAGGTGACCGCGGCTGTGATTGGTCAGCCCGATACGCTCAAAGTCATTGACCAGGGCGCGGATGACACGACCAATGCCGTCAACATTCGCCGCTTCTTTCAAAAAGTCTGTGGCGTCGCCACCACCGATCGCACCGCTGAGGCGACCCTGATTCAAACTCGCCACCGTATTCCTGAAACGCCGCTGCAGCCGGGACAGATCATGGTGTATCAGGTGCCCATGCCCGAGCCCCTATTTTTTATCGAGCCGTCGCGCACCGAAGCCAACAAAATGCACGCCCTCGAAGAGTATGGGCCGATGTACGTGCGGCTCTACGAAGATGTCACTCAGTTCGGCCACATTGCCATGGCCTACGACTATCCGGTCATGGTGGGCGATCGCTATTTGATGAAACCCAGCCCTATCCCTCGCTTCGACAATCCCAAGCTGCACATGAGCCCGGCGCTACAGCTGTTTGGGGCGGGCCGCGAAAAACGCATCTACGCCATCCCGCCCTACACCTCGGTCAAGAGTCTCGACTTTGACGACCATCCCTTTACGGTAGAAACCTGGGACGCCGCCTGCGCCTTTTGTGGCGCGACCGACAGCTACCTCGATGAAGTGGTCACTGATGACCAGGGATCGCGCCTGTGGATTTGCTCCGATACTGATTACTGCCACCAACGACAGCAGGCCGCGCTGTCGGATAAGCCCAACGCTTTGGCTACCCCTGCCGATTAGGGATCTGCGCTTAAATAAAGTCCCTAAAACAGACAATCTTCTGTAGGGGTTTGGCAGTGCCAAACTCCTACGATCGAGGAGACTATTTTTAAGCAACTCTCTTAGTGACGCGAGACCGCCAAGGTTAGCGGATCGGGGTTGCCCACCAGCGTAAACGCCGCCCAGGCCAGCGGTTCAGGATAGATTTCCTGAGTTTGCAACATCGCTTGCCGCAGGGCCTGCGCCTTGTTTTGTCCCTGCTGCAGGGCTTGATAAAACGACTGCATCAGGGCCGAGGTGGGCTCATCGGGCACCGCCCAGAGGGAAACTACGGTGCTTTGCGCGCCCGCCGCAATCAGCGATCGCGACAGACCGACCACACCATCACCCGTCACCTCGCCCAGGCCCGTATCGCAGGCGCTCAGCACCACGAGCTGAGCCGAGAGCGACAGATCAGCGATTTCGCGGGCGGTTAACAGTCCATCCGCCGTGTCAGAAGGAGTGAGGGCGATCGCGCCCCGCACCGGAATCCGTTCTTGGGTATCGACATAGTCCAACAGGCCGTGGGTAGCTAGATGCACCACGCTAGCCTGCGGCATGGCGGCGGTGATTTGCGACTCGGTGGCCGCGCTGCCGAGAATAGCCTCAGCATCAAAAATGCGGGCAATAGCGGTAGCTTCGGCAGCGGCTCCGGGCAGTGGCTGCAAAGGGGCGAAGTCAGGCACCGGCGGCATCTCCGGGTCGCCCACAATCAGCGGTGCGGCGGTGGCATTGGGGGCGTCAGTAGTCAGGGTGAGATCGAGCAGCTGAATGGCGGGCGCGGTCAGCAGGGTATGGCGCTCGATCAGGGAGCGTCCCTCAGCATCGGGCAGTGCGGCAAAGGGCAAATAAAACAGCGACTCATGGGGAATCAACACCACCAAATCGTCGGGATTGCTGGGTAATGCCGCTGCAATGGGAGCGATGAGCAGCTGATAGAGGTCACTCAGGGAGGTGTCGGGCACGGTTTCAGTGGTGGCCTGAACGCCGATGCCCCGTGTGCGCCCGAAGGCTCCCAGCGCCCGGCGGCTTTGCTGGATCTGTTCGGCCAAACTCACGTCCAGCCCAGTTAAGTCAATGGTTTCGAAGGTGACGCCTCCGGCTGGTGACACCACCCAAACAAATATCTGCCCGGCGGTGCCCCGCTGGCGGCCCTGCACGGTGAAATCATCTTCCGGCACGATCGCATACTCGACCAGGGTAGCGTCGAGAGTACGCGCTACCTGCTGCATTTGGTCAAGAGTGGTTGGTAGCAGCGGCGTCTCGGCCCCCGCAACGGATTCGACAAAGGCTCGGGCTCGCCCCTGCTCGGAGGTTTCCAAAGCGGCTTCATAATCGCCCTGGGCAACCTGCACCTGCATCAGCAGGTTATAGGTGTAGATCTGCGTATCAAAGACGTTGACTTTATCGGCATCGGCCAGCCCCTCTCGCAGGGTGGAGAGCAGCTGCACGGACTCCTGCAGGGCCGTTTCTGCCTCGGCCAGCTGTCCCGAGACGAGATCGGTGTGGGCCAAGTTATTCAGCGCGTTGGCCAATAGACGTGGCGTGGCTAGCATGCGGGCGATCGCCACACTGGCGGCGTGACTTTGCCGGGCTTGAGCAAAGTCGCCAGTGTCTTCATAGGTGACCCCCAGGTTGGTGAGGGCCGTGGCCTGCAGGGCACGATTCCCGGTCTGTTCTGCCAGGGTCAGGCTGGCTTGAAACTGGGCGATCGCCGCCGTGTAGTCGCCCAGTTGCTGATAGGTACCGCCCAAATTGTTGTGGCCATAGGCCGCTGAACCTAAGAAGCCCGCGTCGGTGGCCAGGGCAATGCCCGCTTCATACCAGGTAATCGCGGTGTCGTACTCGCCCAACAACCCGTAAAGCCCGCCCAAGTTCATTTGGGCCGTCGCTTCCAAGGACGGGGAAGCGGTCGCAGCGGCGAGGGTGAGGCTGGTTTTTTGAGCGGTGATCGCCGAGGCATAGTCGCCCAGCGATTCGTAGGCATTGCCCAATAAGCCGTGGATCTGCGCCAACGCGGCTGACTCTGGGGCCGACTGCAGCAGGGTCAACGCCTGCTCGTAGGTGGCAACGGCATTGGCAAACTGGCCCGATGACTGATAGGCAATGCCCAAATTGCCCAAAGCTTGCGCCTCCAGGTCAGGTCGCTCTAGGGTTTGGGCTAGCGCCGCACTGTCTTGGCTGTAGGCGATCGCGGCGGTGGGCTGACTGAGAGATAGGGCCGCGGCGGCGAGGGCATTAAGGGTGATCGCGACATTTTCTTGATCGCCGTTGGCTGCAAACCCAGCAACGGCCTGCTGCCACTGGGCGATCGCGGTCGCATAGTCGTTCGCTTGGAAGGCTACCATCCCCGCTTGAAAGGCCTCACTCGCGCTGGGCTCAGTCGCTTGCGCCAGCATCAGGGGCGGGGGCGTCGCCAGTGCGGCAGGCAACGATCCGGCGACCGCTACCAGCACCGCCGTTAGCAGCGATAGCATCAGTGGCCAGAGGAATTTTCGTTTAATTGAGATCACGCGATCCCCACTCAAGCGGGAAGTTTGGACAATATTTGGAAAGCAACGCCAACCCCATCTGTTTAAGCGCGGCTATTCACTTTCATCTTCACAGCGTTCCTCCGGTTCTCCGGCGTTCGCATCACAAATCTCTAAAACTGCGGCGGTGGCATTGGCGTCAGGCTCCGATTCTCCCGCTGCATTTTCGTTTTGGCCCTCAGACAGGTTGTCCAACACTGTGATATCGGGCACCAGCGTACTGTCGATCAAAAACGTCTGATTTTCAAAAGACGTCACGAGGGTGCGGTCAGGGCGCGTGCGAAAAACGCCGCCCACCGTACCGTTTTCCCCCGGTGCCAGCGTGATGCCCCCGCCAGTATTGGGGCCAATGACAAAGTCGAGCGGTAGGGGCGGGAGTAAATTGGCTAGGTCGAAGGCGATCGCCACGCCCCGCACCGTCGTTTCATCCACCCGAGTCCCTCGACGCACAATCAGACTGCGAGGTTGCAAAAAGGCTTCGGTTTGAGCCTGATTGAGCCCCTCGGTGGCCAGTTCTTCCGCCGGATTCAGCGGTACTGCCGCCAAAATGCTCAGGGTAAAGTCATTCACGATGCTGGCATCCCCCTTTTCCGGTCGGGCGGCGACATCGACGGTACCCTCCGCCCGAAACTGGCCCGCCGAGTTCACCACAATGCCGCCGGAGCCGGATAGCAGGCTATCGACCACGATGCCCCCTTGGGTGGATTCTAAGGAGACGCGACTGATGTTGCCGCCATTGCCCAGCGTGGTAATTGGAGTGGGCTGCAGGGCATTCAGCACCCCCGCTTGAATCTCGGAGCCGATCAGCGTAATGCTGCCATCGTCATTGTCGGGTACCTCAAAGGTGAAGATGCTGCCAGCCACAATACTGCCCCCGGCAACAATCGCCACGTTTCGACCAGGGGCCACCAGCGTATCGGTCGCCGCCATCGAGAATCCATTGCCCGCCTCAAAGCGAATTGCCCCCGTCCCCGTTTGGAAAAGCAGCTCATCGTCCACCAGATCGGCGATCGCGATATTGTTGCTGGCCCGCAGTGTCACGGCCGTATCGCCCGCCAGCCCTTCTAACTCAGACTCATAGAGGATGGTGGGCAACGCCGCCGCAAGGGGACTATCAGTGTCACTGAGCAGAGTGGCAAACCCGTCACTGTCGTTGCCATCCGCCGTGCCGTTGAAAATTTGGATATCGACCGGGTCAAGTAGCAGGGCGCCCGGCTGTCCTGCCGGAGCCGCCGTATTGACCGCCCCGCGAAAGGCGAGAGACTGTGCCCCCGACACTTCGACCAAGCCGCCATCTCCCCCTTGAACGCCGCCCTGAGCAGAAACCGTACCGAAAAATCCCGTCGCGCCATTTGACCACAGAATGACGGTGCCGCCATCCCCAACGAGCGTCGCATCCGCCGCGATCGTGCTGCCCCCATCCCCATAGGTCAGGCGAGAACCGGGCAGGGTGGGCTGGCCTTGCCAGTCGCCGCCCAGCCGCACGGTGCCGCCCCCCAATGTTCCAGAAGCGTCAATATCGGCCTGCACCAGGCTGACGCGATCGCCCACCACCGTAATGTCACCACCCACTGTGCCAGAACTGTCGAGCGGGCCAGCGGCGATCGCGCTGCCCGGCAGCTCCGCGATCGCAAATTCTGAATTCACCAGGGCGATCGTGCCCTCGGGCGTTACGGCTACCCCTGTAGCCAAGGTGGCACCGTCCCCAGTCAACAGTTCCGGCAGCGTTAATGGCGTAAACGGCAGAGCCGCCTCACCGGCCTCGGGCAGTGTGGCGAACTCTAAGCTCAGGGCCATATCGGCCTGACTGAAGCGCACTAAATTCGCATCGGGAATCGCCGCAATGGTAATCTCGCCCCCCGGTGCCGTCAGCGTGCCGGTGTTGATTACCTGGCCGCCTATCAGCGTAATGGCGGCTCCGGCAGTGACGGTCAAATCCGCCCCGTTCACCACGGCTCCGGCATTCTCGGCAAACACGAATCCGGTCGGTGCGCCGGTGAATTGACCGTAGTCGTTGCGGTCCAGCAGGTGAAACACCGCATCGTCGAACTGAATGCCGCTGGCGGTCGTCGCGGCAAAGGAGCCCGCTAGATCGAGCTGAGCGTTAGGGCCAAACAAAATGCCCGCTGGATTGATCAGGTACAGATCAGCCGGACTGCCCGTGACCCGCAGCAGCCCATCAATATAGGACGCCTCCCCACCCACGACGCTGCCCAAAATCGATCGCACATCAGGCTGCGCGAGAAAGGTCGCAATTTGGGCCGGCGACAGCCCAAACTCAGCAAAAGTGTGAAACAGCGCTTGCCCATCGGCAGAGGGAACGCCCCCGGTAATAGTGAATTCGTTGCCCGACTGCGTAATCTGAGTGGTGCTGCCCGTGTCCGGGGTAATGGGGTTGGCCACTGCTTCCCCTGCCCACAGCCAGCCCAAGCCGCTCAAGCTGAAGACCAGCATCGGAGAAATCAGCGCCAGATTCGTCATGGTCAGGAACCCAAGAAGAACACGTTGCGAAAACCGCCCCCTGCACCAGTGGCATCCCGAGACTGTCACGAACCGCGTGAGCCCCACATCCCATTGCGGGGCTCATCCATCGCCAGCAAGCGGTCACAGAGTGTCTGAATCCTATCAAATTTAGGTGGTCTGACAAGCTTTCGCCATTCACAGCGTACGTTGCCCAATCGGCAATACACCGGCCAATCAGCGCGCCATCGCGATCGCCAAGTCAAACATCACTCACCTGAACCATCAGCTTTTCCAACCTCACCCTCTACTTTCCACCCTCTACTCCCTACTCTCCACCCTCTACTCCCTACTCTCCACCCTCTACCCTCTACTCCCCACTCTCCTCCGTATCCGCCTCACAAGTGCCCGCAATCACCACCGTGTCAGCTGACTGTTCCGCGATCGCGGCCCGGCAGTCCGGCTCGGTTGAGTCATCGGTCGTGAGCGGCTCGTCTTCCCCTGCTGCAGCCGTTGCCGCAGCGCTTTCATTCTCAACGTCAGAGAGGTTCTCCAGCGTGGTGGTGGCCTCTGGCTGATTGTCGCCCGCCACATTTTCTAACCCGCCACCGATGACGTCGATCGGGACCGTCGGGGGACCAGGAGTTGGCGAGCCCCCCGGCGGTTCTGGCGCCACCGGCACAAAGGGTTGGTTTTGAAAAGAGGTAACGAGCGTTGCATCCCCTTGACCGCGCAAAATTGCGCCAATCGTACCGCTGGCGTTGTCAGGAAATGTGCCCGCTGGAAACAGCGTTGTGAAACCAGTAAAGGTGGCACTTGGGGCAACCGGATCAATGCTGATGGTTTGGTCGTTATTAGGACCAGAAACAAACTGAATGTCAGGAAACGCGCCGCTGCCCTCGATAGTAATATCGCCGTTGCTGAAGTTGTTAGTCGCGGCTCCCCCATGGCGAATCACAACGGGGCCACCTCCGGCTTCAGGGCCGACCAAAATACTGGCCGGAATGGTGAATTGCACTTGTTCAGCAGTATCGACGAATCCAGCATCAATTAAGGGCTGCGGATTGCCCCTCGTGAGAAAATCAATCAGGGCCGCATCGACTGAAGAATCCAGGGTAATGCGCACAAAAGCATCAAAGGTCTCTCTGGCTTGAAAGCGTCGAACAGCATTAATTTCGAGTCCACCACCACCCGCCGTGATCGTTTCAACCACAATATCACCAGTGGTCGCCGTCAATTCGACTCGACTGCTGTCGGTAAAGCCGCCGCCCGCATCAATGTGGCCCGTCTGAATATTGCTACCGGTAATGGTGACATCGCCGCTGCGCTCGCCCGATGAATTGCCTTGGGTAATCACGTCCCCAGTAGAGACGTTTCCCGTCGCATTGAGGGTCACGTTGCCGCCAAAGCTGCCTGACTCTGAAGTGTTGAGGATCCCGGCATTAATGGAATTGGCCGTAATGGTCAGCGATCGCCGCGGTGCCACGATCGCATCATTACTATCTGCAAACCGAAATTCGTTACCCGCCTCAAAGGTAATGCTGCCGGGATTCGCCGGGTCGGTAAAAAAGGTCAGCGCATCGTCAGCCAAATCTTCCAAAACAATGTTGTTGCTGGCGCGAATGCCCAAATCAATATTGCCCGGAGAGTTTTCCAGCTCGGATTCGTAAATCACAGTGGGAATCGCATCGGCCGCCGCAAACGTAAATTCCGTTAGCTGAAAGGCGCTGCCATCCGAGTCGTCACCGTCTACCGTGCCGTTGCGAATCGTGACATCCGTCGGGTCAAGCAGCAGAGTGCCGATCTGGCCGTTGGGGGCGATCGCCGTCACTGTGCCTCGATAAACCAGGGTTTCCTGCCCCGACACTTCCACAAAACCGCCATCACCCGCGACACTGCCCCCCGCTGCCGTAATCTCTCCGTAAAACGCGGTGGCCCCATCGGCCCAAAGAATTACCGTGCCGCCATCGCCCACGGTGCCCGCATTAGCCAGGATTTCGGTGCCGCCGTCTACATAGGTCACCTGGGCACCAGGTAGCGTATCTTGCCCCTGAAAATCACCGCCCACACGCACCGTGCCGCCATCATTCGCGCCGGATGCATTCACCGCAGCGTCCAGCAGGGCCACGCGATCGCCCACCATCGTGATGTCACCACCCGTCGTTCCCGAGACATCTAGCGTCCCGGCAGCGATCGCTGTACCCGCTCCGTGGGGAATTTCTGTACCGGTATTGACCAGTGCCACGGTACCGTCGGGCTGCACGGTGAGTCCCGTCGCCAAGGCGGCATCGCCCCCCGTCAACAGCTGGGGCAACGCCAAAGGTGTGAACGTGGTACCCGAGGTGGCCAGATCCTCTGGCAGCGTCGCCAGTTCTAGATGCAGCACCATGTCAGGATGGCTGATGCGGACGAGATTCGCTTCAGGCACTGCCGCAATCACAATGTCGCCGCCCGGTGCTGTCAGCGTGCCGGTGTTGATCACCTGGCCACCGATCAGCAAAATCGCTTCGCCGGGGGAGACGGCTAAATTGCCCGCATTGGCGATCGCCGCCGCTTCGTCGCCAGTAAACACATAGCCCACTGGACTGCCCGTGAGCTGGGCATAATCATTGGCGGCGATCGCGTCAAAAATACCCGTATCAAACTGCACGCCGTTAGCGGTGGTGGCGGCAAACGAGCCCGCCAAATCGAGCTGCGCATTGGGGCCAAACAAAATTCCAGCGGGGTTAATCAAATAGAGATCGGCCCCGCCGCTGACGCTCAATAGCCCATTAATATAAGAGGCATCGCCCCCCACCACGCGGCCCAAAATGGCCTGCAGCTCTGGCTGAGCCATAAACGTGGCGACTTGTCCGGCAGAGAGGCCCAATTGCTCAAAGGAATGAAACAGCGCCTGGCCGTCCCCCGAGGAGATGCCCCCCGTAATGGTGAATTCATTGCCCGTTTGCTCGACCTGCGTCTGACTACCCGCCTCAGGAATAATCGGATTCGCCCCGCCGCGATCGGCGCTCAGTAGCCCGCCACCACACATGCCGATCGTCGCTGCTGCCAGCCAATGGAGTTGCATAATTCGCCCTAGTCTTCACGCATCGATACTTCAGTATCTTCAACTAGATGCCCCCAAGTTCGGGAAACCGCACTCAATTCGCTGTTGTGGTTGACCCCGGCGGAGATCTAAATTAGCACTCGAAGCGTGAGAGTGCTAACGTCAGAGACGAAGTTATTTTGGCTTCCTCTTCTAGGCAAGCACACATTCACATTGGTGTTAGCAATTCTGGAGAATTTGTAATGGCAGCTATTACTTTGAGTGCGTCTAGCGTCACCCCTTTGGGCGATCGCGTTTTGATCAAGGTCAGCGCTTCTGAAGAAACCACTGCTGGCGGCATCCTCTTACCTGATACGGCTAAAGAAAAGCCTCAAGTCGGCGAAATCACTTCGGTCGGCCCTGGCAAGCGCAACGACGATGGTAGCCGTCAGGCCCCGGAAGTCAAGACCGGGGATAAGGTGTTGTACTCCAAGTACGCCGGTACCGACATCAAGCTCGGGGGCGACGAGTACGTCTTGCTGTCCGAAAAAGACATTTTGGCCACGTTGGGTTAAGAGCAAACGGTTGTCAGGCATCAGGCATCAGGTCAGCGGTACCAAGTGCCAGGAACCAGGTTAGAGGTCAGCGCCTTGCACCTCACCCCTGAACTTTGAAGCCCTCAACTCTGAATCCTTGAACCCTGTCCCCGCTCCTCTATCCCCTCGCCCTCGGGTCAGCTTTCACGTCTGACTGCTTTTATTCACTCACAACTCTTCGCAGGAGAGAATTTCAACAATGGCAAAGAAGATTATCTACAACGAAGACGCTCGGCGCGCCCTCGAAAAAGGCATGGACATGCTGGCTGAGGCCGTCGGCGTCACCTTAGGCCCCAAAGGTCGCAATGTTGTACTCGAGAAAAAATTTGGCGCGCCTCAGATCGTCAATGATGGCGTCACCATCGCCAAAGAGATTGAACTCGAAGACAACGTCGAAAACACTGGCGTGGCTTTGATTCGTCAGGCTGCTTCGAAGACCAACGACGCAGCGGGTGATGGCACCACCACCGCCACCGTGTTAGCTCACGCCATGGTGAAAGAAGGCTTGCGCAACGTCGCAGCGGGCGCGAATGCGATCGCCCTTAAGCGCGGCGTTGATAAAGCTACGGCATACCTCGTTGAGGAAATTGCCAGCCAAGCGCGTCCCGTTGAAGATTCCAGCGCCATCAGCCAGGTCGGCACCATCTCCGCCGGTAACGACGAAGAAGTCGGCACCATGATCGCCGAAGCAATGGACAAAGTGGGTCGCGAAGGCGTCATCTCTTTGGAAGAAGGCAAGTCGATGACCACCGAATTGGAGGTCACCGAAGGGATGCGCTTTGATAAGGGCTATATCTCGCCTTACTTCGCTACCGACACCGAGCGCATGGAAGCCGTGTTGGATGAGCCCTACATCTTGCTCACCGACAAGAAAATTACCTTGATTCAAGACTTAGTGCCCATTCTGGAGCAGGTGGCTCGCGCCGGTAAGCCCTTAATGATCATCGCTGAAGACATCGAGAAAGAAGCGCTCGCGACGCTGGTCGTCAACCGCCTACGGGGCGTGCTGAACGTGGCGGCAGTGAAGGCACCTGGGTTTGGCGATCGCCGCAAGTCAATGCTCGAAGACATGGCTGTGCTCACCGGCGGTCAAGTCATCAGCGAAGACACCGGCCTCAAGCTTGAAAGCACCAAAATCGACATGCTGGGCACCTCGCGTCGCATTACCATCACCAAGGACAACACCACTCTCGTGGCCGAAGGTAACGAAGCGGCAGTGAAAGCCCGTTGTGAGCAAATTCGTCGTCAAATTGAAGAGACCGAATCTTCCTACGACAAAGAGAAGCTGCAGGAGCGCTTGGCCAAGCTCTCTGGTGGGGTCGCGGTGATCAAGGTCGGTGCGGCGACCGAAACCGAGATGAAAGATCGCAAGCTGCGCCTCGAAGACGCGATCAACGCGACTAAAGCTGCAGTGGAAGAAGGCATCGTTCCCGGTGGTGGCACCACTCTGGCTCATATGGTTCCAACTTTGGAAGAGTGGGCACCCCAAAATCTCAGCGGCGAAGAGCTGATTGGCGCTCAAATCGTCACTCGGGCGCTTACGGCACCGCTGAAGCGCATCGCCGAAAACGCTGGTCAAAACGGGGCGGTAATTGCTGAGCGCGTTAAAGAGCGTGACTTCAACGTGGGCTACAACGCCTCTAACGGTGAGTTCGTTGACATGCTCTCTGCAGGGATCGTGGACCCGGCTAAGGTGACCCGTTCGGCGCTGCAAAATGCGGCTTCGATCGCGGGCATGGTACTCACGACCGAGTGCATCGTGGTTGACAAGCCTGAGCCGAAGGAAGGCGCTGGCGCTGGCGCTGGCATGGGCGGCGACTTCGACTACTAAGCCAAGACAACGACCGAGTGCCCCAACGGGCACTCAACAACTAATTCAACAACGCTGTTTCTCTTCATCGGGGAACAGCGTTTTTTTGACTGAACTGATATATGAAGTATTGCTACCCACAGCGCCTTCACCATCCAGTGATACATTGAGTCCGACCTTCGTACGAATCCCCGTTGGCTATGAGAGTGACCCATCAAACCGATACCGAGCTAGTAATTCAAAGCTTTGTTGATAAACAAAAGTTGATTTTCCCTGGGGCGCTGTTAGGGCTAGCGGTAGTGGGCCTGGGGATTGCGGCGATCGCGGGCTTCCTCAATGGTGGTGTCGTGTTCATCTGCTTATTGGTGGGAGGATTAGGCGGATCGTCGCTGTTGGGAGCGCTAAAGTCAGAAACCCTCACCCTAGATCGGACAGCAGATCAGATTCGCTGCGATCGCAAAACCCCTTTTGGCACCCAGCACTGGCAGTTGCCAATATCGACCCTGCAAGACGTCAGTGTGGTTGACTTCAAACGGCGACATAAAAAATCTGATGGTAACCAAGGCACCCTGTGGTTTTATAGCCTCAAATTTGTGGCCCAAGATGCTCAGCCCCAAACGCTACTGTACTACCGCGATCGCGACGGCGTTCAAGCGGCGTATCAAGCAATTCGACAATTGTGGAGCCGGGCAGCTCAGCAGTCACCGGCCTCAGTCAATCGTCCCAGTGGTCGCGGGTTAGGGTTCGTGGTCTCCCCGGCCTACGAGCGCTGGCGCGAGACGATATGGGCCATCCAACCGGAACCAGCGGAGGGCGCCAGTGAGGAACGAGATCGCGTCTACGGCGTGCTCATGGATGTGGGGATGTTAGACGCCTCAACGTCAGAGCTGTGGGCGATTTCGCTAAGTGCTTTCCGGTCGGGAGATGCCTCATTTTGTCCCACACCGGGCAGTGGCGTTGTCGGCTTGGGGGAAAAGCCTGAGGTCGCAGCGGCGGCTGAAACCATTGTCCAGCTAGCCCAAACCGTGTTGCCTCAGGCCTCGCCCCTCGACGCCGATATCCTTCCCGACCAACCCAACTTGGTGCAGTTTACGCTGCTGACGCCTGGCGGCGCTTACATTGTGGCCGACAACCTTCAGAAGCTACTACAAAACCGCAATCAGCCCCTCGGCCAAATGCTGGGTCAGTTTAGCCTGATTCGTCAATTTGCCGAGCAGATTTTAGATCAACGCTAGACCTCTCGCCGCCGAGCCTGAGTCTCAGGACAGGACTTGCGCTGAAGCCGCTATATGAGCCAACCTATGTCTTGATGATGTTTTCTACTTAACGCGATCAACGCGATCGCTCTTGCGTGCAAAGAACAGTTATTTTACGCAGGCCTATCTGTCGAAACCGCAGTTTGATTAGATCACCTCAAATCGCTGAAGTCATTGTCTGAAAGGCTTCTCAGCGCTGACTGCTGATCTCTAAATGCCGTCGAGCGGCCCGGCCCAAAGAAGCGTCTGCCATCTCGGGTGAACGCGCTTCAGGGGAACTTTTCGGTCTCAGCGATATTCACGACACCAGGGAATGTCTTAAGCGAGACATCCGCTCCCGCTGCCTCGCTTCAATCTTGGGTCTCTATCGCGACAGTTTCTGGCTTGCCCGTATTGACAGGCAAGTCTACCGCAGCCATCATGCCTCCCCGTCACAAGCTGGCGGTCGATTGTGCTGGGCATCATCTGTCGCCGCAATGACTACTGTAAAAAATCAACGACTAAAGAATGAAACGAATGAAAAGCGTGATGACGAAAGCTGCGATCGCGGGCTCATTTGCGACCGTCGCTGTTTTCAGTGGACTTGAGTCTGCTGAAGCCGCCCGCCTGTATCGTTTTGCATCGAGTGCTGCTCCCGTGAGCGGCCATATCCAGTTTGATGAAGATGCTGAACGCGCTGATATTGGCTTTGGTATCATCTTTGATGCCTTTCCTGATGCCGTTGAAGTCTTCTCAATTGACCTCGGCCCGTCTTCTTTCACCTTTGAGGATTTAGAGCTAGGAATTATCAATCGGCTCTTTTTGGGGCAAGACTTTTTCGGACTCTACGACGGCTTCAACGAGGTGGCCACGTTTACTTTTGATAGTGCTTTTCAGGTAAACGACATTTTTGATACCTATGAAGACCTATTAGACGGGTTGGACGGTGCCACAGCGACCTTAACGTCAAGCCGAGTCTTGAGCCTTAATACAGAAGTTACGTTTGCTGAAAAGGTTCCTGAGCCGGCTTTGATGCTGGGTCTAGGTGCCGTTGCCACGGGCCTACTAGCCCAGAAGCGTTCCCGGAAAGAGGCCGCTTAAATCTCACCGCCTCGGCTACTGAATAATGAATCGACTGTATTGAAGGAGTAGTTGCATGACTGCTCCTTTTTTGTGTTGCTGCGATGAAAAAAGATGCCAGCAATGGCAAAAAGAGCCCAGAGACCGCGCTAAGGTTTTCCGGCACTCCTTTGCAGTATTAAACAATAAAAATTAGTCGTCTAGGCTGCGTACTCAGCCTGAGACTTTCAGCCATTACCCCACCGGAATAGTCTCAGCGGCAATCTGACAGCGCGAACAAAGCTTGCGCGATCCAGAAAAGATGTACTTTTTTACACGCATAACCTGCTTCCGTGAATTTTCGGCGATCGCAACCTTGAATACTCAGCACATCGTGTGTTGTTTAGATGAACTCACAGCCTTATCCTACTGAATTACACTAAAAACCACTATAAATCTAATATCTCAGCTCAGGAGAACTTACTAAGTCTTCCGGCTAGAGGTGCAGGGATCTGACGTGGTACATCTAGATTATTAGTAAATATACGTACGCACTATAGACTTCGTGTTGTCTTGAAACTATCGGTCAATTTCGTGCCCAACTGAGATCTAGATGGCCCCTGACATCTACTACCTTGACCTGTCGTTGTACTCGAACGGAAATTAATTATGAAAAATTTGATTGCAAAAGCTGCGATCGCTAGTTTTGCCACCACACTGGGCGTTACGGCAATTGCTTTGGACCCGGCTCAAGCTACGACTTTTGGCTTGGGTGGCAGTTTTGACTTAGAAAGCTCCTTCTTATACGAAGAAGATGGCATTGGTCTAACGGTTACAGGCGTTAGTCAAGATGGCCCCAGAGACGTTGTTCGCTCAGGGTTAGGCCTTGGCGTTTACGGTGGCGGTGGCGATGATTTTGAGGTTGATGGCTTTGGTCCCAACGAAGGCTTAAAGTTTCTCTTTGACCACACTGTGAGTTTGGTGTCTGCTACGTTTAGTCGCGTTGGCTTCAACGATGATTTCACGTTGTTCGTTGATGGCAGCATCATTGGTTCAGCAGATATTCCTGGCGGAAGCTTCTTTGATAACGACTTCGGTACTTTCTTCTTTCCCCAAGCATCTTTCAATGAAGGCAACGAATTTATCTTTGCGGCCACCGGCTTCAACGATGATTTCAAATTGAAGCGGCTCAAGATCGAGAAGGTTGTGGATGTTCCTGAACCTGCGGCGATGCTCGGCTTAGGTGCTGTTGCTGCAGGACTTCTAGCGCAAAAGCGATCGCGCAAAGAGACCGCTTAAGTCGCCGATTCAAGCAAACAAGTGAGTGTTTAAAGAATGACAGGAGCGGTTGCACAACCGCTCCTTTTTTGATGGGCGGCAAGTTATGGCGTTGTCTCGCGTTCAAACCGAAGATTCACCTTAGTGCATTGTCAGGACTAAAAATTAGGGTAGGCAACAGTGTTGTGGAACTTAGCGTTAAAGCACCCAAAGCGCTATGTCTATGCTGAAGAAATATACCGTCCACTTAAGAGACTGTTTGACCAGGGTTAGGGATGTAAGCAATTATGCCAATCGCCTCACCATCAGCCGAATCATGGCAATGTAAATCACGGCCTCAGGGGACTCTGGTCGTCTCTCATAATCACAGCTCAATCGTCGGTCCCATTGCCACTAATCAAAGATTCGTTCGCCGTTTCTTGAGCAGGACAAAGCCTTGCGGCGGACGCTGTGGATCACCCAGCGACAGCTTCTTGAGACACTCAGGGCGATTAGGAGAATATTCCCAACCGGTAAAAGAAGGGGCCAGACGCGGAAGCGCTTCCGCGAATTTCAGAAAGCTTGACAGTTTTGAGTATTTCAACGATTATCGAAACATGGAAATACAGGCGGACGCCGAACACTCGATTGACGATATTGCTGCCGCGTTTGCCGCGCTCGGTCAGCCCTCGCGGCTACGAATTGTGCGGTTGTTGCTGTCGGCCCATCCCAAGGGGTTGCCGGCGGGTGAGATTCAGAAGGAACTGGATATTGCCGCGCCAACTTTGTCACACCACTTGGACAAGCTCCGTCAGGTGAGAATCGTGCAGGCGGAAAAAGATCGGCAGTGGATCTGGTACAACGTTCGAGCCGAGGCGTTGAAGCACCTCATCGACTTTTTGTTTGAGGAGTGCTGTACCCGCAACCAGGTTGTAGACGTAGAAGATATTGAGCTAGGGATGCTGGTTACCAGTTCTCCCGAAGACTCAGACTGCTGTGATTAGGTGCGAAGTTGGCTTGTTCTTTATTTCGATGTTTGCAAAAATACCAAAGGAGTAAGCAATGGCTACCTTTAAAACTCATGTCGCCTTGCGCGTCAACGATTTAGGTCAATCGATCGCGTTTTATCAGGCTCTATTTGATCTCAAGCCGGTTAAGCACAAGGTGGACTACGCCAAATTCGATGTCGAGAATCCAGGGCTGAACTTGACGCTGAATGTGGGCGGCGACGGCAGCGATCGCGGCTCGCTCTCTCATTTGGGAATTCAAGTCGATAGCTCTGCAGCCGTTGAGGCCGCGATCGCGCGCTTTCAAGCGGCCGGGCTCGCCACGTTTGAAGAAAAAGACACCGACTGCTGCTATGCCCTGCAGGACAAAGTTTGGGTCACCGACCCTGACAACAATCGCTGGGAAATCTTTGTTGTGAAGGTGGCCGATACGAGCCCTGAAGCCAATGTCTCCGCCAGTGATGCTCCGGCTCAAGTGCAAAGCACTTGCTGTGCTTAGGAGACTGCCATGCTAGCGAATTGTTTTCAAGCTCTGTCTCATCCGGTGCGGCTCCAGCTCCTACGAGTCTTGGCCACTCGCTCAGAGTGCATCTGTGGCGACGTCATCGCCATCGACTCATTTTCTGAAGCCACCATTCTGAATCACCTGAGAGTGCTGCAGCGAGCCGGGTTTATTCAAGGCGAGTTAGAAGGGCGGCGACGCTGCTATCAGCTCAATACCGATATGCTCGATACGTTCAAGCGCCTCGTCGAACGGCTGTAAACCTTGAGGAGAGAACCGATGGAGCCGATTGAAACATTACCCGATGTGACCCTTCAGCCTCACGGCATCATGTCTGAGAAGTTCTGTCAGCAAGGGTTGACGACCTTTCATGACGCGTGTCAGTGGGTGCAGAGTTTACCCTATGGTGCAAATTCCCATAGCGAAGACTCTCTCATTCTGTTTGAGGAAGGCTATGGCAACTGCACCACCAAACACGGCGCGATCGCCCGGTTGGCCCAAGAACAGGGTTTACCCATTCAGAAGAATCTAGGCTTCTATCGTCTCAATGATGAAATTGTCACCGGGGTCGATGCCTTGCTGGCCCCCTATGGCCTCGATTTTATTCCTCAGAGTCACTGCTTTTTGGTTTATGCAACCCATCGAGTAGACCTAACTGCAGGCAACTGTAACGGCAAAAACAAAACCATTGAGGACTACGACTTTGTGGTTCAAGTCGCGCCTGATCTATCCCCTGAACAGCACCAAACCTATTACGTGACCTACTTGCGGCGTTACCAGGCACTGGCTCCTCAGCTAGCCAAATTGAGCGACGAAACTGTGTTTGAAGTTTTGGCAGCGTGCGATCTCCAACTAAAATATCAGTGCTCGATCCTCACTGATACGCTGGCTTCAGCGAGCTAGGCTGGATTTTTCCATTGCGTACGGGCGAGGCATTCTCGTGATGAAGGAACGCCATTCCCCATACTGTTGAATCGAGCATGCCTCGCCCCTGCCACCTAACTTCTTCGTCTATGACTTCCACTCACCCACCCCGCATCCTCTTTCTCTACGGCTCTCTGCGCGAACGCTCCTACAGTCGTTTGGCCGCCGAAGAAGCGGCCCGCATCATCACCGAGTTGGGGGCTGAGGTGCGCTTTTTTGACCCGCGTGGTTTGCCGCTGCACGGGGCCGAACCCGATACCCATCCCAAAGTGCAAGAGTTAAGGGAGCTATCCCTCTGGTCTGAAGGGCAGGTGTGGTCGAGTCCCGAACTGCACGGCAACATTTCGGGATTGATGAAAACTCAGATTGACTGGATTCCCCTAGCGATGGGCGCGATTCGTCCCACTCAGGGCCGCACCTTGGCGGTGATGCAGGTGTCTGGGGGCTCACAATCGTTTAATGCGGTGAATACGATGCGGCTGTTGGGGCGGTGGATGCGGATGTTCACGATTCCCAATCAGTCGTCGGTGGCGAAGGCCTATCAAGAATTCCATGAAGACGGCACGATGAAAGAATCGGCCTACCGCGATCGCATCGTGGACGTGATGGAAGAACTGTATCGCTTTACCCTACTGCTGCGCGACAAAACGGCAGAACTGACCGATCGCTACAGTGAACGCAAAGCGGCAGCCGCCAAAGCCGTTGCGGAAACCGCCCAAAAAGCCGTGCAGTGAGGTTCGCATGCCCCCCCAAACTTTGACCGAAAGCATCTGGTGGATCAGCCCCGGTCAGCTTGCGGGCATGCAGAAGCCCGCTGTTCACGAATTGCCCAGCCTCCAAGCGGCGGGCATCGGGGCGATCGTCTCGGTGATGGATGATCCGGCCAATTTGGACTGGTATCAAGACGCGGCCATGCCTCACCTCTGGCTACCCACAACTGGGGGGACTGCCCCTACTGTGAAGCAGGTGGATGACTTTTGGGCTTTTGCCACGGCCCAGCTAGCAGCGGAAAGAGCCGTCGCGGTGCATTGTTCGAGTGGGCGGCGACGGACAGCGACGTTTTTAGGTGCATACCTAATTCGCTCAGGCGCGACCTATGAGGCGGCGATCGCGGCGATCGCCCAGGCCAATCCCACGGTTGAAATGCGCGCGGCCCAACTCGATTTTTTGCAATCGATGGCGGCCAATACCGCTGTTTAATCGGCTGGCGATAGTGGATTTGCTCTCTAGCGCTGGGTCAGTGACGCATAGTTTTGCTGCAGGCGATCGCGACTGGCGTTTAGCTGCTCAGGAGTAATGAGCTGCTGCTGCTCGGCCTCGATCAGCGCTGCCATGGCGCTGTAGTACAAATCGGTATCGAAGGAAATTAAAATCAAGTCAATGCCGGACTGTAGCGCCTTGACGACCGCTCCAGCCACCCCATCCGCACTTTTGAATACGGCCCCCATGCTGAAGTCGTCAGTGATCAAAACCCCTTCGTGACGCCACTGCTGCCGCAAAATCTGATTCACCACAGCCTCAGAAAAAGAGGCCGGATGCTGTGGATCAACTGCCGTCAGCACCGGATGCCCCAGCATCGTAAAGGCCTCAGACTGCTGCATGATTTGTTGAAAGGGCACCCAGTCATCTTCAGCGAGTTCAGCGATCGGGGTGTCGAGATGAGCCGACGCCAGGTGAGTATCGGTCTCTAAGCGGCCCAAACCCGGAAAATGCTTGAGCGTACATCGCACCGCATGGGCGGCGAGGGCAGCACAGTAGGTTTGCGCCACCTCAGTCACCACGGCTCTATCGGCCGAAATCGCCCGTTGATAAATTACCGAAAAGCGATCGTCCGGATTCACGATGCCTTTGTTGAGATCGACCACTGGCGCAAAATTTAGATTAACGCCCAGGTCGGCCAACCCTTGGCCCTGCCGCTCACCATAGTCTTGGGCTAACTGCTGCCGTTCTGCTGCCGTTGCGGCTGAGCTGATCCACTCAGCGAGGGCGGGCAGTTGAGGCAGTGGCGGTGAAAGACGTGACACAACGCCGCCTTCTTGGTCTGTCGCAATCCACAAGGGCGGTAGGCCCCGCTGCGATCGCAGCGTCTGCAGCGACGCAATTTCCGCTCGAATGGTGTCAGCAGACTTACCCTCAATATTGCGCAGCGTGATAAACACGCCGCCAATCGCATCTTTTTCAATCAGCGTTTTGACAGTATCAAAGTCACGATAGCCCACGACGAGATGCTGCCCCAACCGGTTGAGTTGGCTGACATCCTGCTGCAGGACGCGAGCCTTGGTCAGGTAGAACGAAATCTCGCGACTCACAAAAATCGTCAAACTGACCGAGCAGAGCCCCAGAATTAGCCACCGACTGGCAGATCTCACGGTGTTCAGCCTGGACCGACGCCACAACTCCGGCGTGTCGATCAGCAGTACGCCCATAATGCCTAACGGCAACAGCCATAGGACTTCAGCTCGAACGCCTGCCAATAGAGGTGTTCGCAGGTTCAAAGCCGCCCAAATCGCCAGCCCACCGAGCAGGCTCTGAGCAATCTTCAGCATCCAGTACAGTACAGAGATCGTCATGAACAGTGATATTGACGCTGAGAAGTGCCAGCCATCGGCGGGATAAGACCGTGTCTACCTTAATATGGTTGCTCAAATTTGTGTCGGCATGGGAAAGCAGGAAAGCGAAAGCGCTTTGGCCGCCATAAAGCCAGGTTTAGAGTCGTCAATACTGCCCCAAAAACCAGGTTCGGTTGCGTTGATGAGTTGGTTGCCGAGAGATCGCTTATGGTCGGCGAGTAGGCTTTGCCAACGACTTTGCTCCAGTAATGACTACTGCGGGTATAAGTAGAAAATAGGTAGCCATGAATAAATATTGCTGTAGGGGTGCTGTTTCGACAGCCCAACGCACCGCCAGGGTTGGTTTTGGTGCGTCACGCGAGGCGATGACACACCTTACGATAGTTAGGGCTTTCTACTGATCGCCTAGAAAACGGATAGAGAGCAATCACAACAAGGCTCACAGCCCTTGAGCAAAAACTTGCGAAAACGATGAGCCTTGTTGACAGCTCCTGGGTAAAAGAGCCTAGAGTGACGCTGATACAATCTAAGCGCTTCTGGCGCTACGCAGCCATGGGCCAGTCTTCTTCGAAGCCGTGGCGCATCGGCTGTAGACCCGAGTTCAACAAGCGGTGCAAACGGGGAATCTCAGCGCTGTCATAAACCCGAAACTCGCTCTCAACGGTCGCGCTTTGGGTACGCACCGCTTGATTGATGACTAATGACCCATCCGGATCAGAGACTGAGCGGTGAAATGTGCCCGGTGGCAACCGGAGAATGTGCTGATTGGCATCCAGCCGAACTCGATGGAGGGGATACTGCCAAGAAAAATTGACCAGGTCAAAAGTTCGACCGCCTGACACCGCGAGCAGATTATCTTCTTGATTGGGGTGCAGATAAAACTGCCACGCCCCTTCTCGCGTGTTGTTAGGACTGATTGCGGGACCGTTATGAAAGACTAAATCGCGAGCATTGGACTCTTGAACAGTAATATCAAAAAACTGGACACTCGGTGTGTCACGGAAACGGTGAAAGGAGATCAGTTCAAACATGGCAACCTGTCGCAATCAGCATGTATCAGCTTGCCCGTCAAGGTAACGCCTTCTTTCACAGAGAATCAAAACAATCCGCGAGTCCCATCCATTCGATAACCGAATAGAATGTCGTCATGAACATTCACCACTTGACGGTGCTGACAACGATTATTCGCGAAGGAACTTTTTCCCATGCCGCCCTGGTGTTGGATACGTCTCAGGCGGCGGTAAGTCGGGCGATCGCCGCGTTAGAAAAGGAGCTGGGGGCACCGCTGTTGAAGCGAGGGCGCTTTGGGGCCAAACCCACTCAGCTCGGTGAGCGAGTGCTGCAGCATGCCCAGCAAATTCTAGACCTGCGTGAACTGATTGAGTATGAGGTCAATTTAGAAAAGGGACTGTACGGGGGGAGCCTGCGCATCGGTTCGTTTCGCAGCGCGGCGACTCACCTACTGCCGCCGGTGCTCGCGCGCTTCTGTGAACAGTTTCCGCGAGTGGACGTCAGCTTGTCAGAACTTGAACCCGCCGGGGTGGAGCAAGCGCTGCGTGAGGGCCAGGTTGACATGGGGCTAGTGCCACTGCCGCGCTCTGAAGAGTTTCGCGTTTGGGAAGTCGCCCGCGATGAGTACGTCGCGCTATTGCCCAAAAAGGGGCGATCGCTCCCTCGGCGGCTCACCTGGCCGGATCTGTCGAACCAGGATTTCGTGCTGTACAACTACGCCGAATGTACGAGCGTCGTGCGCGAACACTGGAACCGCTGGGGCCAAAAACTGCAGGTCGCCTACGTCATCAAAGAAGATTCGACCATTGTCAGCATGGTTGCTCAGGGTCTTGGCGCGGCCATTTTGCCCCGGTTGGCCGCCTTGCCGATTCCTCATGGGGTGCAGGTGCGATCGCTGCCCGAACCGTTAGAACGAGTGATCGGCGTGGCGACTCTGGCCCAAACCCCCCATTCACCCGCCGTTGATGCTTTTATCTCGATGTTGCGTGAGGGCTGATTAGAGGCTCGATTGCCGATCTGCATCAGTCATTTGGCAATTCTAGGGTCTGGGGACTCGATCACTCCTCAGCTCAACTCAGTGAATCGTTGTGGAGTTCAGAAATAGAGACAAAAGGCTTTGGATAACTGGATGTCAAAGTACCCAGTCGTCAGGTTGAGAACCAGGCTGTTCAAAACTCGTTTCGTTGCGTTCCGATTTTTATCACTGTCCCATTGAAGAGAAGTTTTAAGTTGTCAACTCAAGAGAAACAACCTCGCAAACACTTCATATATCTATCGAAACAGTTAAAGAATCGATAGATCAAACCCCATAAATTCCGGAAAAAAAGATGTTAAAACTCGCATTTGAGCGTATTTACTGACGTTTTTTCGTTGTGTGAAGAGAGCTGAAACCCGCTGATACCAGGCTTGAACAATTCTCTTTGAAAGTGTATTCCGAGGATATACGGAGACTTTTTCAGAGGCCTACTGAGAGTCCCGTATAACAACGATGGTTACAAGAGGTGTAGACGTCGAGAATAAGACAAGTTTCCTAAAACTGACGCTCTAAAACGCAAGGGAATTCTAAGAAATGGCTAACCCGACTTCTTCGCTTCGCTCTCGCGGCATGGAAATGCTTATCGCCTATAAAAATAAGCCTTCCGTTGAACTGCGCAACCGCCTCGTTCGCCTCAATGCTGGTCTGGTCAGAAAGATTGCCCACCGTGTCAGTCATCAATGTTCAGAACCCTACGAAGATCTGGAACAGATTGGCTATCTCGGTCTCATCCGCGCCATTGAGCGGTTTAACCCCGTTCAAGGCTGTGCCTTTAGCTCCTTTGCCGTGCCCTACATTCGCGGTGAGATGCTTCACTTCCTGCGCGATCGCGGTACTACCGTTAAGATTCCCCGTCGCTGGCAAGATCTACAAAAAGAGGCCCAAAAGTGTCAGGGCGAAATGATTCGCCAGTTGGGACGCCAACCGAACGACTATGAGATGGCCACTGCATTAAGCGTCTCTGTAGAAGAATGGCGCGAAGTCAAGATGGCCAACAAAAACCGGATGCCACTGAGCTTAGACGCCACTGTGTGTCAGCAAATTGACTCCAATATCACGCTGGGTGACACGCTACCTGACACCTACTATCAGCGGATGCAGCTGCTAGAAGAAGACCGTCAGCAGCTCCAGCGGGCTATGGCCCAGCTCGAAGATAAAACTCGCTCTGCGATTGAGTTTGTGTTCTTCAATGGTCTGTCACGCAAAGAGGTCGCCGAGCGTATTGGCGTCAGCCCGATGACCGTAACCCGCCGGATTCAGCGCGGCATCGATCAGATGATTACTTATCTGCATCCTCAAACCTTGCAAACCGAGCCGTAGACTTTGTCAACTCAGGTTTTTGACTAGGTCGATCGCGACCAAACTTGCGTATAGGGTGTGTAAAGGAGCATAGCAATTGCTATGCTCCTTTTCTTGTGGCGATGAATTTTGGCGTCATGCCATCACGCCAGCAGCAGCGGGTCGTTCCATCCTGGTGGTGATCGCTGCCGTGATGTTTGATTTTGATTAATGGGCAATCCCCTTGGCCAGGCACTGCGCGACCCAGGATCAGCCCGTGGAGAGAAGATATGTGGCGTTATCGGCCACTGTAGCGTTCTACCGCAAACGGCTCACCTCGGGGATGATAGCCATTTCTTTCCCAAAAACCGAGATTTTCTTGGGGTAGAAACTCAATGCCACTAAGCCATTTGGCACTCTTCCAGGCATAGAGATGGGGGACGACTAGCCGCATCGGGCCACCGTGGTCGGCCGGTAAAGGTTCGCCGTAGAGCCGGTGTGCCAAGAAATTCTCTGGTCGATTAAAGTCTGCCAGGGTCAAGTTGGTCGTGTAATCGCCAAAGCAATGCAGCAACACATGGGTGGCCGACGGCTCCCGGTTCAGCGTCGCCAAAAAGTCAGGCACCGCGATACCCGTCCATTTGACATCCAGCTTTGACCACGTCGTCACACAGTGAAAGTCTGCGGTGAAATCCTGCTGCGGCAGGGCCATCAGATCTTCCCAGGTATAGGTTTTGCGCTCAGCTTTGCCCCAGGTTTTAAGACGCCAATCAGCGATAGAAATCTGCGGGGTGTCGCCATAGGTCAACACCGGAAATCCTTTGGCCAAGTGTTGACCGGGGGGAACGCGATCGCTCATTTCGGGACCAGGTTTCTCAAAAAATTTCATCGCTTTACCTTGCAGACAGGAGGGCGGGCGAGCCAAGCAGAATTGCTATCTGGCTGATGAACCGGTGATAGTAACCCCTCAATTTTGACGCTCAGCCAACAGTACGAGTTTAATTGGCGCTGACGATAATCGGCGTGCCGATCGCAATTTCGGCAAACACTTCTTGAATTTCGTGATCGCGCATTCTGACACAGCCGTGAGAAACGGCCTGACCCACGAGATCTTCTTGATTGGTGCCATGAATGCCAATGTGATAGCCACCGTCGTAGGTAAACCCAATCCAGCGGCTGCCGAGGGGATTCTCTGGCCCGGCGGGGACGGCTTCGCCGGTAATCGGATGTTGCCACAGCGGATCTTGCCGCAGATCTAAAACCGTAAATTGTCCGGTAGGCGTTTCCCAATCGGCTTGCCCCACCGCAATGTCGTAGCTTTTTACCAATTCGTCATCCACATAAAATTCGAGCTGTCGGGACTGCAGCCGAATGACCAGTTTGGGCTGATGCACCATGCTGACGATCGGAGACTGTTCTAGAAACATGCCTAGGCGGCTGATGCGAGAAAACTGCAGCGGGGTCGCGATTTCCACCTGCGCTTGCAACATGCGCCATTCTGCTGCCAGCAATAGCCCTGCAGCTCCAAAACACAACAGCATGATGCTTCGACGAATGGGCGGATTAGTCAGCATGTTCTCATCAAACCCTTGCTTTAAGGATATCGAGGTTCTTGTAATGAGCGCACTATTTTTCAACATTCAAGGAGTTGCAAGTCTGTTCTTGGCAGGGTTGAAAAAGGTATGATCAGCAGCATTTAAACTTCGTTGTGTTATGGAATGGCAGCGGCAGCAATTTATCGTCACCGATCAGCGAGCCGCTCTGGATGATGGGCTCATTCATCGGTTTTTAAGCACTGATGCCTATTGGGCTAAAGGTATTGCCAAAACAACGGTGGTGCAATCGTTGGATCAATCGCTTTGTTTTGGTCTGTTTGCAACGCCTCCCTCAGGGACACCGGCGCAAATTGGGCTGGGGCGGGTGATTACCGATCGCACCACATTTGCCTATCTGGCCGATGTGTTTGTCCTGCCGCAATATCGTGGTCAAGGGTTGGGCAAGTGGTTGGTGGAATGCATTTTGAGCCACCCCGATTTGCAGGGACTGCGCCGATGGATGCTAGCAACCGGTGATGCTCACGAGTTGTATCGCCGCTATGGCTTCACAGTCAGTCCCGTAGGCCAGCTGATGGAAAAAGTGAATACTGAATTTCTCCACAACTCAAGCTCTCAATGAATCAGTAATCTGGCTTGGGGGCGAGGGATGGGCTGTCGGTGACTATCCTGAGCTTGCTGGGCCGACACCGGGCACGGCCAAAGTCTGGTATGGCTGGGATGCCATGCTCATGCGAACGCATGCCGGATTCCCGATGCCTGATCCAAATCAGCATCAGCCACCGCACCATGCAAGCTGGCGATGTTGCCGGCTGAGCCCACCCAGATCACCGGACCATCGTTAAGAATCTCGATGAAGTTGAACACAGGTGACTCACGTTTGGCTTAGCCTCGAAGCAGGATTCCTTCTGTGGTGACGCCATGGTGAATCAGTCAGATTCGTTAGTGCAGCTGACAGCGACGCCGACCCCGCCGGTCGTCTTCCATGCTGAGGGGTTGACCAAGACCTACGGCATGGGCGAGGTCGAGGTGCGGGCGCTGCGCTCCGTCGATCTGGATCTATACGAAGGCGAATTTGTCGTGCTGCTCGGCCCCTCCGGGAGCGGCAAATCTACCCTGCTCAACATCCTAGGCGGATTAGATCTTCCCAGCAGTGGGCAAGTCATCTTTCGCAGCCAAAACCTCACCCACGCCAACGATCGCCGCCTCACCCAATTTCGGCGCGACTCGGTCGGCTTCATCTTCCAGTTCTACAACCTGATCCCCAGCCTGACCGCCCGCGAAAACGTGGCCCTAGTTACCGACATCGCTCGCCGCCCCCTCACGCCCGAAAAAGCCCTGGCCATCGTCGGCCTCAGCGATCGCCTCGACCACTTTCCCGCTCAGCTCTCGGGGGGCGAACAGCAGCGGGTGGCTATTGCGCGAGCGATCGCCAAGCGTCCCGAAGTCCTGCTCTGCGACGAACCCACCGGTGCCCTCGACTTCCGCACCGGCAAACTCGTCCTCAAAGCGCTGCAACAAGTCAACCAAGAATTTGGCACTACCACCGCCGTCATTACCCACAACGCCGGTATTGCCGCCATGGCCGATCGCGTCATCCACATGCGTAGTGGCGAAATCAGCGCCATTGACCGTAACGCCCACAAAACTGACCCAGAGGCATTGGAATGGTAATTTACACGCGGCAGGGGCGAGGCATTCTCGAAAAATCATTCGTCATGACCCACCATGGAGCATCGAGAATGCCTCGCCCCTGCAGACCCATCCACCCATCCACCCATCCACCCCCATGAATTCCCTCGATCGCAAACTCATCCGTGACCTCCTGCACCTGCGGGGACAGGTGATCGCGATCGTGCTGATTGTGGCCTGTGGCATTGCCAGCATGGTGACGATGCTGAGCGCTTATGACTCGCTGAATCTGACTCAGGCGACCTACTACGACCAATATCGCTTTGCCGATGTGTTTGTGTCGTTAAAGCGGGCGCCGGAGTCGCTGCGCGATCGCATTCAAGCGATTCCCGGCGTGCAGCAGGTACAGACACGGGTGGTGCGCGATGTGATTGTGGATGTGCCGGGGCTGCAAGAACCCGCGACCGGACGCTTGATTTCGGTGCCTGAACAGCAGCCGCCAGTGCTGAATGGACTAGCGATTCAAGAAGGGCGCTACATTGCTTCGGGTCGTCGCGATGAAGTGCTGGTAAGCGAAGCGTTTGCCGACGCCAATCAGCTCGCGATCGGGGATTCTCTGGGGGCGGTAATCAATGGCCGCTGGCAAGCGCTGCGCATCGTCGGCATTGCCCTCTCACCGGAGTATGTGTACGAGATTCGCGGCACCGATTTGTTGCCCGACAATCAGCGGTTTGGGGTGATGTGGATGGGGCGAGCAGCCCTGGGCATCGCCTTTGATATGGATGGCGCGTTCAATGATGTCACCCTGACGCTGACCCACGGAGCCAGTGAGCCGCAAGTCATTTTCCAGTTGGATCAGTTGTTAGAGACCTATGGGGGGCTGGGGGCGATCGCCCGCCATGATCAGATTTCTCACCGCTTTTTGTCGGATGAAATCACCAGCTTGCAAGCGACTGCCGTATTTATGCCGACGATCTTTTTGGGCATTGCGGCCTTTCTGCTGAATCTTTTGCTGGCCAGGCTGGTGAGTACCCAGCGCGATCAGATTGCGGTGTTGAAAGCGTTTGGCTACAGCAATGGGGATGTGGGGCTGCATTACCTGAAGCTGGTCACCCTGGTGGTGTTGGCCGGGGCCATGCTAGGCATTGGGCTCGGGCTGTGGATGGGGGAAGCGACGACGCGCAATTATGCCAACTTCTACCACTTTCCGCTCTTAGCCTTTCGGGTGGAGCCCAGCTTGGTGGTGATTTCGGTGGGGGTGAGTTTGACGGCAGCGGCGATCGGGGCGGCCGTCGCCGTGGGCAAAGCAGTCAATTTGCCGCCCGCAGAAGCCATGCGCCCCGAACCGCCCGCCGACTTTCAGCCGACGCTGGTGGAGCGCTTGGGGTTGCAGCGCCTCTTTTCGCCAGCGGGCCGCATCATTCTCCGCAATGTAGAACGGCAGCCCATCAAAGCGGGCCTGACGATTTTGGGCCTATCCCTGGCGGTGGCGATTTTGGTGGTGGGCCATTCCTTTGAAGATGCGATGGATTACCTGATCACCGTGCAGTTTTACCAGATCCAGCAGGAGGATATTACCCTCTCATTTACTGAACCCCTCTCGAGCCGGGCCCGCTTTGACCTATTGAACCTGCCGGGCGTGATTCGGGCGGAGCCGTTTCGGGTAGTGCCCGCGCGGCTACGGTTTCAGCAGCATGCTTATCTGGGGGGCCTTACCGGGTTGCCGACTGATGGCACATTGCGTCGCCTGATGGATCGTGATTTCAACGTCCAGACGCTGCCGACCCAAGGTGTCTTATTGACCGACAAACTGGCCGAAATTTTAGATGTGCAACCGGGCGATCGCTTAACGGTAGAAGTACTAGAAGGGGCTCGCCCCACCCGCGAGGTCACGGTCACTGGCCTGGTGAATGAGCTGGTGGGGGTAGCCGCTTATATGGATATCCATGCTTTGAACGACCTGATGCACGAGGGCACCACCCTTTCCGGAGCGTACCTGGCGGTCGAGCCCCAGCGGTTAGATGCTATCTATGCCGAGTTGAAAGAGACGCCCGCCGTGGCCAGTGTGGCGCTACGCCAAAACAGCGTGCAGCAGTTTGAAGAAACGATCGCGGCCAACCTCAAAATTTTTACCACGGTGCTGGTGATTTTCGCCACCATTATTGCTTTTGGGGTGGTCTACAACGCGGCCCGCATTGCCCTGTCAGAGCGCGGTCGGGAACTTGCAACCCTGCGCATCATTGGCTTTAGTCGCGCCGAAGTGGGATTCATTTTGCTGGGGGAACAAACGCTGCTGCTCTTGGTCGCCATTCCTATCGGCAGTGCCCTGGGGTTCGGATTAGCGGCTTTAATGAGTGCTTTCTACAATACCGAACTCTATCGCTGGCCCCTGGTGGTCACTCGTCTTACCTATGGTTTGGCCTTTGGCATTGTGGCGATCGCGGCTGTGATGTCGGGCTGGTTAATTTTGCGGCAGATTACCCAGCTGGATTTAGTTGCCGTACTCAAAACCCGTGAATAGAGGAGCGTCGTCATGGCTCAGGACACTGATTTGCGTCTGCAACCCACTGAGGAAACTCACGAGACCGAGTCGCTAACTCCAACACCCAAGTCCCGCTGGCGCTTTAAGCTGCGCCCCCCCGGACGACGCTGGCTTTATCTATTGGCGGGTTTGGGGGTGGTGGGTCTAAGCGTCTGGGTGTTGCGTCCGAGTCCTAAACGGGTGGATTTAGTCACAGTAGAGCCGGGCGACCTGCAGCTCACGGTGGATGCCGAGGGCGAAACACGGGTGCGCGATCGCTTCATCATTTCTGCCCCGGTCGATGGTCGCCTGACGCGGATTGACCTCGAAGCGGGCGATACGGTCACGGGCAATCAGGTGGTGGCGCGCATCGATCCGCTGCCGTTGACCAGTCAGGTGCAACAGTCCCAAGCCCGCCTGAACGAGCTGCAAGCGCAAATTGCTGGGGTCGAAACCCTGCGCCCCAAGGACGATGCCCTGCAGCAGGCTACCAGCCGCATTGCCGTGGCCCAAGCCGAAAAACAGCAGGCCGAGGCAGAACTGGCCCGAGCCGAGGCGAATTGGCAACAGGCCCAGCGCGAACTGCAGCGGGCGAATGAGTTGGCTGCTCAGGGCGCGATTTCGGAGCAGGCGCGAGAATCAGCCGCGTTAGCGGCTACCGCCCGAGAGCAAGAGAGAAACGCCGCCCAACAGGCTCTGGAGAGTGCGATCGCCGAGATCAATGCGACTCAGCAGGATCTAGAAATCCTGCAGGCCGAACAGCAAGATCCCGACTATTTGATTGAGGCGTATCAGGCGGAAATGGCCGGCGTCGAAGCCGAACTTGCCCGGCTCGCCGATGATGCCCGCCGCACCGATATTGCCGCTCCCTCAGAGGGCCAAGTGCTGCGCGTGGTGGAAGCCAGTGCACGCTATGTCACTGCCGGCATGCCGCTGCTAGAGGTCGGTGACCCCAGCAATTTGGAAATGGTGATTGACGTCCTCTCTCAAGATGCGGTGCAGATTCAACCGGGCGATTCTATCCAAGTTACCCAGTGGGGCGGGGACGAAACGTTGTTGGCAGCAGTGCAGTATTTGGAACCCGCTGCCTTTACCAAAGTGTCCGCCCTGGGGGTAGAAGAGCAGCGGGTCAACGTGATTGCCCAGTTTACCGATCCGGCGGTGCCGCTAGGCGATGGTTATCGGGTCGATACCCATATCGTCATTGATGCCGCCACAGCAGTGCTCAGCGTTCCTGTGAGTGCGCTATTCCCCTGCGACACCGGCACTTGTGTCTTTACCGTCGCGGACAATCGCGCTCAGCAAACTGCCGTCACCCTAGGCCTCAAAAACACCTTCGCCGCAGCGGTAGCAGATGGACTGAGTCAGGGCGATCAGGTCATTGCCTATCCGGAATCGGTAGAGGAGGGCGATCGCGTGCAGGCCCGTTAACGAGGGATGAAAACCGCAACCTTGGCTATGCTTACGTCACCCGTCAAAAAGGAGCACCCCTTTTCAGAGACCTGCAGGAGTTGGCGCTCGCCTCTATCCTTACAAAGCAGTCATCCACTACAGCCTTAGATGCTTGCGCTCAATTTGTTGGGTGTTCGTTTTCCCAATCGTGTCGTGAGCTGACCGGACTGCGGATTGCTATTGCAGAATACCCTTCGGGAAGGGCAAGGCCCTACGGAATGCAGAGTTCGGCAGACCCTGCGGAAAGGGCAAACCCTACGAAGTTAAAAAGTCTGCCCGATCATGCTTACAGCCATTGGGGATGACCTAATAAAACTGTGATTTGCTGTATGGCAAGTATAGCAATCCGCATAAAGGTCTAATCGGTTAAAGTGGTCGAAAGTTTAGAGCA
>ERZ1740060.103-NODE-103-length-73765-cov-23.226157_pt1 | contig 73765 bp, 53 predicted proteins | sample MGYA00581743_ERZ1740060 | MGnify/ENA primary metagenome ERZ1740060 (study PRJEB43018, sample SAMN04849235) | marine metagenome | isolation source: floating plastic debris | place: Pacific Ocean | collected 2008-08-27 | study: EMG produced TPA metagenomics... | reverse complement strand
CCAGACGAGTCATAGATGCTTTCATACCTTGACTCTAACGACTTATCCCTGAGCGTAGACCCCTGCTTCTCGCCGCTGTGCGTAAGTCCTATCTAAGAGTATTCCAAGAAATAACGTGTCCAAGAACCCGGTTTCTGGGAATCGGTCAACAGTCTCCGACAAGCTTTTCGTAGAAACCGGGTTCTTCAAGTGGGATATTTTTTATTTTGGCTCACTCTAATTGAAACGCATTCTCGATATATTCCACGAGGGCTAACGGGGGCTGTGCATCGGTGGTTTGCGTCATTAGGGCGGCAGGCACGGTTTCTTGAGTCACGAACGCCACATCAAACCGGCAGGGGGAGTCGCTGTGTCCAGGGTGCTCTAGCAAAAACTGTTGGGCCGCGCGCCAGAGCTTCTGCTGTTTTTGAGGAGTAATCGCTAAGCGGCCGCCCTGATCAATGCTGTAGCGGCGTCGCGTTTTCACTTCTACAAAGGCCAGTCCCCCGGCTCGCGATCGCGCCACAATATCGAGTTCACCCCAGCGACAGTGCCACTGCTGGGCCACAATGCTCCAGCCCTGTTGCTGTAGCCAAGCGGCTACCAACGCCTCGCCGCGATCGCCCAGCTGTTTCCGGGAGTCTTGAGGCATAGATCTGGCTCGTTACTGCATTCAGCTTCATCCGGTGGTGGCGGGCACTGTCTTGTCCCTCAGCTATCAACGCCAACCCAAGGGAGGCGGGCGAGATCTTCAAAGGTGGTCTGCCGTTCTTTTTCCAGTTCGGCGATGCGCCGCTTTTCAGCATAGATCTGAGTTTGATAGTAGGCCTGTTGCTCGGCGGCTTGGGCATTGTCGCCCTCACTCCAAAGCTGCAAAAAATGACGGTAGCGTTTTTCACAGAGCGTTTGTTCGAGGCAGGCTGCCGCCGCGCGAATGACTAACGGCGACCGCAGGACATCGCGATGGGTTTTTTCATCCAGATAAAACAGATGCTGGGTTTGGGCCAAGGCCGGTGATTCGGCCGTGCGATCGCGCAGCCAGCCAATCAGCTCGTCCGGCTGGGCATCGCGCTGAGCGCGCAGGGTTTGCCACAACGAGCGATGGTGAGAAAAGCTAAACTGCAGGTCGCGATTTTCGAGCATGTCGAGCACCTCAGTGCGATGTTCAGCACTGTGGATAAACACCCGCAGCAGGGCCGCTTCCGCGGCTTCCAGGGTACTGGTTTGAGTAAATGACAGGCTGGGGCGCGGGCCGGCACCCTGGGGCGATCGCCGCTGCCGCCGCACCTGCACCATCAGGTTTTCGGCCAGCAGGGGCACCAAGCGGCCGTCGCCATTGCTAAACAGCTCGGCACACTGGCGCACGTAGTGAGTGCGAGTGTCGGCGTTGGCAATTTCGCTGAGCAGCGCCACAATCTCTTGAGAAGAATTTTGGAACTGATCCGCCTGGGAGAGATCGCGCCCCTGCACAATCTGCTGAATTTGCCAATCAATCCACAGGGGGGCGGTGTCTAGCAGCCCGTAGTAAGCCTCAATGGGATAGTTTTGCAGATATTCATCGGGGTCTTTACCGTCGGGAATGTTGAGCACCCGGAGCTGCACATCGCCCCGATAGGCCATCGCCTCGACTTCACCAATGGCTCGCTGGGCGGCTTTGACCCCAGCCGCGTCGGCGTCAAAGTTGAGAATGACCTGCTTGGATTCGGTGTAGCGCAGCAGCTGTCGCACCTGGTTAGCGTTGAAGGCCGTTCCCAGTGAGGCCACCGCCGTCTCGCTGCCCGCCGCATGCAGGGCGATGACGTCAAAATAGCCTTCGACCACCACCGCGCGGTCTTCTTTGGCGATCGCGGCGCGGGCTTTATCGATACCGTACAGCGTTTGGCCCTTGTCAAACAGCTCGGTATCGGGAGAGTTGAGATATTTGGGCTGATCGGCGTCGGAAAGCGCCCGCCCCCCAAAGCCAATTACCCGGCCCCGACTGTCGTGGATGGGAATCATCAGGCGATCGCGGAACCGATCGTAATAGCCACTGCCTGACGTGCGGGGGACAATCAGCCCCGCCTGTTCGACTAACGCCACCGGATACTTTTTTTGATCAACCAGGTAGCCATAGAGCGTCTGCCAGCCGCCCGGCGCATAGCCCAGCTGAAAGCGCTGGATCGTTTCATCCACCAGACCGCGCTTTGCCGTCAGGTAGGTCAGCGCCTGCGCCCCATCCGGCTGCCGCAGGGCATGCTCATAAAAGCTGGTGGTCACCGCCAAAATTTCGTAAAGCTGTTCGCGCAAGGTCAGCTGCCGCTGTAGCTCTTGGCGTTTTTCGGGTTCGAGGGTTTTGACTGGCACCTGGTAGCGCTTGGCCAGATCAAGTACGACGTCGGAAAACGATCGCTGCCCCAGTTCCATCAAAAACTTGTAGGCGTTGCCCCCGGCGCCGCAGGAAAAACAATAGTAAAACTGCTTGCTGGGGCTGACGCTAAAGCTGGGGGACTTGTCGTCGTGAAAGGGACAAAGTCCCACGTAGTCTTTGCCCTGTTTTTTTAGCACCACCTGCTCAGAGACAATATCGACGATGTCAGCGCGATCGCGCACGGCGGCAATCGTATCGGGATGAAGACGGGGGGTAGGCATGGGGGCAGGGGGCAAAACCACCAGGGACAGTGCTTAATATCATAGCCAACCGCTAGCCCTAGAGCTGCTCTTTTAAGCACGTCTACATATTGAGAAGCCTGAACTGGCGACCTCTGAGAGCAGCGACTACGTTCTCAGAGTCAGGGCAGACTGGGCGGGCGACTGACTCGCAAATTAGAGCACCTGTATTATATAGCGCTGACCACTGGGTTGAGGATACCTGGGAGTGGGCTAAGAATGAGCGCATCAGCCAAGTGGTTCCGCTGTCTGACTCAACGCTGATGGCCGGTGACTGAGCTGGGGTGACCTTTACGGCGGCGTTAAAAATGCTAAATAGTCGGCCAAACTAGGCGATTGTACGAACTCAATTTGCACGGGTAGCCTGCTGCTATCAGTCACGGGCAGACGCCGTACGCCAAACTGCGGGTTGTGATAGAGCGTAAGCGTGCGACCGTAGGCATTCGCCAGTTTGACCTGAAGCGGTGTCGTCAAAAAGGGCTGACTATCGATCAGATCCCGCAGCGGCATTAAATCTGGCGTCTGAAGCGCGGTCGTGACCCGCTGAATCTCGCGAGCCGCCTCGGCTTGCATAACAGACTGTGGCGTCGGGGCAGCGTCTGGCTCCATGAGGGGTTTCAGTGTTTTTTGCAACGCCTGACCATCTTGAAACGGCCAGGTGACCAAGTAGGCGATCGCCGTCAGGGTCAAGATGTCTTCAACTACGAAGGTGAATTGGGTGTGCCGATGGGTGAGTTCAACATTGGGCGGACGCGATAAGACGTCACTGACTTGTCCGAGGCGCTCAAAGATCGTGGCGAGAGTGGCCTGCGCGGCTAAGGTCATGACCTGATCGACGATGACCGTGACCTGGGGTGGGCGCTGATTGAAGAACGTATGCAGGTCAGCTTCGGTATTGAAATAGCGCCGCTGCGATGGGTCGCCGAGGGGGCTTAGATCGACCCACTCGCAAATGATTTCTGTGGTTTGAATGTCATAGGCGATCGCGCCATGCATCTGCGCCCCGGTCAGGGTGGCCCCGGAGAGATCAGAGCCCACACAGCGCAGCCCCCGCAGGTTCGTGCGGGTCAAATCCGCATGCACCAGAGTCGTGTTGGCCAGCGTGGCCCCTTCCAGTTGGGCTCCACCGAGATCCGCGCCACTCAGTTTCGCGTCGGTGAGATCAGCTTCTTGCAGATTGGCCCCACTGAGGTTGGCCCATCGCAGGTTCGCCCCCCGCAGGTTCGCCCCGCTGAGATCGGCGGTGCGCAGGTTGGCGTGCCGTAGTTCGGCCATCATCAGTGCGGCCCCGCTGAGTTTGGCCCCTTCTAAGTTGGCCGAGTTGGCCTGAATGTTACTCAGATTGGCACCTAAAAAGTTACTATGTCGGCCACTGCAGCGAATCAGAATGGCGCCGTTGAGATTAGCCCACCGCAGCCGCACCTCCCGCAGATCGGCCTCTTGTAAATTGGCGCCCGTCAGATTGGCATTACTCAAATCCGCCCGCAATAGCTCTGACCGCACCAGCGACGCCTGTGATAGATCAGCGCCGACTAGCACCGCTCGGATCAGGTTGGTCACATTGAGCTGAGCCCGCTGCAGTTGCGCTTGACTCAAGTTGGCGCCGCTGAGACGACTCACATTGAGAATGGCCTGGCGGAGGTCGCTATGGCTCAGATTCGTCGTGCTGAAGTTGACAATACTGAGGTCAGCGCCTCGCAAGATGATGTGGGGGAGCTTAGCGCCGGAAAGGCTGCATTCATTGAGCTTGATGCCGGAAAAGTCGCGCTCTCCTTGGGCATATCGTTGCAGGAGTTGGGCTCCAGCATCAGAGGGAAGTAATAGAGTCATCGGCAACGTGACAAAGAGGCAACAGGAACGACAATAACGGGAAGATCGGGCAGACGGCCCGCAGGGCAACAACTCAGTATATCGAGGCTCGCCGCTGCTGATGACCGCTGGGGCTCAAGATCGGACATTTGCCCTGCTCCGTTGGGGGGGCGCTTCGCTTTAACTCCGGCGCGCCGATCACCCCGAGAGGATGCACGGAAGAGTGGGGTGGGGGGTGCTCATGCCAGATACCCGAAACTTAGAGCCCCGATCAGGGTGATTCTCCCAGCCACCTCTATTGGGGTGGGTTAGTGCCCGAGCTTGGCCACTGCTCTCACGATATACCCAGTACTGCGGCGGCATGGCCGAGGTTGACGGCGCTGCCAGTGTCCTGAGTGCAGGCCCAAAATTGGGCGTCAGCTTTGCTCCAGCCGTTCCTCAGAAGCCACTCCTAGCCCCAGCGACCAGGCACTGCAGCAGACTATTGCTTAGGCTGCCCCAGTATCGAGTCATCGATGCAGGGCTGCAATGATCCGTTATGCGACGGGCTGACCTGTAGCCTGGCTGCGGACTGACAAGTGGCCTACAGGAGTTTGCCCGGCTGAAGCTGACTGCAGTGGTGTGGCCAGTGCTCCTTGGCAAGAGCAAGGATCGCGGGCGATCGCGGGCCATAACAATTGGCCTCACTGCTGGGGTCGCTGCGCTCACCACCCCCGTCATCAGGTACGGTTTGGGTCAGATATCTCCTCAACTTTTACAGCAAGGGCACTATGAAGATTGGCATTGTGGGTCTCGGCCTGATTGGTGGCTCCCTGGGACTCGACTTTAGGCGCTTAGGTCATCAGGTGCTGGGTGTGGCCCGACGAGCGGCGACTGGCGAGGCGGCGATCGCCTGCGGAGCGGTAGATCAGGCTTCCACGGAGCTGCAAAGCCTGCAGGCCGCTGACATTGTGTTTCTCTGTACCCCGATTCACATGATCGAAGCGATCTCGATCGACTTAATACCGCATCTGTCGCCTCAGACAATCTTGACTGATGTGGGCTCAGTGAAAGGTGCGATCGTCGATGCTGTGACGCCCCACTGGCCGAACTTTGTAGGTGGACATCCCATGGCGGGCAAAACCGAAGTTGGCATTGCCGTCGCTGAACCGCACCTGTTTGCCCAGCGGGCCTATGTGATTACACCGGTGGCAACGACCCCAACCACTGCTGTAGCGGTCTTGAGGGAACTGGCCACGGCCCTGCAGGCTCAAGTCCTAACCTGCACGCCGGCCCAGCATGACCGCGCCGTCGCCTGGATCTCGCATCTTCCGGTGATGATTAGCGGCAGCCTCATTCAGGCTTGCCTGAATGAGCCCGATGCCCACATCCGAAAGCTGGCCGAAAGCTTGGCCAGCTCCGGCTTTTGCGATACCAGCCGAGTGGGGGGCGGGCACCCCGAGCTGGGGCTGATGATGGCCCGCTACAACCGCGACGAAGTGTTGCGATCGCTGCAGGCCTATCAGCAAGAAATCCAACAGTTGACGACGTTAGTGGCCACTGACCAATGGGCGGCGCTCGCGGCGCGCCTCACCGAAAATCATCAGGCGCGATCGCGCTTTATTCAATCAACACCGGAGCCTGATACAGCAGCGCCGTAAAGGTCACCGTTGCTCCCAACCCTTCGCCCATGCTGATGAACTGCACGACGCCCCCCATCGCTTCAATCAGCCGCTGCGAAATGGCCAAGCCGAGGCCGGTGCCCCCATACTGCCGCGTCCGTTCGCCATCGACCTGGCTAAAGGTTTGAAACAGCCGATCTTGCTTTTCGAGGGAAACGCCAATGCCCGTGTCGGCGACGCTGACCTTGACGGTGCCGGGCCACTCTTGTCCCTGAAATTCGACTTTCTGCGATTTGATTTCGGCACTAATCGTGATGCTGCCTTCATGGGTGAATTTAATCGCGTTGCCCACCAAATTCAACATCACTTGCAGCAGCCGCTGATAGTTGCCATTGATGACAATCTGGTCGTGCGTTGAGGGCTGATCCATCTCAAACTGCAGCTGTTTGCGCTCGGCCTGGGGGCGCGTGAAGTTCTCGACGTCCGCAAATAGCTCGCTCAGGTTAAGCGGCGACATGTCGATCTGCATCTTGCCGGCTTCAATCTTGGCAATATCTAAGACATCGTTAATCAAGTTGAGCAGGTGCAGGGCCGACTTATGGGCCTCTTGCAAAAACTCATCTTGCTCTGCCGAGTCGTCGGCCATGCCGTCCAAAATCAAGCGCAAAAAGCCAATCATGCCGTTCAGCGGGGTGCGTAGCTCGTGCGAGGTGTTCGCCAAAAATTCACTCTTCAGCCGTGAGGCCGCCTCGGCCTGCTGGCGGGCTTCTTCTAACTCGCTGTGCTTTTGGCGGAGCCGTTGGTTGGCGGCCTGCAGCTCATCGGCTAGCCCTTGGGCATCGCGAAACAGATGACCGTGGGCGATCGCGGTGCCGACCTGATCGGCCATTGACTGCAGCAGTGAGCGATCGAACCCAGCCCAGCCCTCCACCATGGCTGCCTTAAGTACGATCAAGCCGTTGGGCTCGCGCTGATGCCGCGTGACGATGACCAGGTACTCGTCTCGCTCTGCTCGCTCAGCTGAGTCAGTTGCCACCGCTGTGGCTAAAGACGGCACGCTCACCGGCAAGGGCGATCGCAGGGCCTGGTGCAAGCTGGCATACTCCTTGAGCACCAGCTCGGCCGCCAGCGGCAGCGGCGTCTCGGGCGACGTGATCGCTTTCACCGAGGCGGCGGGACTGTGGGGCACATATTCGCAGAAGATCCCCCAGTCGACCGGCAAAATGGCCGACAGCTCTTCCAGGGTTTGCTGCCAAATCGTTTCCAGATCGAGCGTCCGACGAATCTTCCAGGTGAGCTGTGTCAGCTGCCTGGCGATCGGATGTGACGCAGCCACAATGGGAGCGGTCGCGTCACTCACCGCCACCACCGTCATTGCACCGACCCATTGCTCGCCCGCCGAAGTCACCGGGAGCGGACTCAGCTGACCACGCCCCTGGAGCTGCAGTGCCCCCAGCTGTAGCTGCCAAGGCTGGGGTGACTGCCAAGGCTGATTCGTGGGGAGGGGTTGCGGCAGTGACGGGGTGATCATCAGGGCACTGAGAGGCTGCCCGATCCACGGTGATAGATCCAGCGCATAACGTTCGGCCCCCACCCACTGGAGGCTCAGTAACCGACCGGCTGCGTTGACCACAAACAATAGTGGGGGATCAGGCATCCCGACTGTGGCAGCTGTCTGAGGGGCCGGAGCCGCTGCCTCAGCATCGCTGGGAGAAGACATCGTAGAAACAGAGCGGGGGGGGGGAGACATACTGTAGAACCGGGGCTTTAATCTATGCGCACAAAAACAGAGAGGCACATCCTCAGGGCAGACTGGGGAGGTTGGCCGCTTAATCTTGTCACTGTTTACTGTCAACTGCCCGAGGGCGCAGATGCACGCCGCGCTGGGGTTCGCGTCGCGCTGTGCGATCGCCCTAAACCTGACTGTTAAAACTTAGCCTAGGGTACCCACATGCCGCCAACTCACTACCAAAATTGACACGCTTCATAGTGCCGCAGCGCCGCCAGGTAGTGACCATCAGGTCGGGATTGACCGGTCATTGTGGGATGATCCCGGAGTCTTCGGGTTAAATCAGATTAAACTTAAGTAACAGACTTTCTCGAAAGTGCTCGATTTATGACTGACGTACCCGTCTCCCGCATTCGCAATTTCTGCATTATTGCCCACATCGACCATGGCAAATCGACCCTGGCCGATCGCCTGTTGCACAAAACCGGCACTGTGAGCGATCGCGATATGAAAGATCAGGTGCTCGACACCATGGATCTAGAGCGCGAGCGGGGCATCACTATCAAGCTGCAGGCCGCGCGGATGAACTACACCGCCGAGGACGGCAGCGACTATGTGCTCAACCTGATTGACACGCCAGGACATGTGGACTTTTCGTACGAGGTGTCGCGATCGCTGGCCGCCTGTGAAGGGGCACTGCTGGTGGTGGATGCGTCTCAAGGCGTGGAAGCGCAGACCTTGGCGAACGTTTACCTGGCGCTAGAGCATGATCTGGAGATTATCCCGGTACTCAACAAAATCGACCTACCTGGCGCTGACCCCGATCGCATCAAGCAAGAAATTGAAGACATCATCGGGTTAGATTGCAGCAACGCAATTTTGGCCTCGGCCAAAGCTGGCATTGGCATTGACGAAATCTTGGAAGCGATCGTCTTAACCGTGCCGCCGCCCCAAGAAACGATTGAGAAACCTCTCCGCGCCCTGATTTTTGATAGCTACTACGACCCCTATCGCGGCGTCATCGTCTACTTCCGCATTATGGATGGCACCTTGAGCAAGGGTGACACCGTGCGGCTGATGGCGTCCAAGAAGGAGTTTGCTGTCGATGATCTCGGCGTGCTGTCGCCGGTGCAAGTACCGGTTGCTGGTCTTCATGCCGGTGAAGTGGGCTATCTGTCTGGAGCGATCAAATCGGTGGAAGATGCTCGGGTGGGCGATACGATTACCCTCGCTAAAGCCTCCGCCGAGACCCCTTTGCCCGGTTATGTCGAAGCGAAACCGATGGTGTTTTGTGGGCTGTTTCCCACTGATTCTGATCAGTACGAAGATCTACGCGACGCCTTAGAGAAGCTGCGCCTCAGCGATGCGGCGCTACAGTATGAGCCGGAAACTTCTAGCGCCATGGGCTTTGGCTTTCGCTGCGGCTTTTTGGGCCTGCTGCACATGGAAATCGTGCAGGAGCGCCTAGAGCGAGAATATAATCTCGACCTAATCACCACGGCCCCCTCGGTGATTTACCAGGTCACTCTGCTCGACGGCACCCTGGTTGAAATTGACAACCCCAGCACGTTGCCCTCGCCCCAAGAGCGCGAATCGATCGCGGAGCCCTACGTGCGGGTCGAGATGCTGACGCCAGAAGATTATGTCGGGGCGCTGATGGAACTCTGCCAGAGTCGGCGCGGCGAGTTCAAAGATATGAAGTATCTGGCCCAGTCGCGAACGGCGCTGATCTATGAGCTGCCCCTAGCGGAAGTAGTAACGGACTTTTTTGATCAGCTGAAGTCGCGCTCTAAGGGCTACGCCAGCATGGAGTACCACCTGATCGACTATCGCACTAACAATTTGGTGCGGCTCGATATTTTGATCAACGGCGAACCCGCCGACCCCTTGGCCAACATCGTTCATCGCGATAAGGCTTACTACGTCGGTAAAGCCCTAGTCGAAAAGCTCAAGGAACTCATCCCCCGCCATCAGTTCCGCATTCCGCTGCAGGCTTCGATTGGCAGTCGCGTGGTCGCCAGTGAGAGCATCCCGGCCCTACGCAAAGACGTGTTGTCGAAGTGCTATGGCGGTGACATTTCCCGGAAGAAAAAACTGTTGCAAAAGCAAGCCAAGGGTAAGAAACGCCTGAAGGCGATCGGTACGGTCGATGTGCCTCAGGATGCGTTTATGGCAGTGCTGAAGCTGACCTAACTAAATTATCTCGGAAAATTTAGGGCGATGAGAGCTGAGGAACTACTGCTGCGATACCAGGACGGAGAGCGAAATTTTCAGGGTATAGAACTCCGCTACTCAGATAAATTTCGGCGTGTAGATCTCAGCAGAGCAGACTTTAGCAGTGCTCATTTCTCAAATTGCGGTTTGCGAGAAGCCAACTTTGATCACGCCATTTTGAGAAACGCAACTATCGACGCTAATTTAAGGCGAGCCAGCTTCAAGTTTGCTGATTTGCAGGGAGCTAGTTTTTGTCAAGAGTTTCATGTAGCAAGTGCATTGCCAAAGCGATCTTCTTTTTTGGGTGAAGCTGATTTTACCGGCGCGAACCTAGCGACAGCCGACCTGCGTGCAGTCGACTGTCAGCAAGCTATTTTGGTGAGTGCAGCTTTAGTCTCTGCTGATCTGAGAGGGGCCGACTTACGCAACGCTAACTTCCAAAATGCGGATTTAACCAACGCCAATTTGTCGGATGCTAATCTTTGCCATGCCAATTTTACCGGCGCGAACTTAGCTGGAGCAAACACTACTGATGTCAAGTTGGCGGATACGGTTTTGCCAGATGGCAGCATTAGCCGCTACGAAACTTTGAGCATGGTCGAAGCCAAAGTTTCGCACTTCCAAAGATCTGCTTGGAAGCCGCTTGTTGAAATCAGAGATGGCGATCAAACGGCCTCTAAATTTGGCGGTTATCCCTGGCTAGGAGTCGATGAAGCTTGGCCGATTTGTTCGCACTGTCAAGAACCTATGCAGTTTTTCTTCCAGCTCAATCTCGATCAGCTACCGGCAGCTTTGGCCGATAAGTTTGGCAAGGGGTTGCTTCAGTTTTTTTATTGCACCAGTGACGCTGACTGCGAGGGATGGTTAACGTCCTCAGACTACCAACTTCTCAGAATTGTTCAGCCCAGTAGAACACCTTCAACTGTCGGAATCCCTAAAATCCAAAGTGATTCCATTTCAAAGAAACAGGAATCTGAAAAACAGTTTCACTCCCAAGTCATTGTGGGATGGCAGTACATGAGCGACTATCCCGACTGGACTGGTGAAGTGGAGGTTCAAGGAGTGTCGATTACCTACGATGAGCTTTTCAAAGTCGCAACCGACAAAATTCTAGAAGATTCAGATTTGATAAAAGATCTTGACGATTGGATCTACATGGACGAACGCGAGCAGTGCTCTGTACAGGACATGGTTGTCGCAGAATTCATGATTGATGCGGCGATGATGCCATTTGAAGGGGATAAACTAGCAGGCTGGCCTCACTGGGTGCAAGCAGTTGAATACCCCCGATGTCCTACCTGCGATAATGCCATGAACACTCTGATCTTTGAATTAGCATCCGACGACCACGTACCCTTTACCTGGGGTGATTTGGGGACAGGCTATATTTTGCAGTGTCCCGAGCATAAAGAGCAAGTGGCCTGCTTGTGGCAGTGTTAGAGCTTTTCCTCAACCAATCTTGCAAACTGACTAAACCGCAGGCAGGGTGCGATGACGAATAAAACTGCTTGGTTCTTTCTATTATTGTGTGCTGGGAGCTTCGCGGTGGCCTGCCAGCCCTCCGGTGAGTCCGGCGGCAACGCTCCCGAGACCGTGACCATTCTCGGCACGCTGACCGGGAATGGCGAAGAGAAGCTAATGGCCGCGATCGCCCCCTTTACCGAAGCCACCGGCATTGAGGTGGTCTACGAAGGCACCGACGCCTTTACCACGCTGATTTCCGTCCGTGTGGACTCAGGCGATGCGCCGGATATTGCGCTATTTCCGCAACCGGGACTGATGCTCGACTTTGCCCAACAGGGCGATCTGGTGCCTCAGCCCCGCGCCGATTTGGAAGATGCCTATGATCCCTACTGGCTCGATCTGGCCAGCAGCAACGATGAGCTTTACGGCGTGTGGATGCGGGCCGATGTCAAAAGTTTGGTTTGGTACAACCCCCAAGCGTTTACCGCTGCTGGCTATACCATTCCCCTGACGTGGGATGGCCTTGAAGTGTTGACCCAGCAAATGATTGCCAATGGCCATACACCCTGGTGCATCGGTTTGGAAAGTGGCGCAGCGACCGGCTGGGTGGGCACCGACTGGCTCGAAGAAATCTTGCTGCGGCAGGCGGGGCCAGAGATCTATGACCAGTGGGTAGCCCACGAGATTCCCTTTGACCATCCTGCGATCGCCCAGGCATTGAATACCTTTGGCGAAATTGTCCGCGATCCCAATCAAGTGCAGGGTGGCGCAACGGGGGCGATTAGCATTCCCTTCGGCGATTCGCCTCAGGCATTATTCACTGAGTCGCCTGGGTGTTATCTGCACCGGCAGGCCAGCTTCATCAGCGACTTTTTGCCGAGTGGCTTGGTGCCTGAGGAAACGGTGGATGTGTTTGCTTTGCCTCCCATCCAGCCGAGTCAGGGCAATCCGGTGCTGGTCGGCGGTATTGTCTACGGCCAATTCAACGACACACCGGCGGCGACGGCCCTGATGCAGCATCTGGCCAGTGTCGAAGCTCATAACCTCTGGGCCGGTGAGGGATACATCACGCCCCATGAGCAAGTGAGTTTAGACGCCTACCCCGATGTGCTGACGCGCAATCAGGCGGCAGTGTTGCAAGAGGCCGATGTGATTCGCTTTGACGGTTCGGATCTGATGCCCGGTGCCGTGGGCACCGGCACCTTTTGGACGGGTATGGTGGATTATGTGGGCGGCACTGAGGCCGAGGCAGTACTGAGCGAGATCGAGGCTAGCTGGCCTGATCCGTAGTCGCCGGCGATCGCCACCGCCGACCAGAGTTTTGCCCTGCGACTGCCGTTGGCTTGCCGCTTTAGGATTCGGCAGGCACATCTGGCGGGGCCGGCAAGTCGAGATCAACGGTCGTCAGCTCCTGTTCGAGGCGCTCGACTGAAGGCAGTTCGGGCTTGAGCGGGTCGGGCAGTTCTTTAGCTAACCGATGGGTGGAAATGCCAATTGGCTTTTGCAGATCGCGCAGGGCATATTCGGCGATCGCCTTGTTTTTGCCGCGACAGAGAATCAGCCCAATGGTGGGATTATCGTCGGCGTGGCGGAGGCGATCGTCGATCGCCGATACGTAGAAATTCATCTTGCCGGAAAACTCAGGCTGAAAGTCGCCCATCTTCAGATCAATGACGACGAAACAACGCAACCGCAAGTGATAAAAGAGCAGGTCAACGTAAAAATCTTGATCGCCGACCTCTAGGTGATAGTGACTGCCGACAAAGGCGAACCCCACACCCAGCTCTAGCAAAAAGTCGCGAATGTGATCGACCAGCGCCTTCTGCACATCCCGCTCTTGCAGGTCGGGCGAAATCGTCAAAAAGTCAAAGGTGTAGGCGTCTTTAATCAGGTCGTGGGCCAAATCAGACTGCGCCGCAGGCAACGTGTGCTCAAAGTTATCCACCACCGCATCGCGCTGCTGGCCGTAGAGTTGGCTATCGACATGCGTCAACAAAACGTTGCGGCTCCAGCCGTGGGCGATCGCCTGTCGGGCATACCAGAGTCGCTCCTCAGGGTCTTTGACCGCTTCCATCAGCCGCACATTATGGCCCCAGGGCAAATTTGCAACAACCTGTTGCAGCACTGAGCTATCGGGATAGGCTTCGGCGAAGGCGCGCATATAGTGCAGGTTGCGCGGTGAGAAGCCCTTCATATCGGGAAACTCGCGGCGCAGATCTTTGGCAATGCGATTAACGACCTTGCTGCCCCAGCCTTGGGCGGTTTGCCGTTGCAAAATATCTTGCCCAATTTGCCAATAGAGCACGACTAGCTCCCGGTTGACCGCCAGCGCCGTTTTGACCCGCGCCTGCCGAATGCGATCTTTGAGGTCGGTGAGCAGATTTTCGTAATCTGGGCCTTGAAACGGGATCAGCGTCGTCATAGGGGCTGGTTAACCTGCCTAAACTCTGCAACAGACAGTTGCACAATTCGAGTTGCTGGAACGAACCGACTCACCCGGCCAGAACAGAGACCGGTCTGTTGCTATCCTCTAGAGCATTTTAGTATAAATGAATTATTGTCACTTAACTGCTGCGGTCACTCGCTGTGACTGCGACATTCTGGCCATCAAATGATTGGCGTCAGAGAGCCTGCCAAAAAGTATCCCAGGCACCGTGTGGGGACTGGGATAGGCGTTCGGGCGTTGCAGTTGTCGTCAGCGATTAGACCGCGATCGCGGTCTAATCGCGAATAGTCAGAGCATTGGTATAGCCAGCAATGCTCGTTGTCAGATTGGCTAGCGCCGTGGTCGCAGAGGTGTATCCGTTAGCCAGGGGAAAGACCTCGTAAGAGTTGTAGCCTGCTGGTAGGCCCCCAGCGACAGCCGTACCCGGATACATCGTGCCGCAAAAGCCGCCGGGTGGATGAAAGCAAATCGCTGGCAGCGAAAATGCGGTTGAGCCCACATCCAATACCCAGCCGCTATGAGCGTTGGTATTAAAGGAATTGAGCCGCTGACTATAGAAGATGCAGCGCCCCTGCCCACTGGTGTTTCCCACCTGAGAAAAGATGGCAAGGCTGCCCTGCACGGGGATGCCAGCGGGGCCAGTGGGGGTCACAATTAGCGCGTTGGCCCGCTGGGTGCCGAGGCCAGAAGGGTCGTCTTGCAAATAACCGGCTGGCACTGAACACCCAAACGTGCGATCAGGAAACGGCTGGGCGGCACTGGGTTGACTGAAACCTGCCAGCAGCGCTGATGCCCCCGCCGCTATCAGGGTGAGCGATCGCACCTGGGTCAGGGCAAAACGGTTCATAAACATAGACGATTGACTCCGTGTGCTGAACAGACTCAGTCCATCGCTAGGACACAGGTGCGACGGGCTGTTAGTCACTATTTCTCGCCTCGTAAAATGTTTCAGGACAAAAATTTTTGATGCTGCCGCAGTATCACTGAAGACATCAAGGTCTTGCCGCTATACCGGTGTGAATCGATCGGGTGTCTTGGTCTGATTCAGCAACACACTTGATGAACCGGTGAGGTTGCTGGGCGATCGCTCAATGCCGTCAAAACCTGCAACAGCCTGTTGCACAATATTTAGGCTTGGTGAAAATGTGCTGATCAGTGCCAACGTCTTGCTTTCCCTGGGCTAAACCGGCAACAGCCTGTTGCACAAACGCGCTTCTCGGTTCACTCGTTTCCTAGAGGCAGGGTGCTGGCCGATGCTCACTCAGCGGCTAGCTTAATTCCGCGATCGCGCTACGAAATCCGCCAGAGATAAACCGTTGACTCCTCTTCAGAAGGTCGCAGCTCCCTGATCTGGTCAGGTTGCCAATCACCCATGTCAAACTGATGCGACACGACGCGCGCGCCCGATCGCAGCTGTTGCCAGAGTCGTGGTCGCAACCGCAGATTCAGATGCGGCAGCAGATACAGCGTCACCACCGTCGCGGCGCTGACATCACACTCATACAAATTGCCCTGTTGCAGCGTGATCAAGTGGTCCACTCCCGCCTGTTGGGCGGTCGCTCGCGCAGCGTCCAGACAGGTGGCATCAAGATCAACGCCGACGCCGCGAGTGCCCCAGCGCTGCGCGGCCCGAATCAGCAGACGGCCATCTCCGCAGCCCAAGTCATACAGCACGTCCTGCGGGCCGACCTGCGCTAGCTGCAGCATGGCTTCCACGGCATCCAATGGGGTGGGAATGTAGGCAATATCGGGACGGGGCGCGGTCGGCTCAGGCATCGCTAAACGGGCACTTTATCGAGAAGATGGTGGTTGCTCAGCGATCGCCAATAGCGCGATTAACTGCTGCCGTACTGATTCGTAGGTGTACTCATCTTCTGGGTCGGGGGGCTGGCCTGGACGCTGGAAGCGCGGTCTTTCGCCGTAGATCTCGCCCCAGCGCATGTCCACCCGCCGCACCAAGTCTTGCAACAGCACATCTTGAACGGTCATGGGGCGCAACAGCTCGATCAACGCCTGCAGCGGCGCGTCAAAATGGCGACTGCAAATGACATCGTCAGACTGAATCAGCTCTTGCACAACCGCCTGCAGAGCGCCCGCCGGATCGACCAAATGCTGGCCGACAAAACCCCGCAGCTCATTTTTAACTTGCAACAGCTTGGGGACTGGCGATTCCCCCTTGAGAAAATCACCTGCCTCTTGTCCGATCGCCGCCGCCATCGAAAACTTTTGACCGTGACGAATTTCTCGCTCAATCGCTCGATCAGACTCTGATTCCTGGTTTGACGGCGATCGCGGTTCGGAAGTCATACGCTCTCCAGCTACTTCGTCATCATATCGTTCGCTTTCCGTTCACTGCCGCTCAAAGGGGACTGCACCATGCTTTTGAGTGTAAAGTCATCACCAACGTCAGCAATTGATCGCATCAAAAAGACAGTGCATGAGTCAAGAGATGCTGACATCACTGGAGGGTAAATCGTATTCAGAGATACTTATTTCTCCAAGATCACCTGATATCTAATATATAGATTCCTGAAATAAAAGAAATATTTAGTTCTCAAATTTTAGGAATTCTAGTGCGGAGATAGTCTTGCAGAAAAACTAAATTTTGTATCTAGGGTTCCAGCTTTGTCTATTGATAAAGTGTTCGGTCCAAGAGATACAGGCCAGCTTGGTTGAGTACAGCCCAAGTTGGTTCACGGAGGGATAAAAGCCCGGGAGATATCTGTTGACCTGTATAAGGTCACAGGTTTCTCTCGGGCTTTTTTGATGGTTATTTGTGCAGTTTTATGATGTTGAAATCTGGAGCAACTAGCGATGGAACATAGCGTGTTTTCGTGGGGAATTATTACTTTTCTCTTAGGCACTTTAGGTGTTGGTGTCTGGGCATCTAGGCAGATTAAAGGCGACAGCGTCAATTTTTTGGTGGCCGGTCGAGGGCTGTCCTTGCCGTTAGCGGCGGCCACGTTAATGGCTCAATCCGTTGACTCAAATGCCACCTTGGGCAACACCGATTTATCCGCAGAATTTGGCTTTTGGGCAGGGGCGGCTTTACCCATTGGGTTATCGCTGTGCTTGTTTTTGACCGGTACGTTTTTAGCCAAGCCCATGAACCGGATGGGGCTGATCACGATTCCTGATTTTTATCGGGTGAAGTATGGGCGCTTGGTGGAGTTGATGGCCGCCTTCATCATGTCCATCAGCTTTTCCTTTTTGCTGGCGGGCAACTTGGTCGCGGGGGGCTTCATGTTCCAAACGTTTTTGGGCATGAGCTATGTTGGCGGCATTACCTTGCTGGCGGCTCTCGTCTTTGCCTACACCGTCTCGGGTGGTCTCTTTGCCGTGGCCTATACCGATGCGATCCAGATTTTGATTGCTGTTGTGGGTACGTTTGGCTTGCTTGCTTATGTCGCTACCAACTTTGGCCTAGAGATTGCGCCGGGCATGGGGCCGCTGGCATTAGAGCAGCTCACTTCGGTGGGGGCCGGTGCCGCGATTAACTGGGCCAGCTTATTGGCGCTGGGATTTGGCAACATGGTGGCGATCGACTTTATGGCTCGAATTTTTGCTGCAGAAAGTCCTGAAACGGCGCAAAAAGCCTGCTTCACCGCCTCGGCTGGCACTTTGATTATCGGCATTCCTTTTTCGATTATGGCTTTGTCGGCTGGCGGCATTTTGGAACAGGCAGGTGTGGTCGCGGATGGCCCGGTGCTGTTTGCCCTGTTGCAAAATGTGGTGCCGCCAGTGTTGGGGCTAATGGTGCTGGCAGCGATCTTATCCGCTTCGCTTTCCACCGCCGATGGGGCGATCTTGGGCACTTCTTCGGTGTTGGCTCACAACGTGTTTGGTATTCGTCATGGGGTGACCCACGGGGGCGCGGGGGGCGATCGCCTGTTGTTGGTGACGCGGTTGATGGCGATCGTCATTACGCTGCTGGGCGTCTTTTTAGGCTTGCGGGTACCGCAGACGGGGGTGCTGCTACTGCTGGGGTTTGACTTGGGCTTTGCGGGGTTGGTGGTGCCGCTGCTGGGGGGCTTGTTCTGGGTGCAAGCGACTCGGCAGGGGGCGTTGGCCTGCATTATTGCGGGCTCGGTGACTCGCCTGGTGTTCTTTGCGCTGATGCCCACCATGTTTGGCATTGAGAACACACTGTTTTATATTCCCAATGATCTCTTCACGCTGGATTTTGATGGGTTTCCAACTTTGATTAGTCCGCTGGTGGGGCTGATTGCTTTTGTGATTGGGTCTAAGCTCACCTACAATCCGCTCACCGCTGAACAGGATCGCGCTCAACTTCGCGAGGAGGTGAGCGCCCTGTAGACGGTTCGATTACGAGATTGGCCACCATCTTGTCTGGTCAACAATGCCAACTGCTGCAGAGATCACCATCATGATCTCTGCAGCAGTTCTTATTGGATGAGCTGTTGTATGCACCGGCGGCATCTTCTGGCTCTCCGCTCATGAAGTTGGCTGGGTCGCCAGCAGCGGGGCTGCCTTGAGCAAAACCTTGGTGTAGGGATGTTGAGGCCGCTCGAAGATGGTTTCGGTATGGCCCATTTCCACAATTTTGCCTGCCTCCATGACGGCGATGCGATCGCATAAATAGCGGGCCACCCAGAGATCGTGGGTGATGAAGAGGTAGGTGAGGTCGAATTCTTCTTTAAGCTGCAGCATTAGCGATAGCACCTGCGCTTGAATGCTGGCGTCCAACATGCTGACCGGCTCATCGCAGACCACCAGCTTAGGCCGGGTGATGAGGGCGCGGGCGATCGCGACGCGCTGCTGCTGCCCGCCGGAGAGATCACCGGGGAAGCGATCAAGGTACTCCGCAATTGGGGTGAGGCCGACCCGCTGCATCATAGCCTGCACCTGTTGCTTAATCTCTGCCGGAGTGCCTAAGTGGTGAATTCGCAGCGGGTCGCCGATGCCCTGGCCCACCGTCATCATGGGATTTAAGCAGGCGTGCGGGTCTTGAAAGATCATCTGCATGTCGCGCCGCTGGGTTTGCAGCTCAGCCCGCGACAGATTGGTGATGTCTGCTCCTAAAAAGCGCACCTGCCCTGCTGTGGGTGGAATGATTTGCAGCACCGTCCGCGAGAGGGTACTTTTGCCGCAGCCCGACTCGCCCACCAGCCCCAAAATTTCGCCAGGATACAGCTGAAAGGACACGTCATCCACCGCCTTGATGGCGCGATTGGCTTGCTGGTCCAACAGGCGAGCCAGGGGATTCGCTTCTAAGGTGTAGTGCTTTTGCAGATTCTCAACTTCCAGCAGGGGCGCAGCGGTCGGTGAGATTTCGTCACGAATGTCGGCCTGCTGCAGCTCGATCGCGGACTTGAGCAGCGATTGGGTGTAGGCATGCTCGGGCTGTTGCAAGACCTGTTGCGAGCTGCCCAGTTCCACCAGTTGGCCTTCGTACATGACGGCGACGCGATCGCAATATTCCGCCACCAGCGCCAAATCATGGGAAATCAAAATCAGCCCCATGTGGCGTTCGCGGCAGAGGCGGGTCAACTCATCCAGAATCTGTGCCGACACTGTGACATCCAGACTGGTCGTCGGTTCGTCGGCCACGATCAGTTTGGGATTTAGCACCAATGCCAGGGCGATCGCCACGCGTTGCCGCATACCGCCGCTGAATTCGTGGGGATACTGGCTCCAGCGATCGGCGGGAATGCTGACAGACTCTAGCGCGGCCAGCGATCGCGCCTTGGCTTCGGCCCGTGACAGTTGGGACTCGTGGGCCAGCAGCGTTTCTAAACAGTGATCGCCAATCGTCATTAGCGGATCAAGCCGCGTCATCGGATCTTGAAAGATTAGCGACACTGCCTCACCGCGAAAGTGCCGTAGTGCCTGTGCCGACATCGCCGGAATCGAGCGGTCTTCAAAAATGGCTTCGCCTTTGATCTGGGTGGCGCGAGGAAGCAGCCGCAACGCTGCTCGTCCCAAGGTGCTTTTGCCGCAGCCCGATTCGCCCACCAGTCCCAAAATGTCGCCGGGCGCGAGGGTCAGCGATACATCATCTACTGCCCAAGTGGTTGTCCCCGGATAGGCCACGCAAAAGTGATTCAGAGTCAGCAGGCAATCAGACATCGGTGAGTTAATCAGGGGAGCAGTGGCAATTGATAGATAAGTCGAAAGATTGATTGGCCAATTTCCAGGTACTGAGGAGCAGGGGAGCGCGGGCGCAAGGGAGAGCGGGGCATAAGGCAAGGGGGTGGGGGAGCAGGGGAGAGCACGCATTGTCCGATGGTCAACGCGCCAGAGTCGGGATGGGGAAAAGACCTAGCACCTACCTATCATTCCTCAAAGCGGCGCATTAAATAGGCCACGCCAAAGTCACCATTGGGATGATCTTCTAACAAGGTCGCGAGTTCAAAGATCTTGTCGGCAATCTCGGGTCCCAGCTTTTCAATAGTGGCGGCCTTTTCGCGAATGGTGAGATCGAGCGCTTTGACCTGGGCCTGCCACTGGTCATTAAAAATATAGTTGAGATGTTGATCAAGCTGGAGCTGTTGCAGTACGTCCCATTCGCCGCGATCGCACCAATAGCCCTGGCAGTTAGGACAGCGCTCGACAAAAAACATCAACTCTTTCAGCTGAATGCGCCCTCGCACCAGATAGTGCTTGCAGTCGGGGCACAGGGCCGCTCGATTGTCGAGTGACGGGGGCGTAAAGTCAGTTGACAGCTGACTGGGCACCTGGGCTACGTGGGGTTCAGCATCGGGGTCAATGCTCTGCTCTGCTTGCCATTCGGCATAGTGCTCAGGCCGAATCCAGGCCCCGCCACAGTCAGGGCAACATTGGGCTGCGAGCCCCCCGGCGAGGGTCCCCGCTGTGAGCGCTGTCTTTAGTTCTTTCGGGCACTGCACCATAGTGGGTCATGCAAATGAACGTTCCTATTAAATCATTGCGCCTCCCCCCTGTGAGTTCTAACGTGAGCAATTGTCTGACTTAAGTTGAGCCGTTGGGGAAAACCTGAGGACTGCGGAACTGAGTGATCGCCCTTGCTGGCTTACCCAGCTGTCGGTGCTCCTCCTCATCAGAAGTCTGATCGCCTAGCGTGATGCCCGCTAACTGACCTTGGCAATGCGCAGGCTAGAGAGCCCTGCGGACGGGCCTTGCCCCACCCCACCCAGCCACCACTTGGCATCAGGACGCTGGACTGAGTGAGAACTCTCGACTCCCTAACACCTGGCAGTTGGTCAAAGCGTTGAACCCATCACCATCTGATTCCTTGCCGGCAAAATTTGAATTTTGTCATCACAAATAATCTTAGGTGAGGATTGATATTCCTAAATAAGTTCTGGCTTTTTTTGAGAGGTATTGATGTTTCTAAATGCCCTGGGTCTTTAGTGATTTTGAGTCAACTTTAACGATAGATTTTGTTTAATAAGAATCCAGCAAAAATACTCAGCTGGCTTCTGATAGACTTCGCTAAATGCTCTGTAGAGTCAGCCTGTAAAAATAAGAATAATCCTTTGCTGAAAAGGTTTTTGGCGGTTTTTTCTAAGGATTAATGTCGCCAATATTTTGATTATTAAAGCCTTCTTTACTTAGGGATCTTCGTTAGACAATGTCAGGCTGCAATGCTTGGCGTTGGAAGTTGACTTGAGACTTCCTTGCTCTAGTGTCTTTTCTTGCTCTGATTATTGAGCCTGAGCAAAGCCCCTTTTTACTATTAATTGATGGAGTGCCAGTTTATGACCAGTAACGTCATCTTTATACATCCCGATGGTGCCGATCCGTCTCACTTTGCGGCAGCTCGGGTCGAGTCTCTGGGTCCCGACGGTCGCCTCAACTGGGATGAAGCCCCCTACTCATCGGTGTATTTAGGACACCTGGATGATGCGATTGTGGCTACCTCGAATGCCGGGGCGGTGGTGCATGCCTACGGCATCAAGGCCACGGCCCCGAGCTATGGCTTTGATGAAAATGGTGAAGCCTATGCGTCATTAGCGGCGCTGCAGGGCCAAAATGTTGACGGCTCGGCCACGGACGCCACGATTTTAGAAGAGGCGATCGCGGCGGGCCGCCCCACTGCCGTGATTAACTCCGGCTTTATTGCGGAACCCGGTACGGGCGTTTTCTTGGCGGATGCGGAAAGTCGGGGCGATCGCGAGGGCATCACGGCGCAAATCGTGGCGTCGGGCGTGAGCGTCATCATGGGCGCTGGGGAAGTTGACTACCTGCCGGTGGGCACTGTGGGCTTCTTCGGTACAGAAGGCACTCGCGAAGATGGTCGCAACCTCATTGAAGAAGCGGCAGCGCTGGGCTATACCGTTGTCTACACGCGCGAAGATCTGGAGAGCCTGTCTGCCGATACCGAAAAAGTCCTCGGTATTTTTGCCGCTGAAGACACCTACAACGATGTGCCCGAGGGACGGTTGATTGCCGAGGGATTTGTCGACGACACCGGTGAGCTGATCACCTACGGTCAGCCCGGCAACGAAAATCCGCCCACTGTGGCCGAAATGTTGCAGGCCACCCTCGACCTCGACCGCTTTAGCCAAGAAGAAGACGGCTTCATGATTGTGCTGGAGGAAGAAGGCACCGACAACTTCGGCAACAACAACAATGCTCGCGGCACCATTGATGCCACCCTGCGGGCCGATGCGGCGATCGGCGTTGCTCAAGACTTTATCGACAACGTCAATCCCAACACGTTTGTCATCACAGCCGCAGATAGTGCCGGCGGTTCCCTCGAAATCGACGACGTCTCTGGTGAAACCGTTGGCACCCTCACCACCCAACGCCAACTCGACGCGGATGGCAACAACAGTGGCATCACCGTTCCTTTTGATGGCACCACGGGCAGCGACACGGCTCCCTTTGTCAGCGCTCCGGCTGCCAACGGCAACGTTTACGAGTTTGGCGTGGCCTGGGCTGGCTTACCCGACTTTGCCGGCAGCATTGTTACTAAAGCCTTTGGCGAAGGGGCCGATCGCCTAGGGTCCACCATCGACAATACCGGCATCTACCGCTTGATGTACGAGAGCCTGTTTGGCGTCAGCTTGGCTGCGCCTGAGGGTGTGCCCGATGACCTCGATGCGCGTCAGGCTCCGGAACCCACTGCCGATGTCGGCAACGTCATCTTCATTCACCCCGACGGCACCAGCCCCTCGCACTATGCGGCAGCTCGCTTTGCTTCTGTGGGCACCGATGGTCGTCTGAACTGGGATCAGATGAGTGATGCCAGCGTTTATCTGGGTCACATGGACGATCGCCTGGTCGGCACGTCTAACGGCGGGGCTGTCGTCCACGCCTATGGGGTCAAGCCCTTTGCTGGTAGCTTTGGGTTTGATGCACCGGTCGATGAGGGCGGTGAAGAAATCGTTTCCCTCTCGGGTCGGCCCGACACCATCATGCAGGAAGCCCAGGCGGCGGGCAAAGCGATCGGCGTCATCAACTCCGGCTTCATCGCGGAGCCCGGGACTGGGGCATTTCTCGCCGATGTGGATAATCGCGGCGCGACCGAAGAAATCACCGCCGAGATTCTTGATCAGCGCCCAGACGTCATCCTCGGGGCGGGAGAGACCGATTACTTGCCGGTCGGCACCATCGGCGTCTTTGGTGAAGAAGGTACCCGCGAAGATGGTCGCAACCTGATTGAAGAGGCAGAAGCCGCTGGCTACACCGTGGTCTTTACTCGCGATGACCTGTTGGCCGTTAACACCGACGATACCGACAAGCTGCTGGGCATTTTCGGGGCAGAAGATACCTACAACGATTTCTTTGAAGACGAACTGCGCCGTGACGGCTTTGTGGATGAGAATGGCGACTTGATTTTCTACGGTCAGCCACCCCTCAATCCGAATCCGCCCACGATCGCCGAGATGCTAGAGGTGGCGTTGCCCATTTTGGATGCGGATCCCGACGGCTTTTTCCTCGTGATGGAAGAAGAAGCCACGGATAACTTTGCCAACGACAACAATGCGGCGGGCACCATCGCCGCAGCGATTCGGGCGGATGAAGCGATCGGCGTCGCTATGGATTTTGTGGACAACACTGACCCCAATACGCTGATCATCACCGCCGCTGACTCCGATGCGGGCGGCTTAGAAGTGGATGATGTGCCGATTGGGGCCGGTACCTTTGGGTTAACTGAACCGGAATCGGACGACACCATCCGTGTACAGGCGGAAACTCAAGCCTTTGGCCCTGGCGCCGATGGGGTGCTGGTGCAGTTGGATGATACTGACGGCAGCAACGATGTGCCGGGTTTCAGCACCGATGTCTTTGAGCCCTTCACCACCGGCGCACCGGATGCCGATGGCGATGTCTTTGACTTTGGCGTCGCTTGGGCTACCCGGTCTGACGTCGCCGGTAGCATCGTTTCTAAGACCTATGGTCTCAATGCGGATCTGCTGCCCGACACGACAGACAATACTGACATCTACCGGGTGATGTACGAAACCCTCTTTGGCGTTGCTCCAGAAGTCGCGGCCGCAATTGGTGATTTTGATCTCGAAGTCGGTGATTTTTCGATTGGTTTTGACCCGGCACGGGTTAGTGATGATGCCAGCGGTTTCTTTGTCGCCGATACCATCACGTTCAATGCACCCTTGTTTGATGTCGGCAACCCCGGCGTGCTGTCGGCTGAGGGCGATACGCTGCTGTCGGCTGAGGGCGATACGCTGCTGTTGGATGAGGCTGATCTGCTGGTCTCGCCCGAGTTGGCAGGCGTTTTGGGTAATGACGCGCTGATCGGAGCCGACGTCGGCGACGCCCGCATTGATGCTGAGCTCTCGGGTGAGAGTGAATTCACCGTTGAGTCGGGCGTCACCAGCGTTGCGCTGGATACCGCGCTGCTAGCATCGGCGGCTGGCCTCACGTTAGTGGGTGCTGACAGTGATGCTGAGCCGGTTAACGAAGACTTCCAGGTAGGTTTTGCTATCGTCGATGAGACTGATTTCACCTTCACCACTGAGGGCGGATTTGCGCCCGTTGCCGGCTCGATTGAGCACTCGGGGTCTGTCTTCTTCGACTTAGCCACCCCTGCGCTCGATTTTGAAGGTGAGGGGCTCACTGCGGGGACCGTCATTACTGACCAGCTCTCCGGCTTGACCGTGACGACCGATGGCCTGGCAGCCATGCTGTTTGACTCGGCTAACCCAACCGGTGGCGATGGTGATTTGGGCAGCGATACCGCTGGCCTAGTCTTGATTTTGTCGGAAGACGGCAACAGCGATAATCCCGATGACAATGCCGGTGGCGGCACCCTGGAGTTCATTTGGGATGAACTGGTGGCCATTGATAGCGTCGGCTTCCTCGACACAGAGGAACCCGGCTCCATCGATCTCTACGGCGCTGACGGGGCCTCTTTGGGCAGCCTCGACATCGTGATGACCGGCAACGGTCAGGCAGGCCTCGTCGAGATTAACCAAACCGACGTCAGCAAGCTGGTAGTGAACCTCGGCGGCAGCGGCGCGATCACTGAGATCACCTTTGCCTAACGTCGAGATGGCAACAGCTGGCTCTGATGGGGATGCCTATTGCAGAGCCGCTGTGTCTGCCATCTGGGCTTTCAACCCTTGAATGCCGTGTTGCCCCTGTCCTCACTGGAGGCGGAATTCAGGGGCAATACGGCATTTACCAGAGTTTATGAGACGTGAATCAAAGCGTTGAACTGAATTCAGCGAGAGTACGGATTTCTCTCTGGCTGAGAGAAATGCTAAGGCATGTATCAGATTTGAGAAAAGCCGCGCCGTTTTCGTTCAAAAAGGTTATCTTAAACAGCAACTATAGAGCTATATAAATCCAAAATATAAATCCAAACTGTGAATCCAACAGTTAAGCCAAAGCCCAGCAATTGCTGGGCTTTTTTTTGCCAAAATTGCGGTTTTCTGGTTCACCTAAAAGCGATATCAGGCCACCGTTTCCTCGCAACTACTGGCCAAGGCAGGCATCATGGCTCTGATTAGTGAGCGATCGCGGGGCATTGTACCGTTTTCAGCGCCTCGGCCAAGCTGCGGACGGCTGCCACCATTGCCAGCTCATTGTCGAGCTTGTTCACCGCAGAGCCGACCCCGATACCCGCTGCACCTGCCGCGATCGCCATCGGTGCAGTGACCGTTGACAGACCCGACGCACATAACACCGGCACCGACACCACCCGCGAAATTTCCCGCGCTGCGGCTAGAGTAGGAGCCGCTTTTTCAATCAGGCCGAGGGTGCCACTGTGGGTCGGCTGACTGCTCGTGCCACCTTCGGTTTGAATGATGTCAGCCCCTGCTGCCACTAGGGCTTCAGCCAATTGCACCTGTTCATCCAAGGCCAAAATGTGAGGCACGGTGACCGAGAGCGTGATCGTGGGCAACAGCTGTCGGGTCTCTTGGGTCAGGGCTAACACTTCAGCAGACTCAAACCGTCGCCCTTGGGCATAAAATGCGTCAAAGTTGCCGATTTCGATTAGGTCAGCGCCGGCCTCAACCGGCGCTAAGAAGGCCGCTGCTTCCACCGCAGACACGCAAATTGGCAAATCGGTCAGCGCTTTTGCCATTTGTACGAGAGCGGCATCAGCAGCAATGTCAATGAAGGTGGCCCCGCCGCGGTCGGCGCTGCGCACCACTGCGGCCACGCGATCGCGATCAAAATTAGTCAGACCGCTAATAATTTTTAGCGCTTGGCCTTGGGCAAATGCCGTTTGAAGTTGGGCTTGCATGGTCAAAGAGTTCCTGTAATCAGGTGCATAACTGATTTATTTTGCCACTGTCTTGGTGCTGGCGTTAAACGATGCCCACAAACCTCAAGAACCTGCTGGGAGCTTGGGGCTCATGATTGCTAACCATGAACCCCGTCGCGCTATTTTGCCGAGTTGGTATGAGGCATATTGCAGGCGGGCGATCGCTCCGCCCCATCCTTACTCGGGGAACCAAATCTGATCATTGCCCGCCACCTGAATGCCCGTATCTTGGCCGTAGCGCACGACCACGATGTTGGCGTCGTCGCGACCCACATCTAAATATCCGGCGCCCCAACTATCAAACCGGGTAATGCCGGTGATTTCTAAATAGTAGGCGCCTGGCTCAAGCGTGACAGAATAGGTGCGACGGGTGTTGGCCGCGCGGAATAAGAAGTTGCCATCTAGATAAATGGTGGCCCAGTCATCCCCACGGGCAATGAATCGTACCGTCACTTCCCGGTCAATTTGGGTGCGACCACGAGGCACCACAATCACGGGAATATTGATATCAATGTCAGCTAACTGCAAGGGCTGCAGGGAGACTGCCGGTTCATGGGGTAGTGCCGCCCCAGTCGCTAGGAGCGCCGCACTGATCGGCAGCCCCCACCAGCTCCTACGTCGGTTATTGAGCCTCGATTGCACTGCTTTCATCGATCGCCCCTCGCGGATAAACAAAACTACTTCCAGCATAGTCGGTCTATCCGTGACGGGCGATCGCAGTAGGTCACTTTGGGGCTTAGCCCACTTTTGGCCCCAGGCCGACCGTACCGGCATAGACGGCTTGTTCGCCGAGTTCGTCTTCAATCCGTAACAGACGGTTGTATTTGGCGATTCGTTCACTGCGACTGAGCGAACCGGTCTTGATTTGGCCGGCTCGGGTTGCCACTGCCAGATCGGCAATGGTGGTATCCTCGGTTTCACCGGAACGGTGGCTAATCACTGATGTAAACCCATTGCGCGTGGCCAGGTCAATGGTCTCCAGGGTTTCTGTCAGGCTACCGATTTGATTGAGCTTAATCAAAATGGAATTACCGACATTTTCAGCAATGCCCTTTTGTAGCCGGGTCGGATTGGTTACGAACAGGTCATCTCCCACCAACTGAGTTTTTTGCCCCAGTTTTTGGGTGAGTGCTGCCCAGTTGCCCCAATCTTCTTCATCCAGGCCATCTTCAATCGAAACGATAGGAAACTTGCCGGTCAGATCAGTCAAGTAGTCGATCAGCGTGGCGGGCGCATGGGTCGTCCCATCATAGGTGTATTGACCGTCTTGATAAAACTCGCTGGCCGCTACGTCGAGCGCCAACGCCACCTGCTCACCAGGTTGGTAGCCCGCCTGGTCGATCGCTTGAATCAGCAGTTCCAAAGCCTCCTGATTAGAGCCCAAGTTAGGCGCAAAGCCCCCCTCATCGCCTACGCCCGTCAGCAGGCCTTTGCCCTTGAGCACCTTCGCCAAGCTGGCAAACACCTCGGCACCCCAGCGCAGGGCTTCGCTAAAGGTCGGCGCCCCGATCGGCACAATCATAAATTCTTGAATGTCAACATTGTTGTCGGCATGCTCGCCGCCGTTTACCACGTTCATCAACGGTACCGGCAAGAGGTTGGCCAGCGGCCCCCCCAAATAGCGATATAGCGGCAGGCCCACCGCTGCTGCCGCGGCTTTGGCATTGGCCAAAGACACCGCCAAAATCGCATTGGCCCCGACTTTCGACTTGTTGTCCGTGCCGTCAACTTCCAACATGATGGTGTCGACAACGGACTGCTCTAAGGCATTGACCCCAATCAGCTCGGGAGCCAGCTCTTCTTCAACGTTTTCGACCGCTTTGAGCACGCCTTTGCCACCAAAGCGGCTGGGGTCATCATCCCGCAACTCGTGGGCTTCAAAGCTGCCCGTCGAAGCACCGCTCGGGACTTGCGCTAACCCAGCGGCTCCACCGGCGAGGTAAACCTCAGCCTCAATGGTCGGGCGACCCCGAGAATCCAAAATTTCCCGCGCCCGAATGTCTTCAATAGAGGTGTCCAGTTCGTCAAACATCATCCCCTGTTTCCTCAGTAGGTGTTGCAATGGAGTTTGGCTCTTGGCGGGTCATTGGTTTGGCGCGGACTGCGATCGCCCGAGCCAGTTGGCGTCGCCGCGATCGACAGCAGCTCAGTGACCGCCCTCGACCAGTAAGCATACGCTGTTCTGGCGGCATCGCCACAGCATTTGATGGTTTTTTAAGCTGCTAGAGTTTGAATTTGCCAACCGTCAGTCCTGCAGCCGCAGGCGGCAGCCGGTCAAAATCTGAGGGACTCGCCAATAAATAACGTCCTAGGACAGAACCGTTTGCTGTCAGGGTTTGGCCCTGCCAAGTCCCGGCGATCGGTACGCTATTTTCGAGCCGGGCTCTGCCTCTACTGAGATTGATGAGCTGGGCTCCGCTGCAGAGCGGTTGAGAGTGCTCAAATTGAGGCATAACCAAGACTGTTTACAATCCGGTTGGCAGCCCCGTCGGCTTACCGTTAACGCTGGTGACAATTCGGCCCCAGCCTGCTTCGTTACCCATATCCCAATAGATCTGCTGCATCGTGCCATAGGAATATGGGTCAAAGGCGGCCCAAGCGTTGACGTCGTAAGAATCACTGGCCCCGTAGCGAATGCCATAGGGATCATGCACGAGAAAGACCCGCTTGACGGGATCATGGCCCGTAATGACGCAAATGTGACCGCTGCTCTTGTAGGCAAACCCCACCACCACTGGAATGCCATAGCTCAGAGACAACATCACATCTTTAGAAGAAACCGAATAGCTGAAATAAGAATTGATGCCAATTTCTTTGAGCGCTGACGTCTGGGCCGCATGGTCAATGGTGTCGCCATATTTGGCCACAATCCGCATGTAGACTGATTCGGGCTCGCGGTACCCTTTGTTTTTTGCCGCTTTTGTGAGCGCCCCTTGCAATAAATAGTCCGCTAGCATGCAGTTGCTGGTCGTATTGCACTGTCGCCAACCTGCACCAAATACGCTGGAGTCGTTATCGTTTTGTTGAAAGTAAGGCACATTCAACTTAATCAGCTTAGTGGTATCCAGTCGGCCCCCGGCTCCCCCCGTTGGCTGGTCGGGCTCACCCTCAATCTGGATGTGCGGATCATAGCCATAAACATTTTGCAGCCGAGTCACCCCGTCTAAGGTGGTGAGCGGCGAGGCCAGTTCCATAAAAACATGCTGGTTTCTATCTGGTGCGTAGCGATAGAAAAAAAACTCATGGCCTTCAGGCACGTAGATTTTTTCTTTATTGCTCAAATCCTGCGAGGAAATAGGGGATGCTTTTAAGAAGGTATTTCCCAGAGCTTTTGCCTTTGGCATGGTGCAGTCTCCTTTAGCGCTTGGTAGATAGCCAGCAGTTAAGTGTGCCTCAAAAGTTCACAGAAACATCATCAAGCTTGCCATGACTTAACGTTTGAGGAATTACGGCAGGCCAAGGTTGCCGCTAGTTTAGGCGATCGCTTTTTTGATGCCTCATCCCATGACCGCCAGCACGCTAGTTTAGGTGATTGTTGCGCCGCCGCCTCAAGACCGCCCCGCTACCGGATTAAAAACGCTTTTGGGATAGGCGATGCGCTTGTGGTTGTATTGTTGCCACACCTGCACAAAGACCTGGGCAATCATGCCCATATGCTCACGGGTGAGACCCGAATCCACCATCTGCCCATCGCGCCACCGCGCCTTCAGAATCCGATTCACCATCGCTAATGCTTCGGAGGGAGACGCATCTTTTAAAGAGCGCAGTGCCGCTTCACAAGAATCAGCCAGCATCACAATACCCGTTTCGGGTGACTGCGGAATCGGGCCGGGATAGCGAAAATCCGGTTCTTTGACGACGATGTTGGTGTCAGTTTTGCTCAATTCCAGCGCTTTGTGATGAAAATAGCTGATTTGCATCGTGCCCTGATGCTCTGGGATAAAGGCCTGCACAGCTTTGGGTAGACGACAGCGACGGGCCATCACAATCCCCTGGCTGACATGCTTTTTGATGATTTCGGCGCTGACCCAAGGGTCGTTGATGTCGTCATGCTTGTTGGGGCCGCCCATCTGGTTTTCGATGAACCCTTGGGGGTCATGCATTTTGCCAATGTCATGGTAAAGCGTACCGGCTCTGACTAATTCCACATTGCAGCGCAGGGCACGGGCCGCTGCTTCGGCCAACGAAGCTACAAACAGCGTGTGTTGAAAGGTGCCGGGGGCTTCTGACGCTAAGCGCTGTAGCAAGGGGCGATTGGGGCTCGACAGCTCCGCCAACCGAATCGGTGTGACTAAGTCAAACAAATGTTCTAGATACGGACTCAGACCCAGGGCCACGACGCTGGAAACGATGCCATAGATGCCCTGCAAGACTGCCCCCGTCAGCGGCAGATACCAAGTCGACAGGGAGACGGGGTTAAGCATCCAGGTCAGGCCCAGGTATGCTGCCCCTTGAATGACCCCGACAATGCCGCCCAGTAGCGCCAATTCTTCGCGCGATCGCAAGCGCGGGGCGACGACGCTGCAGGCCAAGCCACCAGCCGCACTCGCGAGTAGGGGCACAATGCTGACATTGGTGCCAATGGGTAATAACACAGCCAGCAGGGCCACTAGGGTCGCTCCCAGGGTCGATCCGTAAAAGCTACTCGCTAAGAGCCCCACCGCGGGCAGGCTATACACGGCAAAGCCCAGCACACTCAGGCCAGAGACGCCCAGCAAGATGCAGAAAATCAGGCCGTGGTCTTGGCTCCGGAGGCCCGGTCGCACGGCGCGATCAACCAGCAGAAAGGCGATGACGCCCCCAGTCATGATCACGCCAAACCCAATCAGCCCCCAAATGTTGAGACGGCGCTGACTCAGTTCAAAGTGGTCTAACAACACAAAAGCCGATTGGTTAATCTCTTCCCCTTGAATCACAATCGGTTCGCTGGCTCGCACGGAGACTCTGACTTCTGCCACCTGTTCGGCGGCCGCTTCGGCTTTTTCCCGAGTTCTCTCTGCGTCTTTGATCAGGTTGGGCTCTAGTACTGCGACGAGTAGATTTTGCGCTAGTTCTTGCGCACTCTTCGGAATGCTGGTGTTGAGCTGATTGGCGGCGGCGATCGCTAACAGCTCAATGGGGACACCCTCAGCGATGCCCTGTAGCAGCATTTGATCGAGCGTTTGGCGAATTTGCTGCTGCACTGTGGCCCATTCAGCCTCTTCGAGGCGTAATAACGCCGGATCATTGGGTACCCCCCGCTCCGCTTGCGCTAGACGTTCAAGGTCAGTCGCCGCATTCTGAAAATCGGCTCGGGCCGTTTCGATCACGATTTGCAGCGCTTGCAGATCCATCGCCGACTGGAGTTGCTGATAGCGCACGAGGCCGCGGGCGGTCTGCTGCTGCCGTGCATCTAAGGTCTGATAATCATCCCGTTGGGTCAGCAACGTCGTGAGATTTGTTCGGGCGTTATTGGTGTCAAGGGCGTCGGTCGCCACGGCGGTCACAATTGACCACACCGGATCCCAATCGGCGGCTGGCGACTCCCGAATGTAGGTTTGCGTCGAAGTAGACAGCTGCCGACCGTCAAATAATGGGAACTGCCCCGCTTGCTCTCGCACAATCTCTGCCTGATTAAAGAGACTGTCGAGCGAGTTCGTAATGCGCTCATTGACAGTCGGATCTGGCACGAGAACTGGCACTGCCCCATTACGAGCGGCTGAACGCTGCTCCTCCGTTGTTTGTTGATCGACCACTGAGGCGTCGTCAGGAGCGAGCACCGTTTTGGGGGAGAGGGTGCCTACCTGCAATTCGGGCTGGCGATAATAGCGCTGCCCCATCGCGGCGGTCAGGGTGAGTACTGCCAGAGTAAAGGCGATCGTCGGGCGCACACAGGGACGTTTGGTCAAGTCCAGCAAACAGCGATTGCGCTTGGCTTGCGGTGGCAAAGACGGCAGGGGATCAAAAATGTCGGGGTTGCGACGCCGATGCCACGCGCGCAGGGGCTGGGGTAACCCTGGCTGCACCGACTTGAGCCCAGCTGGTTTGAGCAGGTTACCAGAATTTAGGGACGTCTCCTGACGTTCCGCCGGTGGCTGTAGCCGGTCAATTTGCTGAATCCACCGCCAAATCTTTTTCATGGCCATCGCAATAGGGGGGTGACCTAACGATTGACAAGGAGGGTTGATGCCAGCTCCTTGTCTAAACAGCAATCTATTGTCATCAAACTGTCTACACGCAGTATCAAACCATCTCGGCCGTATTGGAAGTCGCTTAAAGATGCCCCACTTAGCCAGAAATCAAACACAGTCGCCACCTCGCGTTGGGCTATAGTCAACCAAACGGTATCCCAATGTCAGTATCTTTACGGTATCGTCTGAGCTGACTTCGGGGCCGCCGGTTACAAATTTAGTCACAGGTATCAGTATGGGGTTTCAGAAAGGAGACCGTGCAGTCATTATAGACGTCCTTAAATCGAGCGATCAGGGTTTCCTCACCCCTCATGTGAACACCGGCTGAACGGCGATGGTTGGGGGCTCTGACCCCTCAGTGACATGGCTGCCCGACCATTGTTGCCAAAGTCCTTGGGCTAGAGTGCGAAGGCTAGCTGCATCAGTGATCTGCCAACGTTGCCATAGCCAATCCCGTAAGCTCGGCGGGGGCGTTGCCAGCAGTTGGCGCAGTGCGATTGGGAGGCGGTTTTCGCCCCCCCAGGCGGCACTCAAAACTCCGGTCAACACCGGCAGCCCCACAGCTGGTGACGCGGTATACAGGCTTTGCCCCACCGCCAGTTCAAAATTGCCAGGGGTCGCCAGCACGTGTTGCCAGCCGATGACTAAAGTTTGGGATAGGGGGTCAAGCTCAGCCTCTGCAGCGTCCCTCACCGTACGAATGAGCGCTGTCAAAGCCAGAACATCGTGATTGAGTGCGGCCACCAAGCTGTGATCAAAGACTACCAAGACAGCATCTCTCAGAGCTGACGGCGATGGCTGGCTGAGGGCTTCTGGCTGAGGACGTTGATCTAATTGCCATAGCCGTGTCGGCAAAGTGGCTAACAGACTGGCCACCCCAAGCGGCTCTGTCAACTCTGGTGCACCAGGCTGAGGGTGCTCCGCATGGCCTGATTGCAGCTGAGTCACGATGCGATGACACCAGCGATCGCTCTCCACAGGGCCGGACCATCGGGTCAGGCCGGGTCGCACCGATGGCCGTGCTGCCATCGATCGGCCCCACGGCATTTGCCCGTGACTCACCGCATCGGCAATCACCAGGCCCATTAAAATTGCCTGAAATTGGCTGTTTCGGAAAGAAACCATAGAAAACATCTTGCGGTCTGAGACTCCACGGTACCCTATAGGGAATTTGCCGGTATATTTGCTCAGAGAATGCGCAAGTATATTCCCTGACTCGGCTGCTCAGCGGCTGATTGACCGGCGACAACTGCTCACTAATGCACGCCTTGACCACTCTCATCAGGATCTTGAAACCCATGACTCGGCTTTTCATCTCCCCCCGGTTGCCACAACGATGTCTGAGCCCGGTTTTTCTATTGGGCTTGATCGTGACGCCTTTCAGCATTGCGGCTATGGGCTCAGCCTCAGGGGCGATCGCGGCCCCTGCAGTCCACATCGCCCAAGCCACGACGCGCCCCACGTTGCGCATGGGCAGTACCGGCAGTGCGGTTTCAGAAATTCAAGCCATGCTGGCGCTATTGGGATATTTCGACGACCCCGTAGACGGCCAATATCAGACCTCGACCGAGGCGGCGATCCAAGCCTTTCAAACCGATGTGGGACTCAATAGTGATGGCATTGTTGGCCCCGCCACCTGGGAAGCCCTGTTGCCCAGTCCTTCTACTGAGTTCACCCCGCCTGATGTCCCGGCAACGGCGACCGGCGATGCTGATAGCGCGACCGATACCCCTGATGCTCCGGTGGCTTTACCCACCCTTAGAGTCGGCATGACGGGGCCTGCAGTCTCCCGCGTACAAGAAACGTTAGACAGCCGGGGCTTTTACGAAGGTGCCATTGATGGCATTTTTGGCCCGGCCACAGAAGCCGCAGTTCAAGATTTTCAAGCTAGCGTCGAGTTAGTAGCTGATGGTGTTGTGGGCCCCGCCACCTGGCAAGCGCTGCTGCAATAGGCAACAGCTGGATTTCCCATCGCGATCGCGGCATCGTTGGAAACCGGGCACTTGCCTTGCCCTACCTTCACTGCTGCATACCGAGCACGGAGGGTTGCTGGACGCAGCAAATCAAGCTGGAGTCGTCATGCAACACTTCTGGGGAGAGAGAAAAGCCAAGTTCCGCCAGGCTGCAGAATGGTGGCTGTACTGATCAGAGTCGTCAGGTCTACGCTGATGCAGATGCTCGTCAGGGACAGCTCAAGATGCTGGCTCAGGAACGAGAGAGAACAGGCTCTGGGTTCCGTCAGTTGCCTCCACGAGTCACTATCTCTGGAGTGCGACACCCACGATCGCTGCCCTAATCAATATTATTGCTATGACCCAAGACTGGCATTATCCTTTTCCCACCCTGTATGCAGGCAAATTGCTCAAGCGCTACAAGCGGTTTTTCGCTGATATTGAGCTTGAGTCTGGCGAAGTCATTACGGCTCACTGCCCCAACACCGGCCCCATGACCGGCGTTTGCCATATCGGCGGCCAAGTCATGGTGTCTCACAATCCCAGCCCTAAGCGCAAGCTGGCTTACACTTGGGAACTCTCTGCCGTTAATGACACGGTCGCCACCTGGGCAGGGGCCAACACCGCTTTGCCCAACCGCGTCGTCAGGTCAGTGCTCGAACATCGTCTCTTGCCGCAATTAGGTCCTTACGACGAGATTCGTTCGGAGGTCAAGTATGGCACTGACGGCAAAAGCCGCATCGATTTTTTGCTAACGGGAACGGGCGATCGCCCCATTTATATTGAGGTCAAAAACACGACTTGGGCTCAAGAGACGCTGGCCCTGTTTCCCGATACGGTGACTACCCGCGGTCAAAAGCATTTGAGGGAACTGACCCAGCTGCTGCCTGCAGCCCGAGCGGTGATGCTGTATTTCATCAATCGCGGTGATTGCACTGCCTTTGCTCCCGGCGATGAAAAAGACCCCACCTATGGGGAACTGCTGCGCACGGCGATCGCGGCAGGTGTCGAAGTCTTGCCCTGTCGCTTTGAGGTGACGCCTCCAGCCATCCGCTATCTCGGCCTTGCTGACCTCGCGATTTGAGTGCCAGTAGCCAGATGAATCTGAGCCTGGGCACCAAAAAATAGGAGGCGACCTAGAAAATGAGGGGATTTAGCAATAAAACGTTACGAACCTTGAAACTTATTGCCTCAAATTTAAAAAAATCAGTCTTTCATGCCCGTTCATACTTTTTCCACAATGACTCTGATTGTTTTCCCCAACAGGGTCTAGTTTTCCACAGGTTTTCCACAGATCAATCGCGCTAGACACGTGATCTTCATCCGCGACCCTAATTCGATTTCCACAGCCTAGATGAGCCAAGATCACAGCGAAAATCAAGCAAAAAATGCGGAAAATTACTTACAAGTCGCTTGACATGGTAAATCTTAAGAAAATATAAAGCGCAAGTAATACAAACGTTGCGTTGACAGGTCATACCCCCTTCAGCGCACAATGTAGCGACTGGTTGAGGTGAGCCGCTTTTGTGCCTGGGGCCAATCGTTAAAGCATTAATGATTGAGGCCATCGCAGGAAATCTACTTTCGATTCATCCCCAACTGGGTTGACCCTGGCTCAGGGTTAAAAGCTTTTTGTGAATTCAATAGGTGCAGGGTGTGAGTCCGTGACAAAGCTCATTTTGTCACGCCAATTTTTAGTCGCAAAAAATAGCTTGATTATACAAACGTTAACTATCAACTGGGAGTTTGAATATGCACCGCCAGATCAGCATCCTTTCTGAAATCCCTGAAGAACTGCATAATTCCCTCGCTGACTTTTTAGAAGGTCATCCGACTTGGGACCAAGATCGCGTGTTTTCAGCAGCTGTTTCGTTATTCCTCTTGCAGAATGGGCGGAAGGACAGCGTCACTTCTCGTATTTACTTAGATACGTTATTTGATGTCGCGGCTTAAGTCGTAGAATGCTGCCTGTTCTGGCCTGATTTTGGCGATCGCGCTAGGGCAGGTGACAGAAAGCTTGAGTCGAAAAGTTCACTTTTTCAATCGGGACTGTTTTCTGTGAATGGTCTGGTGCTGGTCTCAGCAACGGCAGGCAGGCAAGAGGATGGGGGCAATACTGGTTAAATCAGTCGCTGCCGCAAAATTGATGGCCTGGGGGCCGATCGCAATGAGTGGTACCGGGTTAAAGGTATGGCGTTTCGTTGATAAATCTTCGATGTTGCCGTGATCGCTGGTGATGACCAGGGTTACATTCGTGGCTAGATTTTCCACAAGGTTTTCCACAAAGCGATCAATCCGCTGCAGCACTGCGATCGCTGCCGGCCAGTCTTGCTGATGGCCGACATAGTCCGGTGCAAAGCATTCAAACAGGGTGAACGTATGGCGTTGCCCCAGTCGCGCCAATCGCACTCCTGCCTCTTGGGGCGAAATCGGCGGAGCGGCGATGCCGCGAAAGCGGGCATGCTCACCGGTAATGTCCCAAAAGATGGCTTCCCCCTGCTCATATTCACTCTGCATGCGAAAGGGTAAACCCGCCGTGAGATTGAGCAGCGTACCCACGGCATAGCGAATGCGCCGCTGGGCGATCGCCTCAAAATAAGCGGGCGAATACAGATTGGCGAGGGTCGCTGTGCCGCCATGAGCGATCACCTGCTTGAATAAGCCGTGGGCAGTAATCAGCTGCCGCAGTGACCCGTTGGCGAACCCGGTTTGATGTTGACCGCGAAACTGAGCGGCATTTTGCCCGGTGTAGAGGGTCGTTTGGCCAGTGGCACTCTGCGGCAGGCCCGGCACCCCTAAGCAGGCGTCAATGGGCTTCGCAACGAGTTTTGACTGAACGATGTTGAGTCCCGTGGTTAACGAAGTGCCCAGTAGGCTGGCGAGAAACGGAGTGTGGGCGGCTATGGCTAGCGGATTGGTAGCCTGAATTGAGCCCAGACCGACCCCATCAAGAAATATCAGAATAAAGTGAGGGCGATCGCCAGCCATCGGTTCAACCTATTGCGGAAGTCATCGACATCAGAATCAGCGTTCAGGTGACACCTAGCCCGTTGAAGCAGAGCCGTGGGGGTTGTGCATGGCTAAAGGTGAATTCATGCCAGTTTGATCTGCCCGTGAATGGTCAACGATCACGTTCAGCTAAGGCAACTTTTCTGAACCCGAACAAAGCAAGCAAGCACGTTTGCTGCAGCACGATTATTACCTGGCAATGCCTCACCGATTTGCGGCATTGAATTGCCACGGCTGCTGCCTCCAGCCTAATCTTCGTTTGGCTGCCGATGTATCCACTTGAGGTAGATTAACCTCCACCAGCTCTACGGTTTCTCTAACCAGCGCTTCAAGCTGATTGACCGCTACTGCAGGTTCCTGACGAAACAGCCTTTCCAGACGAACGGCAAGATTCTCCGGCGCAATCTCCATTTGTGCAATAAACCTGTTCATCCGCTTGAACTGAAACGTCGAATAATACAAGCGGTTCAACCCAGACAGTACGCCGAGCAGATTTTGGGCTGACTCAACCAAAATCTGATAGTACCAAAGCGTTGCATCTCGCTGGGCGAACTTTTCCTGCATTCCCCAAATCGCGAAGAACTTCAGGTAATGTTCAACCATCTTCTGGGCGAGTTCGTCGGGATAATTCGCTATTTTGGTTTGCCATCGCTGAATGAGTGTCTCACCGTATAGTGGAATGCCCACCAGCGTTCCGGACAACGCTTTGACTAACGGGGATTGAATGTCGTGTCCTTCCAAGATATTTGAGATATCTTTTTCCCATTGGGCGATCGTCACATGACCAAACTGACACTCAACACCGCTCACAAAGTAGCTCTCAGCGAATCCCCCCGCTTTGCGATCGCCTAAAACCCAGAGCCGTTCTGAACCTTGATTCTGTTGACGCGCAAGCTGTAATTCTTCGTCGGAAGGTAATTCGTCGTAATAGATGCTCATGTCACAATCGGAGTACTCATCACACAGCCCTTCTGCAACCGAGCCTGCAACCATGGCTGCTTTAGTTTTTGAATTGGCAATGTAAGCTTTGACATTGCGTTTTGCTAGTTCCAATAAATATTGAGTTCTCTGGTTCATGGATTTTCGGGCTTTGAAGGAGGCGGTATATCCATGATGCAACACTGAATTTTGCGGGCCACAGTTAACCCCGATGACCAGGGGCTCGACGCCGCACGATGCCTTGGCCTGTCGCCATCACCTTCACTCAGAAATGTCGGGCAGGGGAGCGTGGCCCAAATCTGTCAGCGATCGCGGCATTCTATCCAGAGTCTCCACGGTTTCTAGCTCGTCCCCCGAAGCCGCTCCCAAATCTTTGAATTTGCGAGCCGTCACCAGCACCCGTGACTCCAGAGACCCGACGACTTTATTAAAGGCATCAACGCTGCTATCCAATCCCCGACGCAGCTTGCCCATATGGGAAATGAGCGTGTAGGTGCGATCGTACATTTCTTTGCCCAAGCTGCTGATCTGCTGGGCGTTTTCAGCCAGCTTTTCTTGCCGCCAGCCGTAGGCAACGGCTTTGAGCAGAGCAATTAGAGTCGTTGGCGTGGCCAGAATCACCCGCTGATCTACCCCAAATTCAATCAGACCTGGATCTTGCTCCAGCGCGGCGCTAAAGAAGGTTTCCCCCGGCAAAAACAGCACTACAAACTCGGGTGCAGGCTGAAACTGCTCCCAATAGCCTTTGCTGCCGAGCTGAGTCAAGTGGGTGCGAATTTGCCGTGCGTGGTGCTGCAGGCGATCGCGCTTACCGCTGTCATCCGTCATCTCTAGCGCCTCTAAATAAGCCTGCAGCGGCGCTTTAGAATCCACCACAATCTGCCGCTGGTTGGGCAGCTGAATGACCATGTCGGGGCGCAGTCGGCCCGCCTCGGTCTCAGCGGTCGCCTGCTGTCGAAAATCACAATATTCCACCATGCCGGCCATTTCGACGACCCGCTGCAGCTGAATCTCGCCCCATCGACCTCGCACTGTGGGCGATCGCAGCGCCTTGACCAGGTTGGCAGTTTCGCCCTGCAGTTGCGTTTGCGCCACTGCCAGAGATTTGACCTGCTCGGTCAGGGTGCTATAGGCCGCGGTACGGGCAGTTTCCAGCTCTTTAAGGTGGCCGCTCACCTGCTGCAGCGACTGGTGTAAGGGATTCACCAACGCCGCGATCGCGGCCTGTCGCTGGCCCAAGTCTCCTTGAGCCTGACTTTGAAACTTGGCCAAAATTGTCTCGGCCAGCTGCATAAAGGATTGCGAGTTGCGCTGCAGGGCATCCGCCGATAGCGCCTTAAACGCATCGGTGAGACGCTGCTGGGCCTGATCTAACAGCGCCTGTTTTTCCTGGCTGAGCGCTTGTTCTTGCTGCAGACGGGTTTGTGCTTCGGTCAGCTGCGATTGCACGGTGACGTAACTCTGCTGCAGCTGCTGTAGGTGGATATCGCGTGCCTGTAGCTGCTGTCTGACCTGGGTGATTTGCTCGAATTGGGCTTCGGCTGTGGCCCGCAGGGTGGCTTCTTGACGCCAGTTCGCCTGAACCGCTTCGAGGCGCATTTCCCGATCTTGTACCGTGGCCTGCAGGTCTTGAATCTGTCGCTCTTGCTGCTGCAGGCGTTCGTAGGCGCTGGCGCGATCGGCCACGACGTCGGCTTGGGCGCGATCGCGAATAGTTTGTACCCGCAGTTGCAGCAGGAGAGTCGCGATCGCTCCGCCCAATGCCAATCCCACCAGGCCCCACAGTAAACCCTGCACCGCATCACTCCGCATTTGAGTGGTACTAAGGTAACAACATTTGTACTAATTCTCAACGCTTGCCTTGTTGGCTAGCCAGCGGATGAAGCTGTCAGCCTTCGGTGTTTTGGGCCATAGCGTGTGGTGATGGGATACCCGTTCAGAATTGAGCCGGATCGATGATTTATTCCGATGCTTTGGAGATGATCACCGGGATGATTGCTTCAGACTGATGCTGGCTGAATTTCTAGAATTCCCATCATGCCTTGGTCTTCGTGGTCAAGAATGTGGCAATGATAGACCGTTTTACCAGGAAAATCGTTAAACGCGATGCGTAGGTCAACAGACTCATAGGCTTTAACATTGACCACATCTTTCCAGACCTGAAACGGAAAGGACTGACCGTTGCGACTGAGCACTTGAAAAGCATTGGTATGAACATGGAAAGGATGATCCATCCCGGCTTTATTGATAATGCGCCAGTCTTCTACCGTGCCAAGTTGGACTGGCGTATCAACCCGGTGATGGTCAAATCCCCGCCCATTAATTAAAAAGGAATGACCGTGATCAATCCCATGGTCAAGCACAAATTCACGACGTCTGATGGGCTCGGGCAGCGGGGTTGTCGGTATCAACGTTTTGGGCAGTGGCACCACAGTTGTCGTCTCGCCATATTGGAGTCGGGCAATCTCACGAGGAGCGTGATCGATGCCAGCTCTGCGGTGATGCTGGCCGCCCATTCCCCCCATCATGTCTGTAATGCCTCGGTCGTAAGGCAGACTCAGCAATGAATAACGATTGGGTTCACGGGTGCCCGGCACCAAAATATCGGCCCGTTCTCCGGGCGCTAAAGTCAAGTCTTCTTCGATCTCAACGGGGTCAGGCAAGGTGCCACCATCCAGCCCCATCAGATGCCAGGGATGATTGTCGAGGCGGAGTCTGTAAATCCTAGAGGGAGAGGCATTCAAGAGTCGCACACGTAATAACCCTGATTGAGGAATGGTCAGGGTGGGCATGAGTTCGCCATTCACTGTCATCAGGTTGCCTTGTCGTCCCCATCGTCGAAACATGGGCATGGGCTCACGCGGCTGCCCTTGGCGGTTGAGGTCAAAATCTTGCAGTACTAAAATCGCTTCCTCAGCTGCTCGCACCTCGGGAATCTCATCGACTTGTCCCCGAATGATCAAGGGGCCTGCCAGTCCGCCAAAAACTTGTTTGGCCACGACCCCATGATGATGAGGGTGATACCAAAAGAGTCCCCCCGGATGCTGCCCAGGTACCACAAATTCATAGCGCTGGGTTGCGCCTGATGGTACTGCGAGAAAGACATTGTCCGCATTGCCTGTTGGCGGGATATGGAGCCCGTGAAAATGCAGATTGGTGGTTTGTGCTAGCTGATTTTCAAAGTCGATACGAACGGTATCCCCCGTCTTTGCCTCCAAGATAGGCCCAGGAACTTGACCGTTGTAAGTCAGTAGGGTGGCCGTTTGATTGCCTAATGGCACCGGTTGTTGACGAGCCTGTAAAGACAGTTCCAAAAGGCCTGATTGACTAAAATGATGAGTCGGCAGTCTATCAGTTGAGGAAAAGGCTGTGCGAGGATTGCCAAACGTTAGGCTGTTCGCGCAGCGGGTAGATAAGAACGCGGCAGTTCCCGTTAGGCCCCAAGTCAAGAATGTACGACGATTGATTGCTGTCATAAGTACGATTCACCTGCTGTCAGAGGCGATAAGCCATTGACAAAGCACAGTGCCCCAAAGCTTGGATACTCTGAGTCTAGATTCTCTAGTGAACTGTAGAGTCTACAGTGCAGGTGACTTTTCCAGGACGCCGCAAACCAGCTGCCATTTATTGCTGATGACGAAGAAACTTGTCGTGGTAATCGTGGCCTGTACCGCGATTGGTGCAGCAACCGCTGCGCTTAATCTGAGGTAGTCAGAACACAACCATGGGCCAACGACTCAAGAGACGATGATCACCTCCTAAAGCGTTAGAGCAGATCGCTTTCCCTGAGGACTCAAGGGGCAAACTTGAGCCTCGAAAGTCTCTCTCCAAAAAGCATCACGGCCTTGATGACCAAAATTTCTTGGAGTCTATACAGAGTCTAAACAGGCCCAATACTGTTTAGACGTCCGTGTCAGCATTGTCATCCTGAGCCAGCGGCGGTTCACAAGATGAAGGCTCTGGCCTCGCGTCAAGAGAGCGGCTTTCTGTCTTCATCACGTCGCCCGTGCCAAACAGTCGCCGGGTGAAATAAATCCACGCGCCGCCCACAATCGGCACCGACGGCATCACAATCAGCCACGCCACCGACGGCGCTGCCGGGGGTGGGGCAGAGCGACTGCTGGCAGGTGCAGCTGGTCGTTGGGCCAATATCCCAGCTGTCGGGGGCGGTGCTGAACTGAAGGGAGTGCTGGAGACAGCCGGGCGCGATCGCGACACTCCCGAGATCGCACTGCGGGCGGGCAAAGCCAGGGCCAGGGTGCCCATTCCACCAAGTAGCAGCAGGGTGGCAGCGTAGCGACTGAGCCCGCGATACCAGCGGTGGGAAGCCAGGACGAGAATCGGTAAAGCTTGAGTGGACGGGTGCGATCGATCTGGATCTCTCAGGGATGGCGGCACGGTTGATCACCCTTTGGCTGGTCAGGCTGTCAGCTCATTCTAAGGGCAGACTTCATTCTCGATCTGGTTGTCTTGCCGCCAGGATTCATCGATTTCTGGGGATAAGCAAGCGGCGATCGCACCCAACCATCCTCAAACGGGAAACCACCACAGCCAGAGGGGCAGCGTTAGCAACAGCAGAGCAGAACTGACGCCGACACAGGTCACGGCCAGGTCGCGATCCAGTTTGAACGTCTCCGCCAACACCAGCGTGGCAAAGGCCGAAGGCATGCCCGCCTGCAGCACGATTACCAAACGCGGTGCGCCAGTGATGCCCACCAGCGTTAACAACACGCCTACCAAGGCTGGTGCGATCGCCAGACGAATTACCGTAGCTTGTAATGCCGGGGGCACCTGACGCCACGATCGCAGCTGCTGCAGCTGCATCCCCATGAGCACTAACGACAAAATCACCATCGACCAAGCAAAGCCCTGTAGGCCCCGATCTAACCAGACCGGAAACGCCACTGGTCGCAGCGCCAGCCCGAACAAAAAGGCCGGAATCGTCGGGGTTTTGGCGAGCGCAATGACACTCTGCTGCCAGGGTGCTCGCGATCGCATTGCCGATTGGCTCGCACCATAATAGGTGCCAATCATCGCCCCTAACCCATAGGCCGCAAATACCGTGCCGAGCAGGTCATAAAACACCGCCCAGCCAAAATAGGTCGTGCCCAACTGCGGCAAGAGCAAAATCACTGGGTAGCCGATGTACCCCGTATTGCCCACCATTGCGGACAGCAAAAAAGCCCCTTTCGCTGGAGCTGATCGGGACTGAGCCGATAGCTGCAGCCAGAGCCACGCCAGCCCGAGAGCGATCACAAAGGTGACCCAGGCCATCAACGGTGCGACCCAAACACCACCCGATAAATCAGCCTGCCGCAAAAAGTGGATCAGACTGCCCGGCACGCCTACCCAAAATAAAAATTGCCCTAAGTAGGCTGGTACCTGATGCTGCAGGGGCCGGTTGAGTCCCTGCTGTCGTCGGGGCAATGACAGCAAAAAACTCGCAACGATGCCGAGCAAAACACCGCCACACAAAGGTAGATAAATCTGGGCCAAAAATCCCACAGGCTACCAGTGATGGATGGCTCAAGCGTAATCTGACGCGACTTTTGAGAAAGCATATACCGGTACTGTGAATCCGGGTTTCGGCCGCAACCGGAAGTTCATCACTGCGGAACATCCCCAGGTTCCGTTTCGATGAGTCTCTGCTGGGCCAGAAATTTCTCAAGGCGATTGGCAATTGACGCTGAGACCGCCATGAAATGAGCCGGTTGCTCGAACCGTGATCGTCAGTAAACGTTCTGACGCTAGAAACTATCTAGATCAAGCGCTTTGGAACCGCCTTGCTGCAGTTCTGACAAAATCACGCCGAGCTGTCGCCACACCAGCCAGGCCATAAACGCCGTGAGCACGCCGCCTAGGGCGTAGCCGACCTTGGCCGAAAAGCCGAAGAATTGAATGCCCGACGCGAGAGAGACACAAACGCCAATGCAAATACCCAAGTACGGCAGCTGCAAAGAGAGGCCGCGAATGTCTTCTAAAGAGCTGGCTCCAGGATCTTTAGCCCAAGCTTGCGTTGCCTGCTGTAGAGAGGCGCTAAACGCTGAACCTGCGGCGATCGCCGCTAAGAAACCCGCAAGGATCAAAATGTAGGGCGGCTGGGAGTACACAGAAAACGACCTCGGGTGGACGATAGATTTATAGGGAAAGCTCAAGCTCCGATTATTATATCGGTCGCGGGACCCCGATCAAGATGCTTTGGTCGGCTGCAAGCTGGCTGTTAAAGCGGCCACCGGCGGCGGCAGCAAATCAGTCGCACGCTCTACCGAGGTTTGCAAGATCGCGTTCCACGCGACGCCTAGCATCTTGGACGGCGTGACGTCATCTTTGACCAGGTTCCACAGTTTTTGCACTTCCTCAGTGTGCAGGCGATTGTCTTCCGTAATCGCCATGATGAGGCGGTTGCGAATGTATTGCCCATCTTCTGACACGAGGAACTGCAGCCCTAGGCTGGCCGTCGGCAAAATGTCGAAATCTTCGTCATTGCGGGCAATTTGTAGCAGGTTCTCTAAGCGCTGCCACTGGAACTTGCCGTCCTTAAACAGCACCTCTAGCAGGCGACGGCGCAGTGAGGGCGTCTCACCCCGCAGCAATCGTCGGGCAATGTAAGGGTAGGCAATATCGACAATCTTGAAGTCGGGATTGAGGCTCAAGGCGACTCCTTCTTGAGTCACCAGTGAGCGAATAATCAGCGCGAACTTTGCCGGTACGCGGAAGGGATATTCATACATCAACTCCGAGAAGCGATCGGTGGTGGTTTTGAAATTAAAGTCTCGGACTTTCGCCCCCAGCGCATCGCCTAGCACCATTTCCAGTGCCGGAATAATCGGCTGAATATCAGTATCGGGCGTGAGGAAGCCCAGCTTGACGAAATCCGCCGCTAAGTTGGAATAATCCTGATTGATCAGGTGCACCACCGCGTCCACCAAGGTTTCTTTCGTGTCTTGGCCGAGCTGATCCATCATGCCGAAATCAATGTAGGCCATGCGACCATCGGCCATCGCGAACAAATTGCCGGGGTGCGGATCAGCGTGAAAGAAGCCATATTCCAACAGCTGCTGCAGGCCTGAGGTGACGCCAGCTTCAATCAGGTCGTTGGTATCGAGCGAGGCGGCTTGGATTTTGTCAATATCCGTCAGCTTGAAGCCGTGAATCCATTCCAGAGTCAAGACTTTATGGGTGCTGTAGCGCCAATAAATGCTCGGCACCTTGATGGTTGGGTCATCTTGAAAGTTAGCCGCAAACAGCTCGGCATTACGGCCTTCATTCTGATAGTCAATTTCTTCAAACAGTTTGGTGCCAAACTCATCCACGATAAGAACCAGGTTGTGACCTAAGTTCAGCGGTAGGAGCGGGCCTAACACCCGAGCCGTCAACCGCATGATGAAGAGATCGCAGGTGATAATCGGCAACAGATTCGGGCGCTGCACCTTGATCGCCACCTCGTCACCGTTGTAGAGCCGCCCCTGATAAACCTGCCCTAAACTGGCTGCAGCAACTGGCAGAGGAGAAATTTCGCTGAAAACTTCTTCGACCGTGTAGCCCAATTCTCGCTCGACGATGGCCATGGCCAAGTCAGTCGAAAATGGGGGCAGCTGATCTTGTAGTTTAGTCAGCTCTTCTAAAAAATCTTTACGGACTAGGTCAGGACGAGTGGATAGCGCTTGACCGACTTTGATGAACGTCGGCCCCAATCGCGTCAGCAATTGCCGCAGCTGAACCGCACGTTTCTCTAAATTTTTATCTTTTTTGCCCAACCAGCGATCGCTCTGCAAGCCTAAGACAAAACTACCCACCCACCAGAGCACTTGTATCGAACGCCAGAGTACTTTCCAGGGGCGGCGGCTGTAAAACCTCGCCACGACAGCCGGATCATAGATTTTGGAGCGAAATAGCGAAGCCTGCATTACGAAACCCTTGCCTCTTATGGATAAAAACCCACCAAATCCGCTTGAGTGCAAGCGGAGAGCGCGTCCAGGAAATTGGTAATTTCAGAATTTCACTGATATCGGCTGGTCGGCATCGTCCCGTTACATGACAGGGAATCAAGATGCGCATTTCAGCGCTCTTAACAATAGTATAGAAAAATACAGTTAATCTCTGTTGATCTTAAACATCTGTTAAGTAAGAGTCTTGGCGCTCATCCATTGATTCAGCTCAATGGATTAATTTATTTCCCTGGCAAAAAATAAATCCTGTGCGTCTGTTTGCCAGCGCTGTTAGGAGCAATCCAGTATGCTAGCGGCGTTATTTAAAGCGTTCTGCCGTGATTGAACTGGGTCTGCTGCAGTTGTCCTTTTCGCTGCTGTTTATGGTGGCCGCGATCGCCCTCGCTCGCTGGCAGCAGTTAGGGCTCGAACTCACACTGCTGAATGCCACCGCCCGTACGGCCTTTCAGCTGCTGGCGGTCGGCTATCTGCTGGCCATCGTATTTGCCTGGCGCAACCCGTTCAGTATTTTGGCTGTACTGCTGGTGATGCTCGCGATCGCTACGGTAGTGGCCCGCAATCGCATTGGCAAGCGCTTGAGCAGACTGCTGCCGGTGTTGGCCGGCTCGCTACTGACCAGCACCGCCCTGACCGTGATTTACACTACGGGTTTTATCATTCGCCCAGAGGTTTGGTATGAGCCGCGATATGTGATTCCGCTGACGGGGATTGTGCTGGGCAACGCGATGACGTCAGCGACCATCGCGGGCGATCGCTTGGTCAGCAATTTGCAACAAAATCACATCGAAATCGAAACCCATCTGAGCTTAGGGGCTACCCCCGCGCAGGCGATCGCGGCGTATCGCACAGCCGCGATCAAGGCAGGGTTAATTCCCACCATTAACGCCATGATGGTGGTCGGCATTGTGAAGCTGCCAGGCATCATTACGGGGCAACTGCTGGGGGGCGTTGATCCGCTCAATGCTGCGCTGTATCAGATGCTGATTATGTTTATGCTGGCTTTTTCTGATCTGTTGGCGGCAATTTTGGTGACGAGCGGCCTGCGTCGCCTATTTTTCAACGAAGCGGCGCAGCTGGTTGTCCCTCGTTAATCAATCCCAACGGTGCTTTGGCGCGCTAGGAGTTTGACCGGAGCTTGGACGGATGATGGGTGGGCATGGCTGATGGGCTGGCATCGTGACGCTTAATTTGGTTCTGAGTCAGGGTCCTGATTGGGTTCTGTCAGCGCTGGAGAGTCCACCGCCGTAACCGGGAGGGGGGCTGGCTTCTGGTCCAGCACATCCACAATCCAGGCTTCTTCAATCCACGTTTTGCAAACGACGGCCAGCGGCAAGGCCAAAATCAACCCCACAGGGCCTAAAAAATTGGCAAAAAAGAGCTGCACGATGAGGGTGGCGGCGGGCAAGAGCGATACCCGGCGCTGCATCATCATGGGACTAAACCAGTAGCTCTCTAAATTTTGGATCATGACATAGAGCACCAGCACCGCGATCGCGCTGCCAAACGACTGAGACAGCGCCACAATGATCGGAAAAATTGCGCTCAGCGCCGGGCCCAGATTGGGAATAAAGTTGAATAAACCGGCCAGCATCGCATTCGCAAAGGGATAGGGCACCTGCAACAGCACCAGCCCGACAAAGCTCAGGGTGGCAACGAAGAGAGAGTTGATCGACACTCCGCCCAGCCAGCACAGCAGCGACCATTCGCATTTGGTCAAAATGGCATCGGCCCGACGACGATACCCAGAGGGAAACAAGCGCAGCAGCAAGTTGCGGTAAGCCTGCGGGTCGCTCAAAAACATAATTGTCAAAACAATGAGCAAGAGGAACTGCAGTAGGGTGATGACTGACCCCGAAAAGAAACTGACAAAATTGCCAAAAAATTGGCTGCCCAAGTTGGCAAACTGTTCCACCAGATTCGATAATCCCGGAATTTCCCACGCTGTGATGCCCTCGGGTAACCAGCTAGGCGGATTTGTCAGCATGTCATCGGCCCACACATCGAGCCGGTTAAACCCATCGGGAATCAGCGCTAAGAGCTGTTCAAACTGCCCCACAAACAGCGGCAACACCAGTACGGTGAACAGTCCCAGCACCACAATGACTGACCCCATCGTGAGCAGTACGGCCCGCGATCGCACCAGACGCAGCCGTTTCACTAGGCGCCGGGCAAAACTATTGAGGGCGATCGCTAACACCACCGCCGCAAACACCAGCAGCACAATCGCCCGAAACTCCCAGATGATCACCAGGGCAATCACAAAGCAAATTAGACTAATCCAATCTGAGAGTTTCATCATTTAGCTCTCCGTTGCACCGAGCGCTGCCATATCAGAATCTTAAAGTGCTCTTACAGGTTCTGTAGCGCTATGGATCAGAACGGCAGACTAGAAGAATTCAGGGCAAAGCGTGGAAAATATGATGACTGCGTGATCGCATTCAGGTTTTCAAGCACTGAAATATTTCGCGACCGGGTGATAGGTGATGATCGCGGTGGTCGATTGTTCGGGATATAGCTGTTCGCTTTCATCCATCAACATGCCGATGCGATCGGTCTGCAGCAGTTCTAGCTGCACGAATTGATCGGGAATGTGTGGACAGGCCGGATAGCCAAAGCTGTAGCGTGAACCCTGATAGCGCTGCTGGAGAATCTCCCGCAGGGTATCGGGTTCTAAATCGCCGTAGCCTAACTCGCGCCGAATGCGCGTATGGCACCACTCAGCCATGGCCTCCGCCGTTTGCACCGACAGCCCGTAATAGTAGAGGTAATCAGTATATTGGTCAGCCTGAAATAGCTTTTGGGCAAACTCTGTGGCCACTTCGCCCACGGTCACCGCCTGCATTGGAAATACATCAAACTGACTGGGTTTAGCCTGATCTTGAGGCAAAAAGAAGTCGGCAATGCAGAGACGGCGCAGCGACTTTTGTCGGGGGAAGGTAAATGTCGCGATGGGTTCAGGCGCTTTCTCTTCCGTTGTCATCACCGCTGGATCATAGATATGCAGCGAATTCCCCGCTGCCAAGCAGGGAAAATAGCCATATACAATTTGTGGCTTCAGCAGCGGCTCCGAGAGCACGCGAGCCTTCCAGGTGTCGAGAATTGGGTGCACCGTTTCTTGCAAAAAGGCGTCGTATTCTTCCCGCGACTGTTCCTTGGCTTTGCGGAACTGCCACTGCCCGACAAACAGAGCCTGCAGGTCTAAATAATCGAGCACTTCGGCTAAGGGAATATCGGCGGGATTGAGAATCTTAGTGCCCCAAAATGGCGGCACCGGTCGCGGAATGTCGATCGCCACCGCTTCAGAGCGACGGGTATCGACAACGAGAGGCACATCAGCCGCCGCTTGCTCGGATTCGGAGCTGGATTTATCAGTCGTCGGGGCGGCACCATTGGTCGAGCGATCGCCAAATTCCGCCTGGCCGGCCTCATCTAAAAATCCTTGTAGATCATCCCAATTGCCCGCCGCTTTCGCAGGCATCAGCTTGTCCATAAAATGCAAATCCGCAAACGCATCTTTGCCGTAAACCACTCTGCCCTGGTAAGTGTTTTGGCAATCATCATGCACAAACTTTGGCGTCAGCGCCGCGCCGCCCAAAATCACCGGCACGCGAATCCCTTCCTGGTTAAAGGTCGCCAGGTTGTCTTTCATAAAGGCGGTCGATTTCACCAACAGCCCGCTCATGGCAATACAGTCGGCATCGTGCTCGCGATAGGCCTGAATGATATTCTCCACCGGCTGCTTGATCCCCAGGTTCACCACCTTGTAGCCGTTATTCGAGAGGATGATATCGACCAGGTTTTTGCCGATGTCATGCACGTCGCCCTTGACCGTGGCAATGATAAATTTGCCTTTGCCCGAGCTGTCGCTGTCGGACTTTTCCATCATGGGCTCCAGGTAGGCGACTGCCGCCTTCATGGTTTGTGCCGACTGCAGCACAAAGGGCAGCTGCATCTGACCAGAGCCAAATAGTTCGCCCACCACCTTCATGCCGTCGAGCAAAAAGGTGTTGATAATGGTCAGCGGCTCATACTGCTGTAACGCCTTGGCCAGGGCATCTTCTAAACCGATACGTTCACCGTCAATAATGTGCTGTTTGAGCTGTTCTTCAATGGGCAGATCTTTGGCGATCGCCTCTTTCTTTTTCAAACTCTTGCCTTCAAACAAGGTGGTGAGTTTCGTGAGGGGGTCATAGGTGACGATGTCGCCGTCATACTCGCGGCGATCGTAAATCAGGTCGCGGCAAATCTTCTGATGATCCGGGTCAATTTTGGCCAGCGGTAAAATCTTCGCCGCGCTAACGATCGCCCCATCTAATCCCAACTGCATCGCTTCGTGCAAAAAGATGGAGTTCAGCGTCACCCGCGCCGCCGGATTCAAACCAAAGGAAACATTCGAAACCCCCAGCATGATGTGACAGCCCGGCAGGTTGGCTTTAATCAGGCGAATTGATTCGATGGTCTCCTGGCCGTTCACCCGATCTTCTTCAATCCCGGTGGAAATCGGCAGCGCCAGCGTGTCAAAAAATAGCTCCCGTGCCGGAATGCCATATTCCAGGGCGGTCCGATAGGCCCGCTGGGCAATCTGAAACTTTTTCTCAGCGGTGCGTGCCATGCCGTCTTCGTCGATGGTGCCGATAACGACGCCCGCCCCATAAGTCTTGGCGAGTTCCAGCACTTTCAAAAAGCGCTCTTCGCCATCTTCATAGTTGGTCGAGTTGAGAATGCACTTGCCCCCGGCAACCTTGAGACCCGCCTCCATTTTTTGCCATTCTGTGGAGTCGAGCATCAGCGGCAGAGTCACGTTGGTGACCAGGCGCGCCACCAGCTCGTGCATATCGCGTTCGCCATCGCGGCCGACATAGTCCACGTTGACGTCTAGCACGTGCGCCCCCTCTTTGACCTGCGATCGCGCCAGCGCCACCAGCCCATCCCAATCTTCGTCGTTCAACATCGTGCGGCATTTTTTGGAACCGCTGGCGTTGAGCCGCTCGCCCACAATTAAAAAGGAATTGTCTTGGTCATAGGCCTGTGGACTATAGATAGAAGCGGCAGACGGCACATAATCGAGAGCGGGCCGGGGGTCGGGGAGCGGGAGAGTGGGGGAATGGGGGAGCACAGTTGAGATTTGCCCCTCGGCCCCCTTGCCCCCCTGCCCCCGCACGGGCCTGGCTTTGGGATGTAGTTCCTGGGCAATTTCCGCCAGCTGGGCAATGTGGTCAGGGCGCGTGCCGCAGCAGCCGCCAATCACCTGCACGCCCAAATCTTCGACAAAATGCATCAGCGCCAGCCGCAGTTCCATCGGTGAAAGATGGTAAACGGCGTGACCACCGACATTTTCGGGTAGACCGGCATTAGGAATGCAGGAAATCGCAAAGGGCGACTGCTCTGCCAAATGCTTGACGTGATCTTTCATCAAGTCTGGCCCAGTGGCACAGTTGAGCCCCAAAATGTCGATGGGATAGGGCTCCAAGATTGCTAGCGCTGCCGCCATTTCGGTGCCCACGAGCATGGTGCCCTGCTGTTCCATCGTGACGGAAACCATCAGCGGCAGATGTATGTCCCGTTCTGCCAAGACTTCGATGATGGCGTTGAGGGCCGCTTTGATCTGCAGCACATCCTGACAGGTTTCGACCAACATCAGATCGACGCCGCCGTCGATCAGGCCTTGGGCTTGCTCGATATAAGACGCTTTCAGCGTGTCAAAGTCGATGTGACCGAGGGTTGGTAGCTTGGTGCCTGGCCCCATCGAACCCGCCACAAAACGGGGATGTGCGGGGGTCGAAAACTCTTGCGCCACCTGCTTGGCTAGGGCCGCCGCCGTTTTGTTGAGTTCATAGGCGCGATCGGCCAAATCGTATTCGGCGAGGACGATTGATGTGCCGCCAAAGGTATCGGTTTCAATCACGTCCGCCCCAGCCGCCAAAAAGCCCCGATGTACTTTGGCAACCGCCTCGGGTTTCGTAAAGACCAGATACTCGTTGCAGCCTTCATACTCCGGCCCGCCGAAGTCAGCGGCGGTTAGCTCTTGTACTTGCAGATTGGTGCCCATTGCGCCATCAAAGACGATAACGGGGCGATCGGGGCTGTGCAGACGGTCAAGAAAGGCGCTGGGCATTTTTTCACGCAAGGGCTAGACGAACGGCAACCGGAGCACAATTAGCTGGGCAACTGCGCTTAGACCCCTATTATTCAATATTCTTTCGCCCACTGGGGCGGACTGAACGACAACTTGTGGCTGCAGAGCGAGTACGACCAATCACCACAGACGACGGCAATGGCGATCGCTGCTGGCTAGTCTGTTTTGCGTGAGTCGGTAAAGGGGCAGACCCGATGCGCTAGGGGACGAGTGCTAATCGAGACGCCTTTTCGTGACCGTTGGCCTTTGCGCTGATAGTTAGCCCAGTGAAGTGACCGACCTGATGGCTGATGGGAGCCATTTACATGGGGTGGCGCATTGGGTGCGAATTTTTGAGTTAGCCTCAAAGCAGGGAGTTCTGAATCACGGCAGAGATATGGCAGGTTCCACTAACCAATACATCCTCAAAACCGTCCAAGAAGGCTTAACCGTTCGGACGGTCGATGAACTCAAAAAACTTTTGTCACTCCTACCCCTGCAGGAAAAACCGACCCGCAAGGCGGAACTGGTGAATGCCATTGCCAACTACCTGTTAGGAGCTGGGCTGAAAAATCTCTGGCAAACCCTCGATGAGCTGCAGCAAGCTGCCGTTGCCGAAGCCGTTTATCTCACCGAGGGCCGCCATCAGGCTGAGCAGTTTCGAGCTAAGTATGGAGCCTTGCCCCAGTGGCATGACCGGAGTTCTATTTACAGCTATAACCGGCCTGCCGCCAAGCTCGATTTGTTTTTCTACCCCATCAGTGCCTATGCCACATCCTCACTCTTACCCGAGGAGCTTCGACATCAGCTCCAGCAGTTCGTGCCGCCGCCCCAGGCACTAACCCTGCGCAGCAGCGCCGACCCGCCCCAACACTTTCAGGTGCGGCGGCGGTACTTTGATTACGAACAGCGCCAGTCGATGGTGAAAGTCAACGATATTGACGTGGTATCTGAGTCTACTGAGCAAGCTGCTCAACAAGACTTCATGGCCATTTTGCGACTCATCCATCTGGGTAAAGTCAGTGTCAGCGACAAGACATTAATGCCGAGTAAGGCCACGCTGACTGCGATCTCGCCGTTGCTACAGAGGGGTGACTACTACAGCGAGACCGATGAACCTGATGACGATTACCACGATCCCATTGGAGCCATTAAACCCTTTGCCTGGGTGATGCTGTTGCAAGCCGGGGGCCTCGCCAGCCTGGATGGGAAAAAACTGCAGTTGACGAAAACCGGCCAAAAAGCGATGGGAGCCACTGCGGCTAAAACGCTCAAGGCGCTCTGGAAAAAGTGGCTCAAAACCACCTTTTTAGATGAGCTGCGTCGGGTCGAATCGATCAAAGGTCAAACGGGCAAGGGCAAGCGCAGTCTCACTGCCGTGAGCGGACGCCGGATGCATATTATGACGGCTCTGAGTCAGTGTCCGGTCGGTGCATGGGTAAACGTGGTTGATCTCAAGCGCTACATGATCGCGAGCGACCAGTCCTTTGAGGTCAGTCGCAATCCTGAGAGTCTTTACATTTGCGAACCGGGTTACGGCCATCTCTATGATGCTGCGGGACGCTGGAGCATTCTGCAAGACGCTTACCTGAAGTGTTTTTTGTTGGAGTATGCCGCTACCCTGGGATTTTTAGATGTCGCTTACATCCCGCCCTATGATGCCCCCCGCGATCACCTAGACGATTTTTGGGGTACCGATGATCTCTCGTTTTTGAGTCGCTACGATGGCCTACTGGCTTTTCGTATCAATGCGCTAGGGGCGTTTTGCTTCGGGTTGACCGACACCTACACGGCAGCTCCCATCACGACGGCCAGCAAGCTCACAGTGCTGCCCAACTTAGATCTCGTTTTGACGGGTGCGCCGCTCAGTGCGGCAGAAAGTTTGATGATGGAGACCTTCACTCGGCAAACCGCTGATGCGGTCTGGAAATTGGATCGCGAGGTTGCGTTAAAGGCGGCTGAAGCGGGACATCTCCTGCAAGAGTTTTATGACTTTTTGACTCAGGCCAGTGTTGCAGCCCTGCCCAAAACCGTCGAACAGTTTTTTGCCGACTGTCGGCGGCGGTCTGAGAGTCTGCAAGATCAGGGTATGGCCCGACTGATTGACTGTGCGGACGCCGCCTTAGCGGCGCAAATTGCCCACGATTCGCGGACAAAGAAGTATTGTCAACTGGCCGGAGAACGGCAGCTGGTGGTGTTGCTCGACCAGGAGACGCGCTTTCGCAATGGCTTGCGAAAGCTGGGCTATAGCTGGCCGCTGAATAATGGGTCGGCTCGGTAGCGATCGCTCGCCGGGCTCACGACAGCAGCATGGTAGCCTATTGCCCAACGCCTCAGAAGCTGGCCGTGTGGTTAGTCGTGATCTACGGTGGATGATGGGAAAAGTTTTCTGAATATATTTCTGACGTATTGGCGATGAAAATGCGGCCTCTTGACGTGGTGCCCTACCAGAAAACCACTGAGTTCACAGAGGGATCGATGCCCAGCGGGTTATTCCGAGCTCATCAGACCAAGGCGGCTGTTTGGGCCAGGATTATGGTGCTCGAAGGGAACCTGACCGATCGGATACTGGAGCTAGTTGTTGAGGAGCTAGTGCTCGACTCTGGACGCTATGGTGTGGTGGAACCCACCATTAAACATGCAGTCTTGCCCCACGGCGGTGTGCGGTTTTATGTTGAGTTTTATCGGCAGGCAAGTCCCGAACTCCTGACTTGAACCGGATGGACTATTTTCCCGACAATGCGCTGATTATTCAGAGCGATCGCACCGTTCTGTTAGATGTACATGCGCCTAAAGCGCAGGCGGCGCAAGCGGCGATCGCGCCCTTTGCCGAACTGATCAAAAGTCCAGAACACATTCACACCTATCGTCTCAGTGCCCTCAGCATTTGGAATGCTCGCGCCGCTGGGATGCCGGTGGCGGCCATGGTGGCGGCGCTGCAAGATCACGCCAAATATCCGGCCCCCGAGTCGATCGCACAAGAATTAGCCGCATTGGGTCAGCGCTATGGCCTCACCACGATTACAGCGGGAACCGGGGGCAATCTCGACCTACAGGTCGCCGATCAGCCGCTCGCCGAACTCTTGCAACGCCATGAGCAAGTAGGGCCGCTATTGGGAAAACGCCAGTCGCCCACCACCTTTGCGATCGCTCTGGGCCATCGGGGAGTCCTCAAACAGGCCCTGCTCACGGCGGGCTATCCGGCCGAAGACTTGGCCGGTTACCTCACGGGCGACGAGCTGCCGCTGGCACTATTGCCCACCACCCGCACCGGTACGCCCTTTCAACTCAGGCCCTATCAAAAGACTGCAGCCGATCTGTTCTACCAAGCGGGACAGGCCAAAGGTGGTAGCGGGGTGATTGTGTTGCCCTGTGGGGCGGGGAAAACCATGGTGGGCATGGCCGCCATGACTGCCATCCAACAGCACACGTTGATCCTCACCAGCAGTCTCACCTCCGTGCACCAGTGGCAACGAGAATTGCTCGATAAGACCACATTGACCGCAGAACAAATCGCTGAATACAGCGGCCAACACAAAGCCACTGGCCCAGTCACCTTAGCGACGTATCAAATCCTCACCTATCGGGCCAGTCAAGAGGATGACTTCCTGCATCTTGGGCTCTTTGATCAGCAATCTTGGGGCTTAATCATCTATGACGAAGTACACCTGCTGCCCGCACCGGTCTTTCGGATTACGGCTCAACTCCAGGCCCGGCGGCGGCTGGGGCTAACGGCGACGCTGATTCGCGAAGATGGTCGAGAAGGCGATGTTTTTACCCTCATCGGCCCCAAACGCTATGACGTGCCCTGGCGCGAGTTAGAAGGACAGGGGTTTATTGCCGCTGCCGACTGTACTGAAATCCGCATTCCTCAAACGGCAGCCCGGCAAATGGACTATGCGACAGCGGGCCGTCGCTATCAGTTTCGCATCGCGGCTGAGAATCCACTCAAGCTAGCGGTGGTAAAACAATTGTTATCTCAGGCCGTCGGTCATCGGATCTTGATTATTGGGGAATATCTGGATCAGCTTAAGGCGATTGCTCAGGGCGTTGACTTTCCGCTGATTACGGGCAAGACTCGTCAAACTGAACGTGATCGTCTGTATGCCGACTTTCGCAGCGGTAAAATTTCTGGCCTCATTCTCTCCCGCGTTGGCAACTTTGCCCTTGACCTGCCCGATGCGGATGTGTTGATTCAGGTTTCTGGCAAATACGGGTCTCGGCAAGAAGAAGCTCAGCGGTTAGGGCGAATTTTGCGGCCCAAGCAAGACGGGCGGAGCGCACAGTTTTATTCCCTGGTGTCGCTGCGCACCTGTGAGGAGGAGTTTGCCCAGCATCGACAACTCTTTCTGACTGAACAAGGCTATCGATACCATATCCAATTTTGGGAGAGTTAAGCCCTGAGGGGGCGGCGGCGGATGGTCAGGACGGCGATCAACAGGCAACTCGGAGCGGCGGCGATTCGGTGGCGCAAGTCTTGAAAGCCATGAGGCCGCTTGAGGAGGTGGCTCAATACTAGCGTCTCGATCCCAGGGGGGGCACTGCCAACCCCTGAAAAAAAATTTCTGTCAGGAGGCTCTTTGAAGCGCAGATCCCCAGTTTCTGAGGTGATCCGCCCAATGTTTAAATTTCGATCGCACCGGCAAATTAAATCGCTATGCACCGATCAATTCTCTACAATACTTGACTCTACATTCTGCACGGGGTGCTAGCTGATGCTGTCGATCGTACCGCTCTGATCGCGCTTGACGGCGCGCTCCATCAACAAATCATGGGTGCTGCGGCTGTCGCCATCCGGGCCGGGAGTGCGCTGGGTGAAGACTCCATCCGCATCGAGTTCCCAGGCGTGGCGATTGTCCGTCAGCATAATATCCACAATGTCCTTCAGCTCTTGCACGGCGGCTGGTTCTTCAATCGGGGTGATGGCTTCAACGCGGCGATCAAGGTTACGCGGCATCCAATCGGCGCTACCAATGTAAATCTCTTCGGCACCATCATTCGTGAAGTAAAAAATGCGGGCATGTTCTAAAAATCGACCAATGATGCTAAGCACGCGAATATTGTCGCTAACGCCCGGCACACCCGGTCGCAAACAGCAGATGCCGCGAATAATCAGATCAATTTGCACCCCGGCCTGAGAGGCCCGATACAGCGCTTGGATCATCTCCGCATCCACCAGGGAATTCATTTTGGCGATAATGCGACCCTGCTGACCCTGTTCCACATGCTCAATCTCGCGATCGATCAGCTGCAGCATCCGCTTTCGTAGGGTTAACGGGGCAACCAACAGTTTGCGATAGTTGGCTTGGCGCGAATATCCCGTCAAAAAGTTGAACAGATCGGTCAGATCGGCGCCCAGTTCATCGCGGCAGCTGAGGATACCGAGGTCGGTGTACAGCTTTGAGGTTTTGGGGTTGTAGTTGCCGGTGCCGATGTGGACATACCGGCGCAGGCGATCGCCCTCTTGACGGACGACCAGTGTCGTTTTGGTATGGGTTTTCAGCCCCACCACACCATAGACCACGTGCACGCCCGCATCTTCTAACTTGCGTGCCCAGATAATATTGTTTTGCTCATCAAAGCGGGCTTTGATTTCGACCAGCGCTACTACCTGCTTCCCGTTTTCGGCTGCGGCAATCAGCGACTGCACAATGGGCGAATCGCCGGACGTACGGTAGAGCGTGATCTTGATGGTGAGGACGCGAGGATCACGGGCGGCATGGGCAATAAAGGTCTGCACCGACGAGGCAAACGACTCGTAGGGATGGTGCAGCAAAATGTCGCCTTTGCGAATTGCCCCAAAGACACTTTCCTCACCGTGATCGACGCCTTTCAATCGGGGGTTCACGAGCGCGTTCCACGGTTTATCTTTCAGCTCGGGCAGCGGCATCGAGAGAAAAAAGAACAGGTCTTTGAGATTCAGTACCCCAGACAGTTCATAGATATCCTCCTCTGCGACCTTCAACTCCTGCATCAAGCCCTCGCGCAGATCGGGCGGCATGGATTGCTCAATTTCGAGGCGGCAGACAAAGCCCTCTAAGCGGCGCTTGCTGATCTCTTCTTCCATGGCAACTAGCAGATCATCGGCGTCATCTTCGCGCACCGGAAAGTCGGCATCCCGCGTAATCCGAAACAGATAATGTCCCGACACTTCCATGCCCGGAAACAGAAAGTCGAGATGGTTGGCGATCACTTCTTCGAGTGTCGTCCCCATCCAGATTGTCCCTGCACCGGTGGTGAGCTCTGCTGGCAAGCTAATGAACCGAGGCAGGTTATTGGGCACCTTGATGCGGGCAAATTTTTGCACCTTAGTTTCTGGATTGGTTACTGATGCCGCCAGGTTCAGGCTCAGATTCGACAGGCGCGGAAACGGGTGGGCCGGATCGACACTCAAAGGCGTCAACACCGGGAAGATTTGTTTCTCAAAGTAGTCTTCTAAGTACTTTTGCTGTTTGGCGTTGAGTTCGGCATAGTCCAGCAGATACACGCCATGCGCTTGCAACTGGGGTCGCAGCTCGGTTTGAAATAAACTGTGCTGGGCCTGCAGCTTGGGTTTTAAGTGCGATCGAATGGCTGCCAACGTCTCAGCCGGACTCAGGCCATCGGCGGTTTTGGTCCGAATGCCCGCGCTGACCTGATCCATCAGCCCAGAGACGCGCACCATGAAAAACTCGTCTAGGTTAGAGCTATAAATCGCAGCAAACTTGAGCTGCTCTAAAAATGGAGTACGGGAGTCGTTGGCTTCGTGGAGCACGCGATCGTTGAACTCGAGCCAGCTCAGCTCCCGATTTAAAAAGTATTGAGGATCGCTAAAATCCACCGTTGGAGAGACGTCTGCTGCTTGAGCCATCGTTTTTACTTCCCGTCACAGTGCGTTTAACCCTACAACCCTAAATCTAGAACGTAATCGTCTGGTTAAGGGGCAGGCATCCCTGGCAAGCCGCACCCACAATGTGCCATGTAGAAAAGACGCCTGCAGGGGCGTGGCAAAAGTCTCGAGTCAGCTGTGATAGGTGCGGTTTCCTCAGGGTGTCCTGTCAGCCAGAGCGCTCGACCCGGAAAAGCTGGTGTCAAGTCCTAAAGTTTCTCCCATGATCACGCTTAACTCCCTTGCCGGGCCGGTTCACGTTGGCTAAATCTCATCTTGCAGGGGGCCGCTATGACGTGATGTAGCACCGCTGACGAGGCGGGTGTGGGCTAAACGACAACCGGCTAGAAACTGCGCGGAGCGATCGCTAGGAAGACGCACGTTCAGTGATAATGTGTTAAGTGGCGCTGCGAAAACCTAAGGTTGTCTTTAGAAAGCGGTCAGAAAGCAGATCACAGAGATAGACGCAAGCATGGTCACCACTGCAGAGAAAACCAATACCGGCTACATCGTACAGGTCGTCGGCCCTGTCGTTGACGTCGGCTTTAAAGGCGGAAGCCTACCTGAAATTTATAACGCCCTTGTGGTTAGTGGCACTAATGCTGCTGGCCAAGAGGTTTCGGTCACCTGCGAAGTGCAACAGCTTCTGGGAGACTCCAAAGTTCGTGCGGTTGCGATGAGCGGAACGGATGGTCTGGTGCGGGGCATGGATGTCACTGACACCGGTGCTCCCATTAGCGTGCCGGTGGGCGGTGCGACCTTGGGCCGAATCTTTAACGTGTTGGGCGAGCCGATTGACGAAAAAGGCCCCGTTTCTGCGGATAAAGCCTCCCCGATTCACCGTCAAGCCCCGCCTTTGACGGAGCTAGAGACGAAGCCGGCGGTGTTTGAAACCGGCATCAAAGTTATTGACTTGCTGGCACCCTATCGCCGAGGCGGCAAAACCGGCTTGTTTGGCGGTGCAGGTGTGGGCAAAACGGTCTTGATTCAAGAGCTGATCAACAACATTGCTAAAGAGCACGGCGGCGTATCGGTGTTTGGCGGTGTGGGTGAGCGCACTCGCGAAGGCAATGACCTTTACAACGAATTTATTGAGTCGGGCGTAATCAACAGCGATGACCTCAGCCAGTCGAAGGTGGCGTTGGTCTACGGCCAAATGAATGAGCCGCCCGGAGCGCGGATGCGTGTTGGTTTGTCGGCCTTGACGATGGCTGAGCACTTCCGCGACGTCAACAAGCAAGACGTGCTGCTGTTTATCGACAACATCTTCCGGTTTGTGCAAGCGGGTTCAGAGGTTTCGGCCCTGCTCGGTCGCATGCCTTCAGCGGTGGGCTATCAGCCGACCTTGGGCACTGACATGGGCGACCTGCAAGAGCGCATCACGTCGACCTTAGAAGGTTCGATCACCTCGATTCAGGCCGTCTACGTACCGGCGGATGACCTGACTGACCCAGCTCCGGCCACCACGTTTGCCCACTTGGATGCAACGACGGTGCTGTCTCGGGGCTTAGCGTCTAAGGGGATTTATCCGGCGGTCGATCCGCTCGATTCCACCTCGACGATGCTGCAGCCAGAGATCGTCGGCGACGAGCACTACGACACGGCGCGGGCAGTGCAATCTACTTTGCAGCGCTACAAAGAGCTGCAAGACATTATTGCCATTTTGGGTCTGGATGAATTGTCGGAAGATGACCGTCAGACAGTGGCTCGGGCTCGCAAGATCGAGAAGTTCCTGTCACAGCCGTTCTTTGTGGCAGAAATCTTTACTGGCATGGCGGGTCAGTACGTGACTCTAGCGGAATGTATCAAGGGCTTCCAGATGATTTTGAACGGTGATCTGGATGATATTCCAGAGCAAGCGTTCTATCTGAAGGGCAACATGGACATGGTACTCAAGACCGCTGAAGAGATGAAGGCGCAGTCTTAGGCGAACTTCGAGAGTCGGCTGTCGGTTGCAGCCGACTCTGTTTTTGATGGTTATCTTTGCAAGAGAGCGGTTTAATTCACAATGTCTCTAACCGTGCGTGTGATTGCTCCCGACCAGACAGTTTGGGATGCAGAAGCTGAAGAAGTGATTTTGCCCAGTACCACCGGGCAACTCGGTATTTTGAGTGGTCACGCTCCCCTCATGACGGCCTTGGATGTCGGCGTGATGCGGGTGCGTCCTGCCAAAGACTGGGTGGCGATCGCCCTCATGGGCGGGTTTGCTGAAGTTGATAATGATGAAGTGACGATTCTCGTGAGAGGTGCTGAGCGGGGCGACAGCATCAATCAGGATGATGCTCGTTCTGCCTTTGAGACGGCCCAGGCAACCATGACGGCGACGTCATCAGATGATCGCCAAGCAGCGTTGCAAGCGCGGCAGGCTTTGCAAAAAGCTCGAGCTCGCTTACAAGCGGCGGGTGGTTCAGTCGGCTAAATTAAGTCAGCTGACGACTCAGCGACATCAGTTTTAATAAAAAAGAGGAAGCGATAATCGCTTCCTCTTTTTTATGGCTAATACAGCATCTAGCTACCGGTAGGGCCAGGACGCTTGGGCGCCCGCCGTCATCACGAACTACCGGTAAACAAGACGGTTTTAAATTTCTCTTGGGCAACACGCATCGGTTTGCCTTTGCCTTCTTCTTGCCAGTAGTTGATGATTTCAGTGGCGGTGTTGAGTAACCCGACCCGCTCTTCTTCAGAAATCCAACTTTTGCCTTCCAGCTCAGTTTTCATTTGTTCCCACGCGTCGTTACGCGGCCAGAAAAAATAAGCTGTCAGTGGGCTGGTGCCCTTACCGACCACTTGGTCAACTGCTAGGGCGACATCCTTATCTAACCAAAGCACCTTTAAGACAAACCTGGCCTCAGTTTCTAATACAACCTCCACCGCAAACCCCCTTCCAAAACTACAGTCCTCCATAATATCCTAAGTCGGTAAATCTGTAATGTCCAAACCATGGCAGCTGGCCCTTCAGAGACTCACGAGATGACTTCAGTTATGCCCTTAAAAGCGATCGCCGTGTTTGATATTGACGGCGTCATTCGAGATGTCGGTGGCTCCTACCGCCGCGCCCTGGCCGACACTGTGGAATCGTTTACCCAGGGCCGCTATCGCCCCACTGCTGCCGCGATCGACGCCTTGAAGGCAGAAGGCCGGTGGAACAATGACTGGGAAGCATCGCAGGAATTGATTTATCGCTATTTTGAAACCCAAGGCCAGCCCCGGACTGATCTCACGCTGAGCTATGAGGCACTGGTTGACTTTTTTCAGCAGCGCTATCGCGGCCCCCAGCTTGACGACCCGGCGCAGTGGACAGGCTACATCTCACAGGAGCCGCTGCTGGTCAGCGCCCCTTATTTTGAGCAGTTGACTCAGGCTCACATGGCTTGGGGGTTTTTTAGCGGGGCGACTCGCGGCTCTGCGGTCTTTGTGCTCGAACGACGGCTCGGGTTAGCGGAGCCTCTACTCGTTGCGATGCATGATGCCCCTGGCAAGCCTGACCCCACGGGCTTTTTTCAAGTAGCGGAGCAGCTAAGTGCGGGCAAAACCGACGTTCCTGTGCTTTACATCGGCGATACCGTCGCCGATATGCACACCGTTCAACAGGCTCGGCAGCAGCGGCCTACCGCCACGTGGATCGGGGTGGGTATCTTGCCGCCCCACGTCGTCGCTGCCGATGAGACCTATGCGGATAAATATGCCGCCGGTTTAAGGGCCGCTGGGGCCAGTCTGGTATTGCCGGGCCTTACGGCCCTGACCCCCGATCGCATTAAACAGCTGATCAACGACTTGCAGCTCCCCTAGGCGATCGCTGGCCGCAGGGATGGACGCGCCCAAAATTTAGTTGTACGCTCGCCAATCTGGCTAGGCGTATCCGCATTCAAGCGTCGGCGATCGCTCCGCCTGAGGTCAGAAAGACCTCGGTTCCCTATCGTGACCTCAAGGCGGTCACTCTGTCTGGGCCTGTTCCGCTTGACGACGGGCGATAATCTCTTGTCGAAGCTGCGCTTTAACGTGGGCTAGTTCGACGGTGCAAGTCGTTAATTGCTGCTCTGATTGGTCACAGGCGGCCCGTAGTTGTTGAGTGGTTTGTTGGCGCTGGGTGATATCTCTCAGCAGCCAAAGCACGGCTGCCCCGGTATGCTGATGGCGAGCACTCATTAACCAAGCCGTTGAGACCGACACCACAATCGGCGTTGCTGCCGGGTCTGCTGAAAATAAATCGCTGGAGTCTCCCACCGTTTCGGATGACCCCAGCATCAAAAAGCCATGGGTTTTTTAAGCCGTAGTGAAACATCGGCAAAACCTTCGCCTGCAAGGCTGACCCAGAGTAAATCAACACGTTGCGGCAGCTCACGAGATCGAGTTGAGAAAACGGCGGATCGCTGGTTAAATTTTGGCGGGCAAAAATGCACAGCTCGCGCACGGTGGAATTAACCTGATACCCCTGCTCAACGGCGACAAAAAAGCGCTGCAATCGGTCGGGAGCCACATCGGCAATCTGCGCCTCGCGATAAATGCCCCGGCGAGCCGCCTCGACGGCGGCTTCGCTGATAATATCCGTCGCAAAAATTTGGATCGGCTGATTAAACGTCTGATAGGCCAAATACTCTAACCAGCAAATCGCAATGGAATAGGCTTCTTCGCCGGTGGAACACCCCGCCACCCAAATGCGAATGGGATCGTGGCGATCGCGCCCCCGCAGCAAGGCGGGAAACACCTCTGTCTTTAAGGCTTCAAAGGCTTCTGCATCGCGAAAAAAGCTCGTGACATTGATCAAGATCTCCTGATGGAGGGCTTCGAGTTCGGCTGGTTGCGCTTGCAAATAGTGCTGATACGCGGCTAAGTTCTCCAAGTCATGGAACGCCATGCGTCGTTTGAGCGTTGTCGGTTTGTACTGTGAGAAATCGACCCGAGTTCTCGACCGGAGCAAAGTAAGAATCGCCGTAAAGGTATCTTGCTCTGCGGTATCGTATCGGTCACCACGATATCGCTCAAATCGGCCCCATTGAGATAAGGATGGCTGCCGATATCGGCCAGCGTCTGCGCCATCTCCTCCGGTGCTAAGACAAAATCGACCTGGCTGGTCGCGATCGCGCGGTGGGGCATACTGCCGCTTTGGGCTGAGGCGGTCGTTTGGGCCATGGTGATGCTTAATTGCTTCGCTCCCTAAGGTGCCATCGTCACCATGACCTGACAGCACAATCGCGATCGCCTGATGACCCCGTTCTTGAGCGAGCGATTCAAAGAAGATGTCGACAACTCGATTGATCACCTCATTGGGGTGGCGGGGCCGCCGCCGCAACCCCGCCGCCGCGATCGTCATTCCCCAATTGGGCGGAATCACATATACCTGATTGGGCGCTACTGTGAGGCCGTCAGCCGCCACGCTGACCGGCATCGGCGTCGCTCGCGCCATGATCTCACTCAGAGCACTGGGCTGATTGGGGTCTAAATGCTGAATCAGCACAAAAGCCATACCGGTATCAATCAGCAGGTAACTGAGCAACTCAGTAAAGGCCTCCAACCCACCTGCAGAAGCGCCCCCCCACCCCTGGAAATGACTGTTCAGAGTTGGCTTGACAGGCGGCACTAACTATGGGTGACCCAAACTTGAGCTTAGAGAGCGGTTTGACTGCATGATCGTTCAGCCGCATCCCGGTACTGGCCTCTCCCGGTAGGCAGAGCATCTGACCTAACCTGAGCACAGAGGCCAGCGTTGACGACACGCGATCGCGGTCAATTAAAAAGCGAGGCAGATTGACACTACCTCGCTCATTTTTCCATTGATTTTTCAGGCGGCCTTAACCTCTACCGTTTTTTAATGTCCTTCGCCATATTGCGGAACATATCCATGCTGGTGTCAGTGTTAGAACTCCGACGGGGCGATTCAGACTTACTGGCCTGAGGGGCGGACTGAAAAGATGAAGACGAAGATGATGAGGCAGCTTTCTTGGGCTGGTTCACAATCCCTTTTTCGTCCAGTTCGCTCATTTCCATGGCCGAAATTTGCCGCACAGATTCCATCTCTTCAGCACCGCGCTTGCGGGCAAAGGTGCGCTTAACCACTTTATTCGAGCGCATATAATCGATATCGCCAAACGTCTTAGCGTCATCTTCGTTCAAGAAAAAAGCACCCGTTTGCTTGGGTTGAGCAGCGCGAGTCTGCTGATTTTTGCGGCCAAATAAGCCTCGAATAAAGCCAGTCATGAACCTTTCCTACGTCTATGAGCGTCGCTTTACTTATCGTAACGTTAAAGTCTTGCTTATGAAAGTTTTTCTTTCAGCGATCGCAATTTAAATTGGCTCATTTTGGCGACCGTTGTGAGTCTCACCATGCAGCCTCGCTGCGGGGGCTCTAGCCAATTCTCTCTGCCTGCGGTCACAATACAAGCGGGGTGTTTGCCACCCCAGAAACTGTCGTTGGGTTGCTCTCATGATGGAATGCATGGTCTGTCTGCTCTTTCATATTCGGGCTAACTGGGCCTGGCATTTGCTGACGGCACCCGAGACCTTTGGCAGCATTGCCTACGAATATGAGAAAAATTCCTATCCCCGCGCCTTGGCGGATGTATGGGCGGGTAATGACCAAGCAGCAGAGGCATTGGCCTTTTTGCAACAGCCTGATCCTGAAGCTGTCGAAACCTTCGAGATCGACCTCTATTCGAGCTTTGTGCTCAAGGGCCAAGTCAGAAAGTATTTTGCCTTTGGCGATCAGTTAGACGCTGACTATCGCGATCGCATGTATCGCGCGATGGATTGGCTCACCCGTACTGACCCGCTGACGCAAACCGCCAACCCACCTCGCAAATTTTGGTCGAATTCTCAAGACGACTGCACGACGCTGGTCGACTGCCGCAACACTGATAATCTGCGCGCCATGCGAGAAACTTCGGTTTACCTGATGGCGGAGGAAACTGGCAACGAAGCCACCCGTCAGCTTTATAAAGCTCATCTGCAGCGCTATGTCTCCACCCTGCTCGATATTGGTATGGGCGAATGGGATAGCTCGATCTACCACGGTCATACCACAGCGGCCTATCTCAATCTCTATGACTTTGCTGCCGATCCAGAGGTGCAGCAACTGGCCGCAGACGCGCTCGATTGGCTCTTTTTCACGGCGGCCCTAAAATACTGGCGGGGCAGCTGGACGTTTCCGGCCAAACGAGTGGATAGTGACAGCGCTGCTCACTTTTTCTGGCTGTATTTTGGCCAGGGATCGCCCCCAGAAACCTTAGAAAATGACTGGCTGTATGCCCTCACCAGCGACTATCGGCCTCCCGCGCCGGTTTTGCAGCTAGCGCATCGAGCGTTTGCTCGTCCGTTAGAAGTCCGCCGCACTCACCCGCATTATGAGAACTGGCTGCCCGGTCTCTACGGCCCCGCCTTTTATGAAACGCTCTACCTCGGTCGCACCTATCAGCTCGGTAGTCTCGCGCGGGGGACTGGCGGCGACTGGCAAGGCTTGGGCTTAGCCGTCGCCGCCGGTGCTGGCAGCGATGAGTTGCAGCTCTCAGCCGCTGGCCCTCACACCATCGCTCAGTATGAAAATCTGCTGATTTGGCAAGGTGCGGCGCCGCCCGAGCTGACGTTGCCAGCGGGGCGTGTGGATACGGAGTCAGCAGTTACCTTTGTCGAAACGGAACAAACCTGGCTAGCGCTTCATGTCTTACCGGCTGGGTTTGTTCTAGAAGTGGGGGAATCAGCCACCCACGGTAACTTTGTGGACTTTCGGCAGCAAGTGTTAGCGAGATCGCGCCTCACCGTCATGGATGACCGGGTGGAATATCAGGGCTCCCAAGGTAAAACCCTGGCGCTGCAGCCCCAAGCAGACGAACTGCCCCAGGTCTGGCGTGATGGTCAGCGTCACGATTGGGCAAACCACACCGACACAGCTGACCTCTTTCACGCCCTTGAGGATATGCCTCCAGAATGATGTCAGTCATGCCGCTATCGACTGAGGAAGCCAGGCAAGGTGCTCTCATGTGATACGGATTTGCTGCAATGCATATTCTGGCAATCAACGCCGCGTCGGGTGGGTCGATTCCCTGCCGTTCATTTCATGTTCCGGGTTATACCAGTTCTGCAAAGTAGCGCTACAGATCGAAGATCCCCCGCTGTTGCTGCCCCCGTGTCGAAGGGGGCTACACGGTTTTTGGATGTGTAGTCCAAATTCAGCGAATTGGTATTATTCAACCTTCTGGCCCACCGCCCTCACCCGCCCTGACAAATCTGCCGACGTGGCCAAGCTTGTCTGGGGAGCCAGATCACGGAGCCGCCGCGCTAGATTTTGCCCGTAAGAGGACTTGAGCCAGTTCTTGAAACCCTTGCACCTCAGCACCGGCAGTGATGAAGGTGGGCAGATGGCGCAGGCGATCGCAGTAGTGCTGCACGTTGGCAACGCCGACGGAGAGCGGAAACCGCTCCGCTTCGAACAAACCCTCATCATTGGGACTATCGCCCACTGTCACGACCTGATGGGCGGTGATTGTGGGAAACTGCTGCTGCAATACTCGCTGCAGCGCGACGCCTTTGTCTTGTGCCGCCAGGCGAATATGGCACTGCACCGTACTGTAGGTAAACCCCCAGCCCACCGCCTGACAGGTCTGGTTAATCCTGGTCAGATCAGCGGGTGTGAGCTGACCGATATCAAAGGTCCAATCCGTGAGGCGGAACTGGTTATCGGTGGAGGGCTGCAAATCGGGAAAGGTGGCTTGGAGCTGAGCAAAGACGTGCGCCAGGCGATCGCGATGCGGAGCGATCGCCGAGATCTCCACCAGCGGCAGGGGCTCTCCCGAGTCGGCTGGGATCCACACGCCACCATTTTCTGCGATTGCTCCTACTACCGGCAGGTAGGTGGCGATGCCCTGTACCCAGCCCGCAGAGCGCCCTGTCACAATCACAGTAGGAATCTCAGCTGTGGCTAAATCGGTCAGCGCTCGCAAGAGAGCGGGGGTGAATTTCCCGGTCTGAGTCAGCGTGCCATCCATGTCAGTCGCCACTAGGCGGATATTGGTTAATGCCGGAGGCGAAGATTCTTGCAATGGCACCGGAGAATTTTCCATAAACGTCCTACACTTTGGGGATATTGACAGGATTCAGGGCTATGGCACAGCGTTCTCCCGATCAGCGTAACGATTACTATCTGATTGAAGCGGCTCGCTCGGGCATTCATAAATCCGTCTTAGCAGCACTGTATGCCACTCAAGGCACCCCACCCCTCACCGACGGCGAAACGGGCTTGGGCATTGCCCCCGCCAACCGCATCCCACCCGATCAGGTCAATACGTTTCCCGAGCAGGTGCAATATGCTGCCAATACCGTTCGCAGCCTGACTAACCAGCTGATTGCTGAGGGTTGGCAGGGCAAAGACCTCTGGGATGCCGCTGCGGGACGGTATAGCGATCGCTTTTTGCAAGCCATCGCTGAAGGCTACAGTCCGCCGGTCAGCGACGCCTCGGCAGCGCGGCTAGAGCCCGTCGATGATCAAGCCCTGCTCAAGGCTTACTTAGCCGATCTCGCCATTGCTTACAGTGCTGAGCAACTGCCTAAAAACCTGGCATCTCTCGATCAGGCCCTGTTAGCCTTTGTCGAACGCATTCCTGAAAACTATAGTCGTCTTACCTTTCAGCGCGAGGCCCTGCTTGAAGCCGTGCGGCTTTGGCGCAAACTTGATACTCATGCGGCGGCGATCGCTACCCTGATTGAGGTGGATGATACCGGCAATCCCAACGAAGTCCAGTTAGATCAGGCTCTAGTGGACTTTATTTCGCAGGCCGATCGCTATTTCTCTGGCTATCCCAATCAGCGTGAGGCCTTCATTCGCTTAGTGCAGCTGTGGCGCGAACTCGACTCTCGTGAGGCAGCCATCCGAGTGCTGGCCGCCACCGATCCCTTCAGCAGCGAAACCAACATTGAAATCATCGATCCGGCTCTGATTGCGTTTGTTCAGCGTCTCCCTGAGCGCTATCGCGGCCAAGGTGACCAACGCTTTTCTCTGACTGAGGGCTATCGCCTGTGGCAAGGGCTCGACTCACGCACCACCGCCATTCAAGCGCTCGGGCTTGATCCGCAAGTTTTGGTCAACAGTGCCCCAGATCCGCAAGCCATGACCGCTGCTGCGACCCAAATTGACCAAGCGCTGCTGACTTTTTGGGCCACGGTGCCCACCACCTACACTGGCGATGCGGATCAAAGAGAAGCCCTGATTCGGCTGGTGACTCTTTGGCGGCGGTTAGAGGGCCGTATTCCGGGTGTGCAATCGCTGTTAGCCGACGTGCGCCGGATGGAACGGGCCAACCGCAATGCGGTGGAAGCGATGCCCCCACCCGTGCCCGCGATGCCGCCAGCGCGTCCTCAGCAGTGGACACCGAATAATCTGCAGCTAGCCGCCTCGATTTTGCCCAGTGGCAACTTTACCTGGGCCGAGGCGACTCGCGGCGGTGCCCGTCTTCCGCCTGATCAGGCGACGGTCAACGGTATCGTGAGAATCGCTACCCTGGCCCAAGAGGCTCGCGATCGCATTGGTCGGCCTTTCTTCATCACCAGTTGGTATCGGCCACCGGCGGCTAATGCGGCAGCGGGTGGGGCTTCTATGAGCCGACACCTGCTGGGGGATGCGATCGACTTCTACTGTGATGGACTTACCGGTCGGCAACTGTATTGGGCGTTAGACCCGTGGTGGCCGGGCGGCCTCGGACGCTACACGCAATTTCCTTACATCTGTCATTTAGATGCCAGGGGCACTCGTTCTCGGTGGACTCACTGAACCTCAGTGCCTGATGATCCGCCTAAGACCGGTTTCGGGCAACTTACACATAGAAGAGTTGATTTGTCCCTTGCCGGGATAATTTATCTAGAACGCTCGTAGGGCATCTTACCAGTCGAGTTGATCAGTCCCTTTTAGCCATGAAATTTTCTCCTGTTCAGACCCGTCTAATTATCGCTCAAGCGCCAGCACCAGCGCCTGAGCCGCCTCCGGCTGTTAGCAACAGCCTGAATATGTGGATGGTGACCTCTGGCGTCCTCTTTGTGTTACTGCTCGCCGTCAGTATCTTGACGCAAGTGCAGAACAACCAGATGCGCAAGAAGCTGAAGTTTGCTGAGTACAAAAACGGCGAACTGCAAAAGCGGGTCAAGATGGCCACCGGCACCATCAGCAAGATGGAGAAAAATCCCGATCTGATTCACTCGCGAGAATTCAACCTTGATTATTTGCGGCTGCGGATGGAAGAAGAAATGTTCCACTTCCAAATTGTGAATCAGCTCAAAATCAAGGTCAAACAAGAACTCGCTGTCGCTCTGCGATCGCGCCCGGCGGACTCGGGCATGGTGGGCATTGCGGCTAAAGCCCGGCAAATCGACCAGATTTTTGATGTGGTCTACAAAACCAGCGAAGCGTTGGGCTCGAAAACGCGCATTCTGTTTCGGATTGAAATTAAGCTGGCCAAGTTACCGACGCAATCCACTTCCAGCACGATTAATCAGATCATTGACTGCATTGAGACCTTTCTCAGCCCAGAAGCCGAAGGCGGCACCTGGCAGCCCACGATTCAAGGGCGCTTGGCCAACATGCATTGGGATCAAAAAGCGAAGCCCACACCGCTGCTGATTTTGGCCCAGTCAGAAGAAGGCGTCAACGTGACGATGCGCAGCACCTATAAACCCGCGTAAGTCTCTCTTAATCCGTGGCTCTCGGGGTGCGGTGTAATCCCCATCCTCAGTGATCGGACTCCCGATAAAAACTTGGCAACGCAGGGGAGCCTAGGGGCCGGGGGGCAGATTTGTCGCCTGGTTTCAGAGAATTGGTGTCAGCTATCTCCACTGTTTTGCCGACCCTTCACAAAACCGACGGGCCTGTCTATGATGGCTGCTTGAGCAGGCATAGGTAACACCATGGTAAAGCCGCAGACCCTGGTGGTCAAAATTGGCACGTCGAGTTTAACTAAGGCGACTGGAAATCTGGCGATTTCGGTGATTGCCAGTCTGGTTGAAATGCTCTCTGAGCTGAGAGCTGAAGGCCATCAGGTGATTCTCGTCTCTTCGGGAGCGGTGGGGGTGGGCTGCGCGCGCCTCAATCTGTCTGAACGACCCAAAAATATGGCGATGAAGCAAGCGGTGGCGGCAGTGGGTCAAGGCCGGCTGATGCGAGTCTATGACGACTTTTTTTCTTCCTTGAATCAGCCGATCGCTCAGGTGCTGCTCACGCGCACTGATCTGGTGCAGCGATCGCGCTACGTCAATAGCTACCGCACGTTTCGTCAGCTGCTGCAGTTGGGCGTGATTCCCATCGTGAATGAAAACGATACGGTGGCGATTGAAGAACTCAAGTTTGGTGACAACGATACGCTGTCGGCGCAGGTGGCCAGTTTGATTGGCGCCGACTGGCTGTTTTTGCTCACCGATGTCGATCGACTCTATTCTGCTGATCCGCGCCAGCATCCTGACGCGCAGCCTATTCACATTGTCGAGCGGGTCGAGCAACTCGAAGATTTACAGGTCAGTATTGGCGATCGCGGCAGTCAATGGGGCACGGGCGGTATGGTGACCAAAATTGAAGCCGCTCGCATCGCTGCCAATGCGGGCGTTTGCACGGTGATTACCGATGGTCAGCATCCCGAAAAAATCGCTCAGATCATGGCTGGGGCCGATTTAGGCACTCAGTTTTCCCCCAAGTCAACTGTGGCCAACGCCCGCAAACGATGGATTGCTCAAAGCTTGGTACCGGCTGGCAAACTGTATTTAGACAAGGGGGCAGTGCGGGCCATTCAACACAGTGGCAAATCGCTTTTGCCCGCTGGCATTACTGAAATTGAAGGGGAATTTGAGCGCCAGTCTTCAGTGCAGCTCTGTGATGCGCAAGGCCAGGAAATTGCGCGCGGCATTGCCAACTACAGTCACATTGAGCTGGCGCAAATCTTGGGTCACCGCTCCGAAGAAATCCCTCAGATTTTGGGCTACGCCGGGGCGGATACGGCGGTGCATCGGGATAATTTGGTCATTTCAGTGCAGGCATAAACATTTCCGTACAAACACGGGAATAGTAATGGTGGCAGACCGGAGCAAGCGGTTGAGCGATCGCGCCCAGCCGTCGGTTTTACTGAATTTCAGAGCCTAACCGGGTGACAACCTAGCTAAAGAGCTTGCTGCATGAGCGATAGAGCCTGTAAACCGCGCTGAAAATAGAGTCGTTTATGGGGTTTGAGCGCCATCAGTTGAGTTGCCCAATCGGCCCAGATTTCTGGTATCAGCATCAATTGATGGCTCCGCTCACCGATGAAGGGTACTGTAACCGCGCCGTCTTCGAAACCTGGTTAGAAGAACAGCTCTTGACAGCGCTGCCCTACGGGAGTGTCATCATTTGTGATAATGCCTCGTTTCACAAAGGCGGGCGCATTGAAGCGCTGATTCAACAGGCCGGCTGTGATCTCTTGTCTCTCCCGCCTTATTCCCCCGATTTGAATCCGATCGAACATCAGTGGTTCGTTTTGAAGCATCGGATGCGAAAACAGATTCAATCCGGCCAACCGTTTCGACAAGTCGTTGACCAAGCCTTCATTAACTGACCAGATCTATCCGCGGATTGCTATAGGTCTTTCACAATCTGATACTCAGCGTCAACAGCGGTCTTGAAATGCAGGTCTTTCTTTTGTCGCAAGGCAAAGGCAATCCCCCGTGAATCAAGCCATTCAGCCAGTTTTGGACTATGGAACTCTCGGTCTCCGAGCACTCATACCAATTCTCTAGATTCCGGCTACAGATATAGCAATCCGGAATGACTCGTGAAAACGTATCAGTATAATTACGGGATATGCCTAAATGCTGATACCGAGGTTTGCAATTCATGCTGTCCCTTCAAACTTTACCTGCCAAAACTAAGGCAATAGAAGAACTCAAGACCTTTATCGGCATCGAACGTGATACTCGCCAAGTGAAGAAAGCGCTAGCGGTCAAGTTGATCTATCAAGACTATGGTTACGAGACCATTAGCGGGATCTTGGAGGTGTCCTTGGGAGCCTTGAGTAAATGGAAACAAGCCTATGAGCGAGACGACTTAAGTAGGTACGGCATAAGAAGCTGAGGTATATAACGGTTAATCAAGTGGTCTTGACACTAACATACTGAGTTGTGTGGCCGTGGCTTTCACCTCGATGTTCGAGTCCCTCAACGACGTGATAAGCCAGTTCCGCTTCACTCTCAAACATCTGG
>ERZ1740060.102-NODE-102-length-74427-cov-14.071089_pt1 | contig 74427 bp, 73 predicted proteins | sample MGYA00581743_ERZ1740060 | MGnify/ENA primary metagenome ERZ1740060 (study PRJEB43018, sample SAMN04849235) | marine metagenome | isolation source: floating plastic debris | place: Pacific Ocean | collected 2008-08-27 | study: EMG produced TPA metagenomics... | reverse complement strand
AAAGGAACTTGGTAAATCTGCGCGTGGCTGCAGAACGGTAGGCTGTCGGCGGGAAAACGGCAGAGATTATTCCAGACGGCAACGCAAACTCAGGGAGCAATGCAACAAGGTCCCCATTGCTGAGTGCGTCGACAACTATGAAATCCGGCATGTTGGCGATGCCACCACCGGCTTTAACGACCGACAACACCGCCTGTGTCGAATCTCCGGTGACGGATGGTTGAAACACTATGTCGCGGCTGCGCCCGCGCTTATCAGTGAAGGGCAGTTTGGACGGCGTCTTCAACGCCCTGTTCTCGATGAAGGGAAGGCGCGCAAGATCGTCAAGCGTTTGCGGCGTGCGCATCCCGTGATCGCATCGCTGATCGAAAGCGACGCTGAGGTGGAGATGTTGCACGTAAACCTCTTTCAAGGCGCAAATGCTTACCGCATGGCTGACGGCTTTCGAAAGGTGGCGCTCGCCCATGACACGCGGATTGCTGGCCTGACCGGGCAGGATCTTGACCAACGTTACGTCGATAACGTGCTTGGGTCGCCCACGGAAGTCTTAGACTCCACCTTCACCGCCTGGGCTGCTGCCCTGGTGCACGATCAAGGTGCCCGCGCAGAAATCAGGCTTGCGCATGACCTGCAAAACCAACGCTACATTGGCGGCACATCTGCGCAAGATCGAACAGCCGTTGAAGCTGCTTTGGCCCAGTTTGGCGTCACAGCTCTCTTAGAAGAAGGCGCGGATACTGCTGCTCAAATAACGGCAAAGGCACGACAGACACTCACCGGTCTAAACCTCGGCGGCGTCCCGCAACTGATCGTCGAAGAGAACGGAGTGCGCGAAGTTCTCTCAATCTCCGAATTCTACAAATCCCCCAACGCTGTGACCGCTTTGGCCAGCTGACCCCCTGACCGCACTGGAGAAAGTACCACGACCAAGATCATTGCTCTTTACACCTCGTTTCGGCGCCTGACTGCACCGACGCAAATCTGGATGATGCTTGTCTTGGCACCAGCAAATTTCCTGACGCTCGCGCTCGTGGACGGTCCACTTGGATTAATCGTGCCGTTTCTTTCTATGCTCGGCTTCATCCCCAACCTCGGCATTGCCTGGGTACAGAACGGGTTTTCCGCCGCGATGGCTTTACCGCATCTCGTGTTCTGGGCGCCCCAGGTTGCGATCCTCGGCAACTACCTGATCCAGGCGCCTACCAATGCGAGCTTCCCTTACATCGCCTACGCAATCGTCTTCGTCGTCAACACGATCTCTTTGCTGTTCGACGTCCGTGAGACCACGAAATGGTTCGGCGGCCAGAAGAACGTCGCCTGATCCTGTACCTCCCCAACCACCCCTAAATGGAGAACTCCCCAATGACCCGACTGACATGACACACCGTTGAGACTGCACCTGAAGGCGCAAAAGACTTCTTGGCACAGACCGAAAAAACCTTGGGATTTGCACCTGGCCTCTATCAAGTGATGGCGAGTGCGCCCCAATTGCTCCAAACCTATGGTGCGATTCACCAAGCCTTCCAAAAAACCAGCTTCAACGCGAAAGAGCAGACCGTCATCTGGCAAACTATCAATGTCGAGCATGAGTGCACCTACTGTGTCCCCGCTCATACCGCGCTTGCAGGTATGATGAACGTTGACCCCGCCTTGAACGAAGCGCTGCGCAACGCGGCACCGTTGAATGACGCCAAACTGGAAGCCTTGCGCAGCTTCACGTTGATCGTTGTCCGCAATCGTGGTCATGCGACCCAAGCGGATTTGGACGCATTCTATGCGGTCGGATATGGCGAACAGCAGGTGCTCGAGGTCATCCTTGGCGTCGCGCAAAAGGTTCTGAGCAACTACACCAACCATATCGCTCAAACACCCGTGGATCCCGCATTTACGAAGTTCACTTGGACACGCAACAGCTCAAAAGCTGCATAAAAACTGTTTCAGCGGACGGGGTGTGAACTTGCGTCCGCTGAAACTTTAATTGAGCTTTGTCGAACAATGCTCAACGAACTAGATGCCTTGCCTAGCGTACCAACTCTGTACACGAACCTATCTGTCACTCGATGGCTGTATTGACCTACAAGCCGTCAATCCAAACATGGCCAAGTATTGCGCCCGCAGCGAATGACCGCAAAGCGGGCTGCGACTGCAGCATCTCGGGTGTAGGGTGAACCGCTGGTAAGGGCCGCTTGCAAACAGGCTTCGTCAAGCCGACACCCATCATGCCCTCAGGCCATGGTTTGTGATTTGCGTCATTAACAAGGGACGCACAACGCAGATTGGACGTAGAACCTCTTCGTCCGAAAGCGCTTTTTGCATACAGCGGCCGACACGCCCTTCGTTATCGATACACTTACATGTCACATTCATGCGCTAGCATTTTCAAAATCGATACACGCAAAACACAGAGGTCATTTATGTTTAAACGCTTCCTTGCAGCAGTAGCTGCAACCGCATTTGCAAGTGCTGCTTTCGCCGCCGATGTTTCGGGAAAACTCATCCTCTACACGTCTCAACCAAACGCCGACGCACAGCAGACAGTCGACGCGTTCACCGCCAAGTATCCTGATGTAGAGGTCGAGTGGATCAGAGATGGGACGACAAAGGTCATGGCTAAACTCCGGGCGGAGTTCGAAGCGGGTGCTCCACAACCCGACGTCCTTCTGATCGCGGATATGGTCACCATGGAAGGGCTGGAGGCCGAAGGTCGGTTGATGCCGCATCCGGATGCTGATGTATCCGCCTATGACCCTGCTCTGATGGATGCCGAGAAGCACTACTTCTCGACGAAATTGATCACGACCGGAATCGTCTACAACACGTCTGCCCCGATGGTACCGACGTCTTATGCAGACCTTCTTGGCGAACATGCGAAAGATAAGCTGGCCATGCCATCGCCGCTGACCTCGGGTGCGGCGACCATCCATATGGCCGCCATCACCTCGCATCCCGATCTAGGGTGGGAGTTCTACGAAGAACTGGCCGAACAGGGCGCCAACCCGCAGGGTGGCAACGGCGGCACATATAAGGCCATTGCCGGTGGTGAGAAACTCTACGGATTTGTCGTCGACTTCCTGCCGATCCGGAACAAGCTCGCGGGTGCACCGGTAGAGTTCGTTTTCCCGGAAGAAGGCGTCTCGGCTGTGACTGAACCGGTCGCGATATTATCGACTGCGCAAAACCCAACTGCGGCGAAGGCCTTTGTCGACTTTCTGATCTCACCTGAGGGTCAGCAACTGGCCTCTGACATGGGTTATCTACCTGCTCATCCCGCGATCACACCGCCCGAAGGGTTCCCCGCACTCAGCGACATCAAGCTTCTCGATTTTGATCCGGCAGCCGCTCTTGCTAACGATCAGGCTAGCAAGGCGCGCTTCATCGATATCTTTGGCGGCTGATGCTGAAACGACATTTGGGCGGCGAGGGTTTCACCCTTGTCGCCCTCATTTTGATTTCCGCAACGCTTTTTGTCCTTCCACTCGGACTGCTGGCGCGAGTTGCGATTGGCGAGGGACTAACTGCCTTCTTGACCGCGCTTGATAGTCGGTCAGTGCCACGGGCCATATGGAATTCGTTTGAAAGCTCGGCACTGTCAGCTCTTATCGCGCTGGTCGGGGGAAGTGCTGCGGCGCTCATCCTTGGCCTGACCGATGTCCGGATGAAAGGCCCTTTCACCTTTCTGCTTCTCATCCCGATGATGGTTCCACCGCATGTTACGGCTATTGCTTGGGTGCAGGCGCTTCGTCCATCTTCAGCGTTGCTGCAGTCTCTTGGAATGGCACCCGAGATCGGCTCAACTCACCCGCTATATTCGCGCGAAGGCGTGATCTTCCTTCTCGGCCTTCAGCACGCACCACTTGTCTTTTTGGTTGTCCTGGCCGCGCTTCGAAGTTTGCCGCGCGAGATGTCGGACGCTGCTCGGGTTGCAGGATCTAAACCGGCGCGGATGCTGAGACGGATCATTTTGCCACTCCTCGCGCCGACGCTGATTGCCGGTTATGCGCTCGCCTTCGTTTCAGCACTTGGAAATTTTGGTATTCCTGCCTTGTTGGGTATTCCGGCGCGGTATACGACACTGCCTGTTTTGATCTGGCAGCGGCTCGCCAGCTTTGGTCCAACGGTTCTCACAGATATGGCCGTGATTGCCAGCTTGGTCGCTGTCATCGCCGTGGCTGCGGTCGTATTTCAAATGTGGCTATCCTCGCGGCAGCGAAACGCATTGATTGGACCACCACAGCCTCCGCTGGATATTCGGCTTGGCAAGATACGGCCGTGGGTCGAAACTGTATTGGCGTTCGTAATTCTGGCCACGCTTGTGTTGCCGATCACCGCGCTGTTTGCGACCGCCCTTGTCCCAACTTACGGTGTGCCGTTGACGTTTGACACGCTGACGTTCGCGAACTTTGCCGAGATTCTGTTTCGGCAATCCGTCACCGCGCGGGCATTTATTAATTCAACGATCGTTGCCGCTATCGCCGCTGCGATTATCGCCGTCCTCGCCATCTTCGTTGCACGCTATGCAGCCGCGCAAGACAGAAACGTAAGACGCGTCGGCAGGCTCATGACAGCGCTGGCCGAAATGACTTACGCCATTCCGGGGCTTGTAATTTCAGTCGCGTTCATTCTTGCTTTCATCAGACCGCTCCCTCTTATCGACATGTCGATATACAACACTCTGACGATCATCCTTCTCGCGTATTTGTGCGCGTTCTTTTCTATCGCACTCAAGCCAGTAACAGCGGCAACCTTGCAACTCGACCAAAGCCTCGACGAAGCTGCCCAAGTAGCGGGCGCGGGCTTCTATTGCCGAATGACGCGCATTACCATCCCGCTGATTGCCCCTGCTGCTGCCTCTGGCGCGATCCTCGTTTTTCTGACGGCCTATAACGAGGTCACCGTATCTGCTTTGCTATGGTCAAGCGGGAACGAGACCATCGGCACGACCATCTTTAACTATGAAGACGGCGGCTACACGACGTTGGCGTCTGCCATGGCAGCCGTGACGATCATCGCGACGATCCTGTTAATGGCGCTCCTTGACTGGGCCGGGCGGCGCGCACCGCCCGGTGTTGTTCCTTGGCGCCTTTAGTCGGGCAGGCCCCATCCACCTGCAAATCGCAACCCAACGGTATCTCCTGCCTGTGCGGGATGGGTGAGGTTCAGCAAGATCGGCGCATCCACGCCATCTATGAGCGCTTCCGCCTCCCAAAAGCCGCCACGATACTGTGCGGCGGAGATTTGTGCTGGAACGCCGTCCTCAGAAAGTGAGATCCGTTCTGGACGGATAAACACCTTGCCACTTGCAGGCCCGGAGACAGGAAACACCTGACCATGAAATGACGCCTCGTTGCCGCGAATGTCGGCATCAAGCACCGTGCCTCTTCCGATAAATCGCGCGACTTTCTCTGTCGCGGGCCGATCATAAATATCCTGCGGCGTACCAAGCTGGAGAAATCGACCCTGATCCATCACGGCCATCAGATCTGCAAGAGCCATCGCCTCACGTTGATCATGCGTGATATAGAGCGTCGTCACACGCGACCGATCATGGAAGGCCCGAAGCTCACCTTCCATCGCCCCGCGCAAATGCAGGTCGAGATTGGCCAACGGTTCGTCCATCAGAATTGTGCGTGCATCGCTCGCAAGGCACCGCGCCAACGCAACGCGCTGACGCTGCCCGCCTGACAATGCGTCCGGCCTGCGATCCGCGAATGCTGTCAGCGCGACCTTTTCAAGATGGCCCGCTGCATATTCCGCAGCTTGGCTCGCCGAAACCCCTTTTGCCTCATACGGAAATGCCACGTTCTGTGAAACAGTCAGGTGCGGCCAGAGCGCATAGGATTGAAAGACAACGCCAACCCTTCGGTCTTCAGGAGGCACGTTTAGATCCGCTCCATAGACTTCGTGATCCGAGAGTCTGATATGGCCCGCATCCGGTGTCTCCAGCCCAGCAATCAATCGAAGCAGGGTGCTCTTCCCACAGCCAGACGCCCCGACAACGCAAAAGAACGCACCTTGAGGCACTTCAAACGTCAGCTTGTCGATGGCCCTGTGGTTTGAAAAGGATTTCAGTAAGTTTTCGACGCGTATGCTCATCCAAATGCCAACTTTGGGTCTTAGCTAACTCGGTGCTCCATACTCTATCGTTAGCGGTGTTGCAGCTTCCGTGAAGCGTTCTTTTCATATTTCAGGAACTGGCTTAGGCACAAAATGTAACGGAGCCATCTCGTTGGCAGTATCCGCAGAACCAAACGACCCAAATTACAAATTCGACAAGATGAATGGATGTCCGCTTTGCGGACTGCGACCGCAGCATCCAGATCATCTGTCCAAAGTCCGCAATGGGCCGACTGCTACCCTTCTTGTACGAAGGTGATGTGCTAGAGCTAGAGGTATTTTCTTTAGGCAGGCGGTATCTCAACGAACGGTGTTCGACCTAAATTTTGGATTAAGTCTAGTACTCATCGGGATCATGTTTCTGTCGTGGTTTGTTTTGTGGTCTGGTTTTACAAAAGGAAATAGTAATTATTTTACAATAATTGCTTAGCCGGAAAAATAAGCGGATTTAGCCTCCGCCAGTATACCATTTTCGTATACGTGATTGGGCCGCCTTGAGTGGCCGTTTTGCTTTGTTTTATAGCGTTTTCTTCGGTGATCTGTATTGCGATGTACAAGAGGTTCGCAGCCTCTGCTCACCCATGCTGCGTCAACACGCGCTGCAGCTGCAAAAGGCGGATGTGTAATTGTCTTTTTGACTGAGAGCAGGCATTAGAGAGCGTTATGAGTACGAGAAGTGACATCAGAAAAGCCGTCTCTGCTGTCATGCTCCAGTCTGCGCGTTGCGAATGCCAACCCGTTTTATTCCACCATCATATGAATCTGGTCAATCAAGCCTGCCGGCAGAACGCTGCCATCAAAGTCGGCTGCGACTTTCTGACGGACCGAGGTGCGGAAGACTTCGATTTCCTCATCGCTTAGCTCGATAATCTCCATTCCGCGTTCGACAAGATCAGCTTCAAGCGTCTGTGTGAACGTGACCATTGTCTCCTCAGCGACAGCTTGCCCATGCTGAGCGGCTTCCATGACAGCGGCCTGGTCAGATTCTGACATACCTTGCCACGTCGCTTCGCGGATCAGAAAGGGCAGGGCGGACATCTGGTGGCCTGTTTTGATAAGATACTTCTGCACCTCGTAGAATTTCGCAGCATGGAGGACTGGGATGGGATTTTCCTGACCGTCCACGATCCCTTGACGGAGCGCTTGGAACGTCTCTGGCCATGCGACAGGTGTTGGTGCAGCGCCAAGCCCTGTAACCGTTGCAAGTGACATCGCATTGGGCACAGCACGCAGTTTCAGACCCGCCAGATCGGAAGGGCTGCGCACAGGCGTCTCCTTTGTGGTCACGTTACGCGTGCCGTAAAAGAAGGAGGATAGGATGCGCAGACCACCTTCTTGGAGCAGTGTATTCGCCCAGGCACCGCCCATGTCCGGACTATCGAGAACGGCACGCTGATGGGCCTGACTTTCGAACATGTAGCCGCCGGTGATTGTGGCGAACTCTGGCACGATGTCAGACAGCATGTTGAAAGGCGTGAAGGTCATATCGACCGCACCGGACTGGATTTGGGTAAAGAGCTTGCGGTTGTTGCCAAGCTGCCCCGCGGGGAACATCTTGACCTCAATCCGGCCCTCGCTCAGTTCAGCCAGCTTCTCAGTAAAGGCTTCGGCCGCAATGAAGGCAGGGTCGCCGTCACGCACGACATGAGCAAAACGTAGCGTTGTATCGGCAGCTGTGGCGATGTTTGGCAGCGCTAGGCTGGCAGCGATCAGGCCCGCAAAAAGGCGTCTGGTGACAGTCATAATTTTATCTCCCTTATGGTGGTTAAAAGCCCGCAGCACGGGGAATTGCGGTCACGATGGATGGCACGAAGGCCATAATGAGAAGTGAGATGATGAGTGGGCCGAGGAACGGCAGGACCGCCATGAAGACCCGACCTAATGCAAAGCCGGTAATGTCGCGCATCACGAAAAGCGACAGGCCGATGGGTGGGGTGAACTGGCCAATCATTATGTTGAAAACCATCACAACGCCGAAGTGGATCGGATCAAGGCCATAGGTGGTCTCGGCAATTGGGGCGAGCATTGGAGCAAGGATCAGCAGCGGGATTGCGTTTTCCAGCACGGCCCCGAGGATAAGGTTTACCACGATGCAGATCAGCAGGAACACAACCGGGGAGGTGATGTTGCCCTCAATCGCGGCAGCCAGCATTTGCGGCACTTCGCCAAAGGTCGACACCCAGCCGAAGAGAAACGCTGTGGCGACGATGAAGAGCAAGCGGGAGGAGGACAGGGCCACCTCATAGAGGACTTCGACGAAGGCCGGGGCGGTTAGGGTGCGGTAGACGATGGCGGAAATAAGGAGCGCCCAGAGGACGGCCACGGTTGCCGCTTCTGTTGGGGAAAACCATCCCATAGCCATGCCGCCCACAATGATGAACGGTGTGAACAACGGCGGTGCCGCGCGCAGGAACGAGATCCACAGCGCGCGCCATCCGGCCCAGACATCGACGCGGTAGCCGCGCGCGAGGCCCACGAAGAAGACGTAGACCATCAGGCTGAATGCAATGAGCAGGCCGGGGAGAATACCGCCAAGGAACAGTCCCGAGATCGAGGTGCCGGCTGCCACGCCGTAAAGCACCATTGGCAGGGAGGGCGGCAGGATCGGGCCGATGGCGGCCGAGGATAGTGTTACACCAATCGTGAAATCGGGATCATAACCTTTGCGGGTCATGGCTTTGTATTCGATCTCTCCCAATCCTGCGACATCTGCGAGGGTGGACCCGGACATGCCAGCGAAGACAAGGCTGGAGGTGACGTTGACATGGCCTAGCCCGCCCGGCACGCGGCCGACCAGATTACCGGTGAAATCAAAGATACGGTCAGAGATCCCGGAAGCCGTCATCAGCTTGCCTGCGAACATGAATAGCGGGATCGCGATCATGGTGAAGGAATTCAGAGATAAACCCAATTCATGGACCAGAAGCGACAAAGGCAAGTTATTGAAAACGATGTAGACCATCGAACAAAAGATCATCGCGTAGGCGATGGGAAAGCCCATGATGATGAAGAGGATTGAGGCGAAGATCAGGGTGACGGTGAACGGATCAGCAGTCATGACCATGCCTCTTGCAGGCGTACCCAATCGTTGCGCAGGACGATGACGCAAAGCACGATCGATGCGAGCGGAACGATGGCGATCAGTGAGTTGATTGGGATGCCAAGGGCAGGTGTGCGCTGGTAGCCGGTCTCGGCCAGAGTGTGCCAGCCGCCGATGACGATGGCGAGAAGACAGGCAAGAATTGCGATGTCGAAAAATGTATACAGGATCGCGACCGGCTTGGGTGGAAGCAGGTCTTCTAGAAGTTCAACGCGGATTTGCGAGCGTTTGCGTTCGACCGCGATGACGCCAAAGAAAGTCATCCAGATGACGAGTGCAGCGACCAGTTCTTCGGTCCATGACAGCGGGACCGTCAGTACGAAACGCACCACCACTTGCAGTGAACAGATGATGAAAAAGCCAAGCAGGAAAGTCATTGAGATCAGCAAATCTGGCTCTTTGAGAAGGCGGCGTAGCTTCATCCGATTGCCTCTTTGGCATTTTTCGCTGCGGCAAGCGCCCCTTCGCGCAAAAACAGGGCATCACTGCCAAAACTGAGAAGCTGGTAGCCAAGGGCCATCTTGGCGGTGGCGTCTTCCGGAGCGTTTGCAAGACCACCGAGGACCTTCCCGGCAGCCCGCGTGCGAGTTTCGATGCGTGCAATCGCGGCCTTAACTTCAGGGTGGCTCATGTCTTTCAGATGGCCTAGCCCGGCCGCCAGATCGACCGCCCCTATAAAGATCACGTCCAGGCCATCGACGCTTAGGATGTCGTCGAGATTTTCCAGCCCGGTGACTGTTTCGATGACAGCCATAGTTAACGGTGCGGCGCCTGTCGTGGCGCGATACCTCTCCCAATCGGTGCCATAGCGCGCTGCACGGCTGAGCCGCTGGATGCCGCGCGTCCCTTCCGGAACGTAGCGCGTTGCAGCGACCAAGTTGCGCGCCTGATCGCCAGTAGAGAGGTTGGAAATCGCGATGCCTTGAACGCCAGCGTCAAGCGCCAGTTTAATCTGCGAAGGGTGAGGGCTATCCAAGCGTACCACGACAGGAACATCCGCCGCACGCAGTTGATGGTAGAGCGTATCCAGTCCGCCCGGCGCATGTTCACGGTCCAGCAACAACACATCGAACCCGGCGGCCGAAAGAATTTCGGTGGTCACCGGACTGCCTAGAAACAGCCAGCTTGCTGACAGGGTGTGACCGTCGCTCAGGCGACTGCGCAGATCTTGGGATGTGTCCATGCAGTGATCTTGGGCGGAAGATTAAGACATTAGCAAAATCGAAATTTTTTTGTGCTACATAAGAAATTCTTTTGAAAAGACGGTCGCGCAGCGTATCGTGACGGCATGAACTTGAAGCATGTCGAAGCCTTTTATTGGTTGGCTCAGCTAGGCACTCATCAACGGGTTGCAGATAAACTGAATATCACGCAACCCGCTGTTACGGCGCGTATTTTTGCGTTAGAGAACTACCTGAACGCCAAGCTTGTTGATCGGAGTAAATCCCATTTCACTCTAACCGAACGGGGCCATGAAATGCAGGTGTACTCAGAGCGGCTGCTAGATCTGCGTGACACCATGATGCATCGGGCTGAGGAAGGTGGCGCACCTGTGCAAAAGGTCAGGGTGGCTGCGGTGTCGTTATCGGTAATGACATGGGTGCCCGACATGATGAGCCAACTGGCCAAAGAAATGCCGGGGACGCAATGTGATCTTATCAGTGCGTCAGATTTCCAACTTTCCCGGCATGTCGATGCAGCGGATGTCGATATCGCGTTTCTGTCAAATGCGCCGCCGAAGATGCAGATGTCCAATCTGTTCACGGTGAATTATGCAATTCGCTGGGTCTGCCACGCCGATCTTCTGGACCCATCGAAGCAAGTTTATACGGATCGCGACCTGGCTGCGATGCCGCTGATACATTATCCGCGCACCTCCCCGCTTTTTCCGCTCTCGGATGCACTGGTCGGCAAGGGATACAAGGCCGGACCGCGCCATACGGCGAATGCTGTTGGTACGATCGCAAAGATGATTAACGCCAAGCTTGGAATTGCTGCTATCCCGGCGGTTGTCGCAGCAGATGAGCTCGCGTCGGGTGCATTGAAAGTGATCCCCGTCAAGGTCACACCACGCGTTCTGAAGGTGCGCTGCGCTTATGCCAATATGGCCCGCGGTGAAATGGTTGACGAGCTTGTCAGGGTTAGTGCGAATGCCGCACGTGAGTGGTGCGTCAAGAACCCGGATTGGTGCGAGTATATCGAAGGTGAGTGAGCTTAGTACCCTTGGCCAACATGGGTCAGTGCGATCGGCGTGTCGCCAGCATCGAGGCAGCGGATATTGGCGGCGATCACCTCTCCTCCAGAAATCGGATCAATCAGGGACGCGATATGTGGGGTTATCAGAACATCTGGGTGGGTCCAGAAAGGATGCGATTCCGGCAAAGGCTCGGTATTGAAAACATCCAATGTGGCGCTCGCGATTTGACCGGATTTCAGCGCAGCCAGAAGGTCATCCTCGATCAGATGTGCACCGCGCGCTGCGTTGATGATCGAAGCGCCCTTTGGCATTTTCTCAAATGTCTTGGCCCGCAAGATACCGCTCGTGTCGGGAGTGAGTGGCAGCAAGCAGACAAGAATGTCGTTGCGCGCCAAAAACGTGTCGAGCTGTGCGGCGTCAAAACCTTCGATGCCATCGGGTGCGGCACCGCTGCGGGACCACCCCGCGACGTCAAAGCCAAGTGCCTTCACAGTTTGAGCGGCCTGGCGTCCCAAATGACCAAGACCAAGAAAGCCGATTTTGCGGTTCGGCGCAGTCGGCGTGACGATCTGGTGCCAGTCTTTGCGCCGTTGCGCTGCTTGTAAATCGGACAGTTGGCGGTGCAGACGCAAGACATGTAGCGCGATATACTCGCACATCCGTTGTGTCATGTCGGGGCCAATGGTTTTCACAACGGGAATATCCGTTGGATAGTGTGGGTCGGCCGCGATATGGTCGATGCCTGCGCCGATTGATATGGTCGCTTTGAGGTTTGCAAAGCGCGCAAGAAGTCCGGCGGGGGGCTGCCAGACGACGGCATAGATGACATCCTCAAGGCGGGTGATATTTGCCGCGGGTAGGATCTGATGCTCGGGCAGAAGCTTTCGCAGATGATCTGTCCACCAGATCAATTTTTCCGGGTTAGGAAGCGAGAGGGCAATGGTCATGCGCGGACATCCTTTTGCGAGGAAGCGACCTGATTATGAGTGAAAGGCGCTGGGCCGCTCGAGCCTCCGGAGGGTTGCGAGGGATCATTGACGCCGGACCACACCCCCCCTTCTGCTGCGACGGCAGATACGCAGGCATAAAGCTTGGGGAAGACCAGCCGTTGGGCAATTTCAAGTGTATGATCTTGTGCCAACGCGTTAAGAATGGCTTGCCCAAGGGCTGGATCGGCGCGCACGGACGCACGGTCTGAGGCGTCAAGGCGCGGGTGGTTCATGGCGTCCTCTAGCGACATGCCGAAGTCAAGCATCAGTGCTGTGACCTGTGCGACTGCTGGCATGATGTGATTGCCGCCGGACGCACCCAAGGCGAACGCTGCCCGTTCGTTGTGCGTCACAACGATCGGGCACATGTTGGAAGCGTTGATGCGTTTGCAGGGCGCCATGCTGGTTGGCCAATTGGGGCGTGGGTCGAAGTAACTGACCGCGTTGTTCATAAGCAATCCAGCGCGTGGAAGCGTTACGCCAGCGCCGAAACGGTTCAGCAAAGTATGGGTCAGCGCGACCATATTGCCGTCTTTGTCAGCCGTCGACAGATGCGAGGTGCAACTGCCTTTCTCGGTCTCGCGTCCGATCCGGACATTATGGGCACGGAACGCGGTGTTGAGGCCGTTTGCATAGTGCTGCCAAGTATCTGGCGTGGGCTTGGACGGTGGCGTTGGGATATGATTGGCGCTGTAGGCTAGGAAGTCGCTTAGCCGCGTGCCACCGCTGACATCGCCCATCACATGAGCTGTTGCACCGCGGTGCGCCTGCGTGTGAGCGGGTGCTTCAAGTACTTCATAAGCCGCCAGATCGTCGACGGCGATTGTGGCACCGCCTGCGTTAAGATCCGCGACGATGTCTTTGGCGAGATCGCCCTGATAGAACGCTTCGGCGCCGCCTTCAGCGTAGCGGGTCAGTGTCTGGGCAAGGCCAGGGATCATCATCGATGCTTCAGGGGCAATTGGGTGGCCGTCAGGCATATAAACAGTGCGAGAGATGGGATCCTTGGTAAGCACCGAGCTTGCCAAGGCGACTTGCAGCGTGGTGAACCATGTTGCCTCAACGCCGCCTTGGGCCAGCGCGATGGCGGGGGCTGCGACTGTCGAAAGCGGCAGTGTCCCCCACTTGCGCAGCGCGTGCTCAAACCCCGCGGCGGCACCGGGAACGGTGATTGCTCGGTAGCCTTCGATATTGGCGTTGCCTTTGACAGTCGGAAATCCCATCAAAGTTTGCGGCAGGTCAGGATCAACAGGATAGTCAGCAAAGTTGGTTGCCTTTGCCAGTACGCCTTGGAAGTCGAGCGTGACAGCTCGCTTTTCGGAAGCCAGCCAGATGACCATCAGACCACTACCACCCAAGCCGCACATCCACGGCTCGACAACACCAAGTGCAAGACCTGCCGCGATGGCCGCATCCACAGCGTTCCCGCCCTGATCCAGCATTGCAGCCCCAGCGCGCGCGGCAAGGATGCTTTGAGCGCTGACCATTCCGTCTGGATGGCGCGTGGCGGCTTTGCTGACACGCCAGTGTTCGGTGTCGTGGTTCATAAGGCCTCCGGTGAGGAGATTGGAAGAATATGTGGATTGAACAGGCCGTCAGGATCGAGATGCCGCCTTAGTCCAAAGATCAGGTGATCGGCGGCTTCGGAGAGGCCGTCGCGGAGTAATTTGCCTTTCAAGCGTCCAATCCCGTGTTCGGCAGCCAGCGACCCTTGGTGCCTGCGCACATGATCGTAGACAATTTGAGTGATCCGCGCGCGGTTGTGCCCTGTCCCGGTCGAGATGTTGAAATGAACATTACCATCTCCTGCGTGCCCAAACGGGTTGATAACGAGGTCGGGTTGATCGGCGACAAGCGCAGCCGTTGTCTGTTCGATAAAAACAGCCAACTGCGAGATTGGTACAGCGACATCGTGCTTGATTTGTGGACCATGAAGGCGCTGGCCGTCGACGAGGGCTTCGCGCAAAAGCCAGAACGCTTCGGCCTGAGAAAGGCTAGAGGCGAGGTGCCCGTCGGTGACATGACCCGCCTCTAACGCAGCTTCAAAGAGGGATAGTAGCTGTGCATTCGTCTCCTCGGCATGGTGTCCAGTCAGTTCGATAAGGACGCTCCAGTCTGGTGTTTGGGCAAACGGAACTTGAACTGAGGAGACATACTTTTGAGCAAGTACGATGCCGCTTTTTGACATGAACTCAATCCTTTCAACTGCGGGGCCGAAGGACTTGGCGAGGCGTACGAGTTGGGGTAGTGCCGTCAGATCAGAAAGCGCAAGCAGGGCCGTCGCAGTCGCGGCAGGGCGTGGATGCAGCGCAATGGTCGCAGCGGTAATCAAGCCAAACGCACCCTCTGAGCCAATAAACAAATGAGACATATCTGGACCAAAGTTGTTTTTGCGCAATCCGCCGGCGTTTGGGTAGATCGTGCCATCAGGCAAGACGGCTTCTATCCCCAAAACCTGCGCACGCATCATGCCAAACCGCATCGCATGACTGCCACCGGCATTCGTCGCGATCAGGCCGCCAATCTGGGCGGTGCCTTCTGAGCCAAGTCTCAGTCCGATACGAAGGTCTTCTCCCGCTGCCAGTGCTTCGGCCGTGGCAAGAGGAGTGCCAGCACCCACGGTAAGGGTTGCTTCACTGGCATCGACGATTTGTGGGCCATTTAAACGTTGAGTTTGAAGTAGGATACCGGCTTTGTTCTGATCCGGAACAGAGCCCCCCACCAGACCAGTATTTCCGCCTTGTAACGTCAGCGGTACGTGGGCGGCGCGGCAAAGCTTGATTGTCTCAGCGGCTTCATCGGTTGTTGCTGGACGCGCGATGGCTTGCGCGCGGCCGTGCCACTCACCCCGCCAATCGGTCAGATGAGGCGCGATAGCCGCCTGATCGGTCAAAAGACCCGTTTTGCCCAGAACCGAGTTGAGAGAAGAGAGCAGATCGCCCATGGATCAGCGCTCGGCAGTTGCCATCAACCGCGTCTCGACCTTGGCGCTTGCACCTGTGATCGCGCCCAGCTTCTCACCTGATTTCTGGCGTTTCGTATTGGCAATGCCTCGCTCGGTTTTGACTTCCGCGGTCGTAAGCACATCGTTCAAATCATCCAGGTCGATAAACAAGACCCCGCTTTCGTCGGCCAGGACAGCATAGCCCGGCAGAACCGCCGCACCCGCGCAGCAGATAGGAATGTTAAAGCCACCACCTATGTCGTAAAGCCGGGTCGTGATCGGAGAGGCTCCGCGCGACCATAGCGGAAAGTCATGCTCTGCAATTTCGGATGTGTCGGTATGCGCCCCGTCGACGACGGCTCCGACAAAGCCCTGTTGTTTGCTTGCCAACGCCACACCACCGCCAAAGCAGGCATGGCGCGTATCACCCAGCCGGTCGATTACAAGGAAATCACCCGGACGAAGCTGCGCGATGACGTGGTGCAGCAGGGTCGAATCTTGCCCAGGCAGGGCAAGCGTCACAGCGGTCCCAACAACCGATTTGCCGGGCAGCACAGATTGCAATGCTGGATCTGCAAAACCGAACTGATAGGTGTGACCAATCGTGGCCGTTTCCATGCGAGACAGGCGATCAAGTGAGGCCGGGTCCACGGCGGGGGGCAGAGGGCGCATTTTATACATCTGAGGCCTTTCCGATCAGTTTAGGATTGTGGTGTCAGGCCCAAGGATCAGGTTGGGCAGGAAGGTCGAAAGCGCCGGGATATAGGCCAGCATGATAAGCACGACGATCAATGGGATTAGCAAGGGCAAGGTTGCCAGCGCGACCTTGTCGAACTTAACGCGGCCCACTTCGGAGACGATGTAAAGCCCGATGCCCATGGGCGGTGTTGCGATCCCGATCAGCAGGGCAAGCTGTAGCACGATGCCGAAATGCACGCGATCAATGCCGTAAAGATCAACCAACGGCAGCAGTGTCGGCACAAGGATCAGTTTGGCGGGGACACCTTCGACGACACAGCCGATCAGCAACACGAAGACCATCATCAGCGCAAGGAACACCGCCTTGCTTTCGGTGAAACTGAAAACCCAATCGGCGACACCCTGCGGGACTTGCTCAATAGCCAGGAGCCAGCCCATCGCGATAGAGAAACCGATGATAACCATGATGACAGAGGTCATCATCGCGGTCTCGTTCAATGCTTTGATGAAGGTCGTCCATGTCAGTTCACGATACCAAATACCAAGGCCGATACAGTAAATACACGCCAGAACGCCAGCCTCGGTCGCGGTGACAAAACCCGACAGGATGCAGCCCAGAATGATCGCTGGTGCAAGCAGCGCCAGAAAGCCATCGACGCCGGTGCGGGTCACCTCACGGACAGGTGCGCGGGGTTGAGTGGGAAACTTTCTGAAAATCGCGATCGCCCGCACCCAGAGCATAAGTGCGAGACCGACAAGCACGCCTGGCACCACACCCGCAAGAAACATCCGGTCTATGCTTTGCTGCGCAAGAAAGGCATAGATCACCAAGCCGATGGAGGGTGGGATCAGCGGCCCGATCACCGCCGAAGCCACGGTGATTGCAGCGGCAAATTCGGGTTTATATCCCCGCTCGCGCATCGCTTTGATCTCAATCGCGCCAAGCCCCGCACAATCCGCGACAGCTGCGCCGGAGATACCTGCAAAGATCATCGAAGACAGCACGTTGACTTGGGCCAGGCCCGCCTTGAAGTGGCCCACCAAAGCATTGGCAAAGTTGAAAATGCGGTCGGTGACGCCTGCGGCGTTCATCAGGTTTCCGGCCATGATGAAAAATGGCACCGCGGTGAGCGAGGCCTTGTCGACACCTTCAAGGATCTGCTGAGGGATGACCTGCATCGCGTTCGAAAAATCAGACGTGAGGAAAGCGGCGACGACGGCGGCTCCAATCGCGAAGCTGACGGGAACGCGCAACAGGATGAGCGCGATGAAAACAGTGAAAAGAAGGATAGCCACGGGTCAGGCGTCTCCGACTTCGCCGGGCAAATGATCTGTACCGCGCTCAGGCAATCCGAGGAACATCTTTACGATATCGACGAGCAGGGCGGCGGTGATGCAAATGCACGATAAAAGCAGAGGGAGAGAAAGAAGACGCCGCTTTGCTTCCCCGCCCCAGGGCAGAACAGCGCCGTCGATGCTGCCGGATTGACGTGCGACGATTGCTGGCAGTTCCAGCAGCAGCCAATAGAGCACGAACAAGACGACGACTTGGCCTACGATGCGGGTAACTAGCATCCCGGTGTCGCCAAAAAGGCGGGCGACAAAGTCGATCCGGATGTCGCGGCCAAAGATCATTGCAGGGAAGAAGCCGAAGAAGCTGAGCCAGACGAACAGTACCATGACCCAAGGGAATATCCAGTAAAAGTTGAGACCCAAGGGTCGCAACAGGATGGTCGCAGCGGTCAGCACCAGCATTGCAAGCAGACAGAACGAACACATCCACGAGAACCCTCGCCCGATCCTCAAAAGAATGGCATCAGCAACTGTGATGGCTTTTGGAGCCGGGCGAGAGAGGTTGGTCATTGACGCGCAGCCTCAACGGCAGCGCGGAAGCCGTCGGGCAACTCGCCCTTGGCTTCAAGATCGTCATAAAATTCAGTCATGCGGGCAACGAATGGTGCGGTGTCAAGTTCGGTATAGGTGATCCCTGCTTCAGTCATCCGCGCCATACTGTCATCTGTGGCTTGGTTCATCAGATCTACCGAAAGTGCACCTGCTTCGTCATAGGCCCGCATCAAAGCGTTACGTTGTTGGTCATCCAAGGCCGCAAGCGCTTCGGCATTCACCATCAGGCCGATGGATTGGTGATATTCATCGGTGCGCGCGATGTGCGAAGCGACTTCATTAAAGCGCATGGACTCGACAAGTGCGATGGGACTGTTCACGGCGCTGATGAGGCCCGTGTCGATGCTTTGATAGACATCTGTCCATGGCAATGTGATAACCTCGGCGCCCAGATGGGACCAAGTTGCGATGGCCAGTTGATTGGGATGCATCCGCAGCTTCAATCCGTCGATATCATCAAGGCCCTGCACCTTGGGGCCGGACACCATCACACGGTAGGGGCCGCGCAGGATTTTTGTTGGATCGCCAAGAACCGTGACACCTGCGGCGTCCTCGACCTGCTGAAACCACGCCCGGCCCATTTCGCCATTCACAAAGCGTGACCAGTGTGCGCGGTCGTCAAACATGAAAGCGGCGTTGAACCATGAGGTTTCCGGCACCCATTTCTTTAGAAAGCCAAAGCCTTCGGCATAGATCTGGACGACATTGCTTTGAAGCTGCTCAAGAACGGCATCTTCCTTGCCCAACTGCTCATTCGGAAAAACCTGAATTTCGAGTGTTCCGTTTGAGTACTCAGCGGTTTTGTCTGCAATCGCCTGAAAGACTTGTCCTTCCGGGCTATCGACAGGCATTTTTGTCGCCATGCGCCACGTTTCGGCAAATACGGATTGTGCGAGCAGCGACACGGCCATGGTGATCGCTGTCAGCTTGAATGCATGTGTCATAAGTCACTCCCTAGGATGTGCATTCTTGAAATGAAGCATAGAAAGCGGGTTCCGCTCCAATTATAATTTATTTTGTGTATTATCGATTTTTTTTATAAGATTAGCATGCTATGATCTGCTTGCCCGCGTCTTCACTAGAAGAAGATAATTTGAGAGAGCTGGATCGGTCTTTTTCGTATCGTGCTATGTTGACAGGTTTCGGTGATGTCCGGCTAAAGCAAGCTGCGCCGCAGCGTCTTGTCACTCGGAGAATGAATGCTGGTTCTGAGATCGTAGGCGAATTGCTTGGCAGAAAAGAGACGTTTGATGGGGCATAAATCCGATGGTGGCTTTGAGCCCACAGTGCAGGATGCCGCGTTCTGCAAATAGCCGCTTGCTGGCTCTAATGCTATTTCATGGCTAGCGTTTCGATGTAGCCCAGCTAGGCTCATCTCGCACGAGTGGGGATTTGTTTTGAACAACTTACAGCCATATAAACCGCGTCCAGTTCTGAGCCTTCCACGCGCTGAAAGCAGTGGGTGGCATTTGAAGAGATATGCTATTCTTGCCGACGGAAAATTGTTTGATGACGCTGTCGTCACTGCTGCTAAGGAGGAAGCTTTCCGGCGACTGCCAGAGGCCGGGTCATTAGACGATGAATCAGGAAATCACGGCGTTGCTTTTCAGGTTGTTCATTTTGCAGAGGTAGCTGTCGTCTCTCCCGTATTCTATTGGCAATGGGGCAGCGTGTTGGCCCATATCGACCAGATGAGAGCAAGTTGGGACGCACCCACCCATTTCGGAGATGGGGTCAAAGAAGTGGTTGGATGCATCTGGGAGATGAACATCGTCCAATTCGAATTGGATGCTTGGGCAACGCAACTCTTGAATGGCAGAAAATCGACAGAGGATGGGTTGCGGGTATATCTTCAGCAACAAGCGACATCTGAAGCCATACATACTTAAGTGAACCTAAGCGGCTATTGGCGCGCGCGCAGCGAAAGGCAGCAACGTCCGGGTTTTGAGAGTTTAGCGGCTCGAGATTTCGTGATTGCAGCGGATGTCCGCAAAGCAGGCTGCAGTCACAGCGTATTTGCTAAACGGTCAAGGTCGGCTTTGGGCTGTTTCCCTGTCTGGGTCACAATACCCGGTGGTCCAACATGCTGTGCTCGAACTAATGGCGGCAGTAGAGCCCACAGCGGAAGTCGCAAAAACGTGCTGCGTGCGCGGAGAGCAAATTCCGCGGCGCTCGCAATTCGGTATTTCCGCAAACCAGCGTGAAGACCGGCCATTTGAAAACTGGCAGGTAAGATCTTTTGGTAAGTGACAAATCGCGGACCAAACTGACCTTGAGTTTTCGAACAATTACCATCGAGATTGTCTTCACAGCCGGACCGCAGCTCTTGTTGCGATTTGGCACGAGGCTTTGAAGCGGTAGGCCTCCGGAAATGCTCCGATCTGAACTGAAGTCGCGCTGTCACCATCTGCCGTTCATGACAATGTATCCGCCCCATGTCAGAGCATTCGTTTCTAGGTGCGTTTGATTTGCGCTATAACGAAAGAGAACTCGGCAAAGATTATGGAAACTAGGAAAGCTCAAACTCAATTCTCTATTTCGTCTAAGGTTACACGTGATAGCGAGCGACGCCTTTATGGATTTCCAGAATGGACCCTTGGGACGGAGCCATATCGCTGGATAGTTCGGAGCCGCAGAGAAGGGCGCGCATCGCCACGAGCGCAATCTTGTGTGAAAAAATGATGGTCGGAGCTTTGAGACTTTCCAACAGTTCGGTAAGTCGGTTTGAAAGCTCCGTTAATCCTTCCCCGGCAGGTGCATTAATATAGGTGTCAAAATCTTCGTTCAGTCGCGCCGCTAAATCTGGATCAGAGACAAGCCGATCTTCGTAACAGGTTCCCTCCCATCTGCCGCAACCAATCTCTATCAAACGCCCATCTGTCAGGAATTCCTCGTTGCCAAGCGCCAGACGGGCCGTTTGCTGCGAGACCGCTGTCTAACGTCAGCGCCAATGGGACATTTTAGGGCGATTTGATAAGAGAGGGTTTCTGGCACATCGTAACTACCAAGGAGGGTAGATGAGACAGAAACCCGGAACCAAGCAGAGCCACGGTGAAAAGGTCGTAAAAGACATCCGCCGTGCTACCCGCAAGCAATATTCGGCGGAAGAGAAGATCAGGATCGTCCTGGACGGCCTGAAGGGCGAGGATAGCATTGCGGAGCTGTGCCGCCGTGAGGGTATAGCTCAGAGCCTGTATTACAGCCGGTCGAAGGAATTCCTTGAAGCGGGCAAGAAGCGCCTGGCAGGCGACACGGCACGTGCAGCGACGCCAAGCGAGGTCAAGGATCTGCGCCGTGAGGCACGTGATCTGAAGGAGGTCGTGGCAGAACAGACCCTTGAACTGCGGCTGCTCAAAAAAAGCATGCTCGGGGATGGGGGCGACGACGAATGAGATACCCTGCATCCGAGAAGCTGGAGATCATCCGACTGGTCGAGCGGTCGCACCTGCCGACCAAGCGCACACTGGACAAGCTGGGCATTCCCAGGACCACGTTCTACCGCTGGTATGATCGGTATCAGACCGGCGGTCCCGAAGCGCTTGAGGATCGTAGCCCCAAACCCTCACGAGTCTGGAACCGCATTCCTGAGCCGGTTCGCGAGAAGATCAAGAACTTGGCCCTGAAGGAAAGCGATCTGTCGCCACGCGGGCTGGCCGTGCGCTTCACTGACACGGAAAGGTATTTTGTGTCAGAGGCTTCAGTCTATCGTATCCTCAAATCCTATGACCTGATCACCAGTCCGACATACGTCGTTCTGTCCGCTGCTGATAAGCTCAAGGACAAGACTTCGCGGCCGAACGAGTTGTGGCAGACCGACTTCACCTATCTCAAGGTCATCAGCTGGGGCTGGTTCTACCTGTCAACGATCTTGGACGATTACAGCCGATACATCATCGCTTGGAAACTCTGCACGACGATGAAAGCCGAGGATGTGACTGACACGCTCGACCTCGCGCTGCAGGCTTCAGGGTGTGATCAGGCAACCGTTCTACACAAACCACGTTTACTGTCGGACAACGGCGCCAATTACATCTCGGGCGAACTGGCTGACTGGCTGGAAGATCAGCAGATGGACCACGTGCGTGGCGCTCCATATCACCCGCAAACACAGGGCAAGATCGAACGCTGGCATCAGATCCTGAAGAACCGCATCCTGCTGGAAAACCACTACCTGCCCGGTGATCTCAGGCAGAAGATCGACGCCTTCGTCGACACTAAAATCATCGGCGCTACCACGAGAGCCTGCAGAACCTCACCCCAGCCGATGTCTACTGCGGGCGCGGCCAAGCTATCCTGAAACAACGAGAAAGGATCAAACGAAAGACAATCGAAACGCGGCGCTTGCTTCACCGCAAATCAGCCGCATAATCAAACCAAACAGACGCGCCAGACCCTCTCTTAGATTACATCGCCATCTGTTCCAAAATCCCTGACGACGGATAGACAGCTGGTTGGAGAAGTCGGTGCCATAGACAGCCGAACTCAGCCCTGCGCTGATGACATTGTCGAGGCCGCCCTCAAGCAAGTTTGACAGGGTAAGACCGTTGCCGTCGACCTTGCCAAAACCGAGCAGTGGGTTCGCGCCAACCTCTCCGAGATCAATTCCCAGATCGTCGATATTGATACCAGCGGTCAGACCCGCGCTGACGCCGGAGAACACAGCGCTTTCGAGGATGGTCGAGAGATTGGAAAGGGCTCAGCGGACCGTGTTTTCAGTGACGAAAGCCATCCCCTACAGCCTCGTCGACAATCCCCACTTCGGCAAAAGCTATGCCGTCAATCTCAACCATGCTCACGAAGAGCTGCAAGATTTGATCGAACGTGTGACGATTGAGTTGGAGCTGATCAACGTGGCACAAGAGTTGGAACGGTGACTTTAGGAACCGATCCATTTGCCATCTTCATCCCTCCAAACAATCGGTGGAATTTCGAAAAAAAACATATTCAGATCAATATCATCGAACTCTGCAGCATGTTTCGGCCAGAGTTTTTGTAGATAGTCCAAGATCACGTCATTTGGGACCAACCAGTGAGCTTCAGTATCCGAAGCATTCTTCTTTGGTGGTGCTCGATCAGCAATAAAATAGACGTCTTCATTGGGCTTTACAAAGCGTATGGCTCCTTCTGTCAATAGTCTTTCAATCAAGTAGAAAAACGCTTCCTTTTGATCCGAAAAATCATCTAAGCCACTGTAACGGAGCCATAAAGAGTTAGACCACAACCCAAAACAATCAGACAGAATTTGTGGGTAAGTTTCGTCAACAGCAGCTTTGACGCGATGATTAGGCATGGTTCTACTCAAACTTTAGCTCTCGCCTCGTTCCACCACCGGCTGGCGCTGGAATGTCGATGGTCCATCTGCCTGTACCAGATGACGAGAAGTTTCGGAGATTAAAGTTCCCATCCGGTGTGGTCACTGTGTAGATTTCTCGGCCATCGCTCAAAACTCGTGTTGGTGAGCTCGGTATGGCTTGGCCTGTCAGGTCGCCGAAGTAACTACGAACTTGAGTATCACTTACACCACTGAATACACGTGCACTGCCTGTAGTTCCGTCATGCAAAACGGTTCTGTAACCGATCTGAATACCGTTGCGAGGATGACTGTTGTTGAACAGTTCGGCGAGTTCTACCCGACGGTCTGGCGTGGATCTTCCAACGACACCACCCGCCGCCGCCTGAAATCCATCCCCCTTCCGCGTCACGCGCAGCAGTTTCCCACCGACCTTCGCAACGACCACCCCCGCACCCACGGAAACAACCCCGACCCCAGCCTCGACCAATGTCTGCCGACACGCATCAAGCGTCATGCCCCCGGCGCAACCTGCGAGTGCCACAGCGCTGTCGTAAGCGCCCAAGGTCATCAGATTGGCGAGACCTTCGGCTTGAGCTTTGCCCAAACAACTGGCGTCCTCAGCAGCGCAATGCGCGGCGATCCCGCTGAGCGCACGAGCATCGCGCCGCGCCTCGGCCCAGATGGCACCTTTCGTCGTGGCGTTCGCGCCAAACCCGATCCCATAGTCGCCAAAACCTGCATCATAGAGCGTCTCTTGCAGCAGATCGGGCGTGATCGTCTCGGCCTGCGCCGCGTTGATGCAGGCCATATTGCCCATGCAATTGGCAACAAGCGCCGCATCGCGGGTGTTGGACAGCTCTTGGAACGCCCGCTGGATATCGCGCAGATTGTCTTGCGGACAGGCCCCGACATGACCCACTTCGCAATGGCAGGCAGCTTGAAGGGATACTAGGTCGCGCTGCTACAAGTGACCAAAACCACCACTGAAACATTCATCGGCAATCCGCATTTTGGCAAAAGCTATGCCGTCAATCTCAACCACGCCCACGAAGAGCTGCAAGATTTGGTTGAACAGGTGTCTGTGCAGCTGGATATCGGGTGCGTGGTCGAGAATTTGGAGCGGTGATTAGCGCGCCTTAGACAGTGCCATTCATAGAGAAACGGTCACCTAAATCATTGACCCAAAGTCCGTTGTCATATTTTTCAGGAAAATCTGGATAACAAGCGATTATGCCAAAGATGAACTCTTCAAAAACTAGATCCAGCTTTTTCACAATCCTATAGTTATCGACCTGCACCACAGCGTTGTTGTCGCCACTGTCGAATCCATAGCAAATTCCTGTGCTTTCAACACCAAAAATCAATACATCTCCGAGTGCGCCATGCTCAAAAATCATCGTATCTTGGAAGTAATCTTTTTCTGCACTGCGAAGCTGTTCTAATACTTCAAAGTGTGCAGGAAAATTGGCTGGCTCGTTTGGTGCTTTGATCTTTCCGGCACCAAAATTCTTCAAAAATTTTCTATAAGCATCGGGCAAACAAGAACCAATACTACAGGCCTTTTCCACCGCTTCATCACTCAACGGTGCCAAGCCTGCAATCAATGCTTGCTGATCTGTGGGTAAATCATTTTCATCACTAAACATTCATCACCTATTGCCTTGGAACTGGCGTTGGAAAGACGCCTTGGGTTGGACTACCAGTGCCATGTATGCCGCCTTGATGCTCACTTGGTAACGCTGGATGAGCGTTCCACCACTGATTTGGTCCGCCATATCTTTGTGTAATAACATGGTGAAGCTGAGCACCTTCCGGCCAACTTTGCCCAGTATTCGCCTCCCAGTCTTGTATCATTTGCGTTCTATTTCGACGGTATTCTCGTTGCAAGTTTGCATAATCGGCATCCGAAACTGGATTTCGATGATCGACATCCCGCAGTTGATTTGCCAGCTGGCTACGCTGGTTTGAAGGAATAGGAACACCAGTGGCATTCTCAATATCTCTCGCAATAGCACGGGCATCACTCGAAACTTGGGTCCATGGTGAACGTCCACTATTTGTAGCTCTCACCCGCAACTTTGCAGCGATCTTTGGCCCGGCCCCAGCGGGAACCACGATGCTGACAAAAACCGCACCACCCTTAATCACATCACGCGTCTCAAGGGGCAGTTCATTCCACGTGCCGCTGATGGTGTTGCCTGTTGCCTCATCGACATAGCTGAAGCCGAGATTGGCCAATTCACCGGCGGCCTCGGCGGCTTCAAGCGTGGCGGCTGTCAGCTCAGGAAACTCGCGGGAAGAGAAAGCGAGTGCCTCCTCAAAACCCTGAGCCGCCAGCACTTGCAATGCGCTTTCGCCGCGCCCCAGAACCCGAAGGCCCTCGACCGGATTGCCACCCCCCTCATACGCCGTGTAGGCCGCCACAGCCGCCGCGATGATGAGCGGGAGGAAGTTATTGTCATAATCCAGAAGGGCGGCATCAGCGGTGGCAAAGACGTTCTCTGGATCGCCACCCGACGCGAAGTATCCGGCAACGGCCGCGACCAATTCCAAGCGCTTCCGGTAGCCTGCCAAATCATAAACAGCCACTCAGGCAGCAAATTCTGCGCCATCCCTGTGCCTAGATATGTCGAACGAGAGACAGAAGCGGCGGAGTGAGAGCAATGTTCAAAACTCAATAAACGGGAACGTCTCACGGAAGCGTTTTTCGATGTGTAGATTTCGCGCAAGGGCTTCAAAGGCTGCATCACGCTCAATGTAAACATCATACCTCAGTGGACGATCACAATGCCCTCGCTTGTAGGCTATCCCCGTGACAGCATCGCTCTCAGCATCACTTAAATCACTCGATGTAAAAAAACCAATTGGCCCATTAGCTCCACGGAACATTTCTCTAAGGTCCTCAGTATCCAGCAGATCAAAGACATACGTGGGAATGTCATCGATACTCTCGATCACATGGTACAACCATTGACGAAGTTCATCCTGACTGATCGCACCCGACATCAAACAATTTTCAACGAACGCAATATCTGCACTATCGTTTTTTGTCAGCCGAAGATTGGCGCTCATTATTGCCCTCCAGACATAGCTTCACCACCGATATGTCCCGTCCGTCTATGAATATTTTCACGAACCAACTGCATTCTCCCTTGGTCTTGGTGATGATGCCATGTGAAGTCAGGAATCTTGGCATTCCCGCTTTGGATGGCACTCAATTGAGCACCGTTGAATTGTGACCGCAGTTGGGGATTCGCCAAAATCTGGCTTCTCAAGTCTCTCGTCGCCATGCGCATCTGCGTCTGGTAGTTGGCGTTTTGGAAATCAACCCCCGTAAATCGGGTGTCATACGCAGAGTAGTTATCAAATATTGGGAAACCTCTCTGATCAAATACAACGCCCGTCTCGGGATGGCGCTGACCGGCCAGTTGCACATTCTTGGCGCTATACGGTGGTACAGTCGTCGAGGTCACATTGCCACTATAGAAGTCATCATAGTTCTGACGCCACTTTTGCGGATCATAGAACCCGTCCGCTCCCCTATTCGAAGTCCCCACCAGTCCAAACTTCGCATTCAGATCGGCCAGCGTTTTGTCGAGGCCCAGTCGCTTTGCCACCGCGACCGAGAAATCGCCCGCGATGCTTGCGATCCGCAGACCCTCGACTACCTTGCCCGCCGTCACTTCAAAGGCAATCGTGATGCCAACCGCTGCGGCCGCCTCTTGCAGCTCTTGCGCCTCCGCCGCGCTGAGCGTGCCATCCGCCGACATCCGGTCAAACATCGCGTCCAATGCAACGCCCGCCTCGGCAACCTCATAGACGCTCCAGGCAAACAGACCGCCGCGGACGACCAGCCAGACCCAGTTGTTATCAACATCCAGCTCGGCGGCGCGCACCGCGGCATTCACATTCACCGCCTCGCCGCCGGAGGCAAAGTAGCCGGCAAGTGCTGCGACCAACTCGATATCCTGCTCAAGCCGCGTGAGATCATCGCCGGTCAGGGGGCCGTTCTTCCCGGCCTGCGCGGTCATCAGCTCCGTGACGAGGCTGCCTAGCGCGCCCGCACCACAACTGGCCCCTTTGGCCTCGGCGGCGATGCAATTGATCGTGGCTTTGGCGACGAGCTTTTCGAGGCTGGAGCGGTCATGCCCGTAGACATCCGCAACCTCCTCAATGGCCCCGCCCGCGATTCCGTCCGCGACATAGGTGACCACGGAGGACAGCAGGCCCTCGCCGAAATCCGTGCCATAGACGGCAGAGCTGAGACCAGACGTGATGACACCATCCAGCGTGCTGTCCAGCAGCCCTTCGATCGTAAACTGACCGCTGCCAAAGCCGGCGATGATGTCGCCACCAGATCTGCCTAGCTCAATGCCAAGATCCTCAATATTGATACCGGACGTTAGCCCCGCCGTCGCGCCGGAGAACACAGCGCTTTCGAGGATATCGGCGACATCGAAATTGCCAGAGACGACCGCATCCAGCGTGTCGAGCGCAAGGCTGGACGCAAAGGCTGTGGAGGCTGCTCCAAGGGCGCTACCTTGGGCAACGGACACGATACCGCTGGCGTTTACAGTAAAGGCCGTGGAGACCGCTCCGGGGCTGACGGTACCCAACAAAGACGCCCCCATCTGTGCCCCAACCCCGGTTGAGGACAATGCGACAGCCACAAGGGCTTTGAAGGCTGGGCTGAGCGTGGTTTCTTTCTCGTAGAAGTACTCATCTGCCAGTTCTTGGTTCAGCAAGCTCAACCCCTGCAGGGCGAGAAGCTCTTGCGGATAGACGTCCTCTGGTCGCGGCGCATCGGTGCCTTCCAGCGCGTAGAGGACCAGTTCGGTGCGGCCGCCTACGTCCAGATCAAGCGCGCCGCCTGCCAAAAGAGAGGTCAGGGCAACGGCTTCGCGGAAACTGCGTTCGGTGATCGTGGTCGACACGACGAGGCCGCTATTGTTGCTATATCGGTCTTTGCGGGTGCTGCTGAGCGCGCCTTGCACCGACAGATCGCCCCCTGTACGGATGCTTAGGCGTTGCCCGGCCTCCAATTGCGCGCCGATCAGCGTTGTATTTGCACCGGAGACAACTGACAGATCGAGCGCAGCCAAGGCATCGGTTCCGCTGCCAATCTGATCGATGCGGGTCTTGTGATCGGTGCCCCCAAGCAGACCGCCAAGGATGCTCTTCTTAACGGTTTTGCTGCGCTGGCGTGTATCGGTGTAGCTGCCGACAAGAACATCGCCCTGGGTCGCGGTCAGCGCAACATCGCCACCACGCGCGTTAAAGCGAGACCCGGCGGTGGTCAGATCACCAGTATCGGCCTGTAGCGCGATATCGCCACCAGAAGTGATCGAGACACCCCGATTGGTGATGTTGAGATAGGACTCGGTGGTGGTCTTGCTGCTAAGAAAGCCGCTTTTCTTGGAACGAGACGAACCCTGTTCAACATCCTGCGCGGCGGCCAGAACCAGATCCCGCCCGGCCGTGATACTTGTATCTCTCCCTGCCGCAATCTGCGCGCCAACAAGCGTTGCATTCCGTCCGGCAGTTGCGATCAGACCGCCACTGGTGTTCAGATCTGAGACGATCGACATGACGGCAGTCTTCTCATATCGCTTACTGCCAGACCGACCCTTTTCCTCGAAAAACTCTTGCGCTGCCAAAATGGATAGATCACGGCCTGCGGTAAGGGTCGTATCTCCGCCAATCTGCGCAGTGACAGCAGAGAGTATCGTGTCACGACCGCTTTGGATTGTCAGATCACCGCCGACATTCAAAGCGGTCTGCGTCACGCGTGTGCCCGTTTCTATACCTGTGCCGCGTCGCGCGAATGTTTGGTAATCCTCAACAATTTCGAGCAATTCGACATCGCCTTGAACTGCGGTTATAGACAGATCATTGACGGCATTTATCAAGAGCCCACGGCCGGTAAAGTCCGTTCCGGCTACAATGCGGATATCGATGCCATCCAGCGCTGTTCCCGACAGGCTGATCGGCCCAAGCGCTTCTAAAGTCACGTTTCCGCCGTTTGCCGTGAACTGCCCGCCGCTGCCAATGATGCTGAACGCTGTAATCGACAGGTTGCCGGATGGGGGCCCGCGTGGCGAAACGGGGGCGAGCTCCGGTTGGGCAGCACTGTTGCCTTGCAAGGCCAGCGCCAAAAGTTCGGGCGTCAACAAAAGCCGCTCAGGAACCTGAACACCCGCCGCGCCGTCATAGAGATCGACAAGGTCTTGCAGGCCAAGCGTGCGGTCTCCAAACGAGAAGCTGGGGCCAGGATCGCTTGTGATCTCTTGCTGCACAACCACATCGCTCTGGCGTTGCAGCAGCTGCAGATCACTTGTGTAAATGGCGGTCAGGAAGCTCGCGTAATCGGCAAAACCAGGATCGGTCTCATCAAAGGTGCTTTGACCTTTTCCGATCAGAGTTGCAATGCTTGGCGTTGCGCTTAACTGCGGTTGAACAACTGTCAGGTTGGCCACCGACCCTGCGAGTGTGACATCAGGCACGGCCACAAGATCAGCGATAGTTACGGCTCCTGGGTCAGCCGTGAGCTGCAAAGCCGGCAGGTTTGCACCACCTGCGGACAGATCGGTGATCTGAGGCGCAAGTGTTTGAGAGGAGCCTGCTGCGATGGTGCCGGAACTCGACGACGTCGTAGCAATGATTGAAACATCGCCACCGCCAAGGATCTTACCTGTAAGTGTCGTGTTGCCGGGAGCAGGTCCGCGGTCGCGGAAGTCTTCAAAGCTGTATCTTTGCTCTCTTTCATTTGCGAAACCGCAGAAATCTGCATCAACGCAAGTTCTATCTCGACTGATGTAATCGGCCGACGCACGACGGACCGTATCTCGGTAGGATGTGTTGAAGAGACTCGAAGCCGTTACGCTAACATCACCTCGCGCAGAGAACACTCCTGCTTGGTTTCTGACGTTTCCGGTTATCTGCAAGTTCTGGCCTGAAACAATATTAGGGGTCGCACCTACAGTCGTAATGTCATCACCAACGCTCCAATAGACTGTCCCTTCCCCTTCAAGAGTTGGCGCACCGGACAGGCTGCACTGTCCAGAAGCAAGCGGACAACCAGCTGCAAAACTGCCGACCATTCCAACTGTCTGATCGATGTCTCTTGACGTTGGTCGCAGATCGCAATCGCCGTCGCGACAGACAGTTTCCATGAAGGTGTGTCGACCCACCATGCGCCCGACGCTGCCATCCAGGTTGGCAACAGTCGCAGACACATACCGGTTCACGACGTTCTGGGCCGACAGCTCCATGTTGCCATCCGCCTCAATCAAACCAGAGATGTTGGTGATATCACCTGCCGCCGTCAGCCGCATATCAGCGCCCGATTTGAACACACCCTGATTGTTTGTCAGATGACCTTGCGAGGTCAAAACCAGATCGCCAGCAGCTTGAATGAGCCCTTGGGAGGTCAGGTTGCCACCCAAGTCCAGATACAGGTTGCCACCCGCAACGACCTGGTCGCCTTGTCCAACAGACAAGCCTTGGTTCAGCAATTTCAGACGTAAAACGCCGCCGCTGCGGAGCTGCTTCAAGCTTGATGTTCCGCCTGCGGACAATGCACCAGCTTTCAGATCAAGGCTCGTTTGCCCGATCAAACGCCCGCCCGCATTAATCGTGACAGACCCGGACGTATCTATATTCAAAACGCGCCCGTTGATCGTTCCGGCATTCGTAAAACCACCCGCGCCACTGGTGACATTCAGTACTTCGCTGGCAAGGATCTGACCGCCGTTGGTGAAGGTGTTCGCGGCGGTCAGAACCACATCTCTTGTGCCTTGCACATCGCCGCTGGCGTCATTCGCGATGTCTGCTGCATCAAACGCCACATCGAGGCCGGCGATGGTGCCTGATTGCTGCAACGTCGCAGCGTCAAGCTTGACCAGACCTGACGCAGCGATCTGGCCTGTATTGCGCAACACACCTGTGGCCGTACCGGCAATGACAGTGCCGCTCAACGCCCCGTCATTGGTGACGGTGGTTCCTTGCAGGGCGATACCGCGCGCCGAGATACGACCGGCAGACGCGTTAAGCACCGTGCCTTCTGCGCTAAGTTGCGCTTGTGTCTGACCGACAATCTGACCTGTGTTCTCAATGTCTATTTTTGAGACCAACGCCACGGTGTCGCCGCTCAAAACGCCCTTGTTGTTCAAATCACCGACACGGGAGACAAGCGTCAGGCTGTTATCAGCGGCAAGTGTTCCGGCGTTATGGATCGTCGGCGCAACAAAGCGCAGCGTATCACCGGTAATGGTTGAGGTGGCATCGAACTCCAGCGCGGTGACGCTCTCAAAGTCAATCTTACCTCCGCGCAGCACACCTTTGTTCTGCAATTGCATGGCGGCGGACAGATTTAGGTCATCGCCGGCCCCCAAAGTGCCTGTATTCTCAAGGGCGCCGACGGACGTTGTGACCTGAGCCTGATCAAATGCCAACACCGTTCCGGTATTTTTTACAGTCGGCCCGGTCAACGCGATGTTGCGGCCCGACAGTGTACCAGTATTCTCAAGAGCGCCAGAGAACGCTTCAACGGCAAGCCTAGTTGAACCAGTGGCGATCCCCGCCAGCGTCACCTGATCCGCACGAAATGTGAGGTTAGCCCCGCTGAGGCTAGACAGTGCCCCGGTCCGAAGCTCGTCTCCAGCGGTTATACGAAAGCCATTGTTCACACCAACTGTCGCATCAAGTATCACATCTTTGGCGGCTTGAACCTCGGTCGCTTCAGCAGCAATTCGTGCCGCCTGATCCATGACGACATCGCTTGTTTTTGATGCAATCCGAAGGGATTGGCGCGCCACCAACGCTCCTGCAATGGTGCTCAAACCCGCAGCTTCAAGCGTGACCGCACCGCCTGCAACTTCGCCGGTGAAGACCAGATCTCCTTGATCAGTGCGGATATCAACATCTGCCCCTGTCTCGGACGCGATGATCCCTTCTAAAAGCAAAGGCCCGTGATTGCGGATTTTGACGTTTTTCCGTGCTTTGATAAGTGGCGTGGACCCTGCAGAGGGCGCGCCCATCGACAATTGTCCGTCCGCGCGCAGCGATATGTCCGTCGATGACGCCATCTCGCCGTTCATGCGAACGCCAACACCGTCTTCGGTCGCTACCATGCGGATCGCGTTGGCATACATGCCACCCAAGGCGGCGACATCGACGGCCAAGGCTGGTGCAGGGCCTACGCCAGACTGCTCGGTTACACCCGTAACCTGACCCGTTTCAGGGTTATAGGACCAGTCGTAATCCACCTTATTGGCCCCAGTCACGATCCCAACTTCTTCGGCGCGCATCTTGCCATAAAGAACCGCAGCCCGCCCAATTACGTCCACGCGGGACGTGTCCGCAAATGCCAAGCGGCTTTCGGGGTTCAGGCCATTTGCCCCGATGATAACTGCGCCCTGACGGACGTCGAATCCGTCCAGCCCGCCGTTGCCCGCAAAGACCGGCTTGCCGGTGGTCAATGTGGTCCGGCCCGTATTCACAAACCCGCACCCATTGCAGGTGATCCCAAACTCGTTGGCCAGAACGACATCCATCGTCTTGCCACCCACTTCGAGGATGCCGTTCAACTGGGTCTGATTGCCGCCGACCACCTCACCAATCCAGACATCGGCTTCCTTGCCTGGCCGCAGGTTCGGGTTGCCCTCGATCCAACCGCCCAGGCGCGTGTTGGTGCTGGTCGCCGCGTTGTTCAAGATCAGATCGTCAGCCTTGAAGCCCGTATAGATATCATGACTGACCCCCGCGCTATTCGGTTTGCCAATGTTGAGAACCGGCGTCCCATTGGCGGCCGCATCCACATGGGAGCCAGATCCGATTTGCCCACCGGCTTGAGTAATCGTCTGTGCAGACAGCAGAGCGGGCTGAACGGCCAGAACACCGATCAAGACGACAGATACAAGAGAGTGAAATCTATTCGACACGGCGGTGTGGCGTGGCTTGACTGGGTTCCGCATCTTCTAGAACTCCACCTGCAATTTGACGTACCCAACAACTTGGTCCTCTTCGAACGCAGGCTGTTCATTGGGTTGGCTCTTGTCTGGGCGACTTAAAGCGCGGGCGATTTGCAAAGATAGAAAAGTGTTTTCCTGCAACAGTATATCTGCACCGAGGCTGACGCCAGCGATATGATCCTGAGACCAGCGGCGCAGATCTGACGGCTCGATATATCCAATATCAAGCCCAGCATTCAGGCGAAGATTCATGGCAGGGATCAGCTCTGTATCCCAAGCCAAAGTGTTGCGCAGGTAAATCCCGCTATCCCCATACATGCTGTCTTCATGAAACCCGCGCACGGTGGACCAGCTGCCGATGCTGATCTGCTCACTGCCAGGCAGAACATCATTGGAATGCTGGGCAAAGAGCGAGGCATTGTAAGTAACGCCGCTCTCGCCCAAAGGGCGCGCGTAATCCAACCGACCCTGGACAAGCTGAAATTGCGGATCAACGGAACTGCCATCGATCACATAGGCGTCGAATGCCCCAAGGCCGAAACGCGTGCTGATATCCCATCTCAGCCGCCCCCCGCCCATACGGCGATCACCACGCAGCCCAAGGGAGGCGACGGTCAGGTTGCGACGCTGGGTCTCTATTTCGAAGTCATCAATGAACGTGCGCGTGCGCAGGACATCCAGATCGCCATAGCCGTAAACCCGCGTTGTCTGGTTGCGCATAAGCAAACGCTCGGCGGACAACGTCGTGTAACGCGATTGGCCTTCGACCGTGTAATACTGATTGATACCGGACAACACATAGGAGTAGCGGCTCGTACCCGCCCCTAGCCCAAAGGACCAGTATCCGAACGGAACATTCCAGTTCAGCGACAGGCTATCTAAGTATTTCTCGTCACGCTCCTCGAACGCAACCAAGGTCGTGCGCAGGCTGAGCGTGTCATTCAGACCCAACACATTGTCGAAACCCAAACGGGCCGTCCCCTTGATCTCACCGGTGGTCTCAAAGCCCGAATTGTCCAGATCAAAGCCCAGACGCCAGGGTTGCTCCTGTTGCAGATCGACCTGAACAAACGACCCGCCAGCGACCTCACCCGGAACCAGCTCAAACCGGCTATTGGTTGACCGCGGCGCGTTGAGATTTTCCAACCCCTGCTCCAGATCGCGCAAGGACAACAGATCACCACGCCCAGTTGGAAAGGCCGCCTTGATGCGCGCATCGGCGGGGCTGCCATCGGCATAGACATACCCTTCCAACCGCCCCGGGACGATTGTGATTTCAAGCGACCCATCCGCCACGTCCTGCTGAGGCACGTAAGCCCGTGTCGTGATATATCCCGCTTGCTGATAATGGGTGTTGATAGCATTCAAAGCGGCCCCGATATCCGCTGCAGAGGCGCAGCTTCCGGCAAGATCACGATACCCATCGGGCGGGGCATCGAAGGGATCAAACCCGCTTAAGATAATGTTCTTGATCTCAAAGCACGGGCCACCAGGCGGCGGCGCAAAGGCATCCGGTTGGGCAATGGCAGGAACGTCCGACCGCCCACGCGCCTCAATCTGTTCGCGACGCGCCCTTTCGGCTGCGGTGGCCAGCGCGCGCTCCTGCCTGCGTATCTCCATGTCTAACTCGCGCAAGTCCTGAGGTGACACATCTTGTGCAATTGCAGGCAACGCGGAGAACACAGCCGTCCCCATAAACAAAATCCAGCGGGCACATTCTGCATCAAAACGGATCATCGCGCGCTTTGCTCCAGCAAAGCTTGATAAGCTGCAGAAAATCCAAGTAGCGAGACATTGTACTCAGTGCCCTTGGCATCCTCAGTCCATATCCAAAGACGCAGATCAAGCCCTTGTTGAAACGCACTCAGCACGGGTCCTGACACTTTGAAGCCCGCATGGCACCCGGTTTGATCACACACCTCATAAAGCGCTTTGAACGGGCGCCGCGCATCGACACGCAGCTGGATGCCAGGGATCAGATACACCCCGACCGGGGCCGTGATAACACCATATGCGCCCGTGCTCTCTGGATCAGCGGAAATACTGAAAAGAACGACCGTTTGCGTATCGTCATCTGGCACGATGTGGCAGTCTGGATTTGTGCCTTCAGACGCTTGCTCGGTGCAAATCATACGCCAGTCATCAAAAACGCGCAGGTCAGCAGTGACTGTTTGCGCAAGCATACTGTAGGGCGACCCGATAAAGAGGACGCACGACAGAAGCAGCCTTAACGTAATTGTGAAAGACCAGATCACTGAGCCTGATCAATCGGAATGGCCTTCCAATCACGGGCAAATGCTTGAGCCTTTTCAAGCTCTTCCGGGCTTAGCTGTACACCCAACCTATCACGAAACGCCTGCGCCTCGATCAATCCACGCACGGCTGCAAGATTGGCAAAGCCATGCGCCTTGACAGGGTCAAGCTCAATGCCAGTGCCAGACGCATGCGCCCGAGCCAGTTCATAAAGGCCCATGGCATTGCCCGCGGCAGCCGTCTTGGCAAAATGATAAGCGGCTTGCGTGCTGTCTTGTGAAACACCGGCGCCTTCCTGATAGGCTTGGCCAAGAAGGTTATGAGCGGCCACATGGTGTTGCGTCGCCGCCGCGGCCCAAAGCTCTACCGCCTGAGCCTGATCTGTCGCGACACCACGACCCTGAGCGTGAAGCAAACCACAGTTGAATTGCGCCTCCTGTTCACCGCTCTCGGCTGCAGCGCACATCAATTCGGCAGCGCGCCCGAAATCCTGCAAAACCGTATCACCCTCAAGGTGCATCAAACCAAGGCGGTTCTGCGCCTTAGCGCTGCCTGCACCAGCGCCCGCTTGATAAAGCGCAGCCGCGCGCTGCATATCGACGTCTGTACCTAAGCCAAGCTCAAACAATCGCCCCAGGTAAAAGGCCCCATCGGCTTCCCCTGCGTCAAATCCGGTTTGAAATGCAGTTACAGCGCTCGTGATGTCACCCGCCTCGAGATACGCCACACCGGAAGCAACATCGGCCTGTGCCTGCATCGCCACTACACCCCAGAAAACAAGGGGCAAAACACACCTGCGAACACTCATCCAAACCCTCTTCAATAAGATCATGTCCATGTCAATTAACAGCGACCTATGGGGTATCGCCATTCCTGTAAACAACTTTTGCGGTAATCGCTTCTGGCGCTCTGCAAACGTGGCTTTCCAGCATATCTCACAAATCGCCACTACCGCTCTATTGGCCTAATTTTCAAATCCATCTGTTTAAACATCTTGATTTACCCACATTCTGTGGTTTCGAGAGGAGCCAAACATGCTCTGAAACCAAGTCGGTAATCTGTGTCGGAGGCAGCGCAGCTTATATTACAAAGCAATCTCCTCATTGACCATCGGCATGTTTTTAAAGTGAGGCGACAGACAACCGCGCCACGCTACTCAAGGCAGACAATCTTCGAAAGCATAACTTTTCTACAAGCGGAATGGTGACTAAGAAAAGTAAGCTTGCTTTGGCCGCTGTGATAATCACCGAGAATGATGCGCAATACGGCTCTGTTGCCCTTGTAGTCCGGCTCCTTGGCAGTGTTGATCGCGATACCCGGTGCCGTTTCCAGGGTCCGCCCGATGACCGTGTCCGCGCGTGCCTCCATGACAGACGGCACGAGCCCGCCACCAGCAATCAGGTAGAGCTTCCCCAGCAACTCGTCGGCGATGCTCGTCGCTTCGGCGTTGATGTCTGCCAGGATATCCCAAAGCGGCCCGCTCTTCTGGACATCGAGGACATGGTCGACGTCCACCGGCGTCAGGTTAATCACAGCGATGCGGCCGTCAGGCTCGGTCAGTCTATGATCTCCTTGCGCACCTCGACCGGCAGGATATCGGCCGCCACTATGCAGTAGCGCGAAGCTCTGGAAAACTTGAACAATGCCTATGGCAAGCTTGCCCACTCTTCGTCAGAAACAAGGAAGGACCCAATGAAGCTTTCTGAACTAAAGCCTGCGGGCATCCCGCTACTTGTCACGGTTTACGGCGGCGTACTTGCGCTTATCGGAACGTTTCTGGGGGTTTCTGCACTGATCGACCCATCCTCCGCAGTTGGATACATCGACGGAGCGGACATGATATCGGGGGCTTGGGCGGGACGGACGCTCGGACTGGCATTTGCTTTGGCGTTGGCGATATGGTTCCGAAATGCTCAAGTCTACACAATTGCCTTTTTGGGAAGCGTGTACCGCGAAGGCGGAGACATCGTGGGCGCTATCAATTCCGCAAGTAACAGTCTCATCCCGGTCCTAGGGGGCTTCTTTGCACTGGACGTGATCTGTTTATTATTCAGCTTACGGGCATTGAAGCAGCAGTCTTAAAAACGACGCATGCTTCTAAAGGACACCAACACAATTGGTTTTCTGGGATGCCGCACGTAACAAGCAATGGTTGGATCCAAGCACGTGGACCGGTTCCGGATTGTTCGCTTCGGCGCAAAAAATAGGAGCCATAGCGGGGACGCGCAATCAAAGCACAGCTCCCGGCGATAACAAAAGAGCAAGCCACCCACCTGCGCAGAGTCAGCTTCATATCAGTTAGCGGTTCTTGGTCAGACACGCAGCATTGGTGACTTTGGGCTCTGAGTAGACATTGCGGGTCCCTTATGTGCGTGTCAGTCGGCAGGTCTGCGGGACAAACTTGCCGTTCATTTGGAACGCTTCAATGCCCACTTTTAGTTTTGAGCTGACTTGAAAGCTCGCACGCTTGTGCCCACCTCGTTTGTTATGTATTTGAAATTCATAATAATAGTTGGTGCTTTGCTTGCCACCGTCTTCGCGGCGCCATCGAAAGCTCAAGACATGAGCCCTAGCGACCTCTTCCATGCTGCTGCTCAAGCAAACTCTAGTTATGCACTCGGCGCTTCCTACGCCTTTGGACAAGACCCGCCTGTCACCATGACCGCAGGCCCCACCACCAAGCGCGGATCAGTGGCGGTGGCGGACACCGCGCGCTGGCACATTGGTTCTATCAGTAAGTCATTTACATCGACGTTGGTGATGCGATTGGTCGAAAGGGGTGAGTTAGATTTGGACGCCCCTGTCGAACAGTATCTTGCCGCTTACAATGATAGTATGCATTCAGATTGGAAGGCCATCAGCTTGCGGCAGCTTTTGAGCCATACCGCAGGTTTGCCAGCAAGTGCGCCTCGCCGGATCACGAATGAAACATACGAACACGAGCCATACGAAGGGAGGCGTGCTGTACTTTCCGCAATGTGGAGCAGCCCCCTGAATGGCGAAACTGGCAATTTTCTTTATTCGAACATTGGCTATGTTTTGGCGGGTTTGATTGTTGAAGAAATCTTGGGAGTTTCGTGGGAGGAGGCGATACTGTCCGAAGTCAGCGTACCTCTTGGGCTGTTTTCGTTGGGGTTTGGTGCACCAAGACAATCAGATGCAGCAAATGGTCACCAGAGCATTCTAGGGTTTAGAAGGACGGTTTCACCCGAGAACCCGGCGTCTGACAATCCAAGGTGGATGGGACCAGCAGGAACGATCCACCTCAGCATGGCTGATTTGGTAAGATGGGGCCAGATGCATCTTGCAGCATGCGGCGGTCATATACAGGACTATCTGACCCAAGCCAGCTGTCGGGCCATGCAAACACCTATCGCTTCCGATTATGGTCTAGGTTGGGTGATCCAAAACCCAGACACATCAGGTCCAACTGTGTGGCACAATGGATCAAATATGATGTGGTACGCTATGCTATTGATAGCGCCCGAACACGAGTTGGTGGTCGCGGTTGCAACCAATGTCTACACTCCCGAACCGATAGATAGGTTAACACTGGAGCTGACGACAGCGTTGGTTAACAGTCGTGAGTAGCTTGCTGTGATTTTTTCACACCGCAGACGTTCATGTAAGGCGCAGCATAAGTTACTAAGGGCTCGGAACGGCCTAATGCTGAAGCAGCAACGCCGGTACGCAAGCCGACCAACACCGGCCATCTGTTTTTGCAGATAAGCTGCTGAAATCGCGGCTGGTTCTGCGGTGAGCGCTCATTGGCAGATCAGCTGCTGTCGTTCATGATCCTAGACGCGAAAACGGACTGCGAGCCCAAGAGCCACCGACGCTGCGTAACGCACGAATAACCAGGACGCGACGGTTGTGGACATTGGCATTGTCAAAGATGGCCTAGGGGCGACATTGGTGTCGCTCTTGAGTGCCGCAGCCGCAGCTTGCAGTGCGGACCTTCACTGCGATTGCATAGCATTTATTCTTGAGATGGCGACCGTAAACATTGCCTTCATTCTCTGCGGTGAAATGATTTATTGCTTCCTTCGCATGGCAGGAACTGTCCAGTTACACAGTGTTTGAGCCCGATCATGAGCAGCACTCAAGCCAATAGGTTCATATCAAATTAAATTTCGGTATTCCAAAATATTGAAATGTGCGATATCAAGCCGTGAGCGTTGGTTTGACGCTTCATCTAAGGGAGGAAATCTGATGAAAAACCTGCTCGCCGTTGCTGCGGCATGTACTCTTGTGAGCGGTGAACTTGCTGCGCAGCAGTTCCCATCCAAAACAATCGAAGTCATCACACACGCGGGCAACGGTGGCGGCACCGATGTGACCACGCGGATGATGATGATCCGCGCCCGCCGCGAGTTGGGCACGGACATGGTTGTGGTCAACAAACGCGGCGGCGGCGGAGCCACCGCAATGGATCACTATCTGACACAAGAGGCCGACGGCCACAGTATCCTGACCTTCACCATCGGCCACTCCGCCACAGTAGCGCTTGGGAAGACGGAAATGTCACTGGACGATGTGCGACCGATTGCGCGCGGCACAGATGACCCGCAAATCCTGATGACCCGTTGCGGCATCTACGACGATGCACAAGCCTTCATCGCCGCCCAGAAAAACGACCCGCTGACATATGGCACCACACATCTTGGCGGCATCGATGATGTCTCCGCCTTCATATTCGCCCGACGCGGAGAGCTTGCCACACCCAAAATCGTGCCCTTCGAAGGTGGCGGAGAGCTGGCAACGCAGTTGGTGGCAGGTGCCGTCGACGTGGCCGTCCTGAACCTGGCAGAAGCCGGATCGCAGATCGATGCCGGTGATGTCTGCCCAGTGGTTGTGCTGGCCCCCGAACGGATGAGTGGCCTGCCCGACGTCGCGACAGCTCAAGAGCTTGGCATCGACGCCAACTTCTCAACCGTCCGTGGTTTCGTGGTGCATGCCGACACACCCGACGACGTGGCGACAAAGATCGAAGATGCATTGCTCAATGCAATGAACCACACAGTCTACCGGGGTTTTCTGACATCTGTCGGGCTTGACGCCAGTTCTGTGGCTGGCGCGGACGTCTGGGGTAACCAGCTCACATCGATGCAATCCGATATGGATGCCGCCCTGCGTGAGCTTGGCTTTATCGAGTAATGCTCCCCAACTGGACCGGCTGGAACGCGCCAGCCGGTCCCATTTGACAACCCTATTTGCCTGGATGTCCCGATGACGCGATTTGCCGTTCCAACCGGTATCATAGCGTTTTGCGGTCTCGCCTTTTGGCTGAGCACCCAATTCGACAAAGTACCCCCGATCCTTTTGCGCGGCATGCAACCTGCCGACTTTCCCCAGATGGTCCTGATCCTGATCATCGTCCTGTCAGTTTGCGTCGCCCTTTTTGATCAACCGATTGAGCATGGCCGGATCCCGACAACCGTCTGGGTCAGCCTTGCTTTGTTTGCGGTCTTCGCCCTTTCTGCACAGCTCGATCTGTTTCTGGGCCTTGGCATTTTTGCCTGCGCCCTGGCATGGGCCTGGGGCGAACGGCGGGGCTGGGCTCTCACCACCGTGGCCGTTGTTAGCCCTGCGATGGTCTTCTTCCTCTTTGATCAGGTGTTCAACATCCGCTTTCCCCGTGGGCTGTTGACCAACCTTTGGTACGGATAAAGGCGACGGATGATGGAACCTCTTATAGCTGGCCTCACGGCGCTGATGGATCCCAACCTGCTGGTTCTGCTTTTTGCAGCCACGCTGGGTGGCGTGATCATTGGGGCATTGCCTGGGCTGAACGCCACAACCGGTGCCGCACTTTTGCTGCCCTTTACAATCACGATGGAGCCGATCCCGGCCATCGCCATACTGACAACCATCTATTGTGCCGCAACATTTGCCGGTGCAATTACGGCGATCCTGATCAACACACCCGGGACATCTGCCAGCGCGACCACCTGTCTTGACGGTTTCCCCCTTGCACAAAGGGGTGAAGCAGGCCGCGCACTTGGCATGGCAACGATCTCCTCCACCGTTGGCGGGATAATTTCGGTTGTTTGCCTAATGCTGGCCGCCCCGCTGATGGCGCGCATGGCCTACAACTTCGCGCCACCCGAATACTTCGCATTGACCGTTTTTGGCATCTCGATGCTCGCCACAATTGGCGACGGTACACCGCTCAAAAACATAATCGCGGGCGCATTCGGCGTGTTTCTGGCAACGGTCGGAAAGGACCTGCTCACAACGGTGGAGCGGTTTACGTTTGGCTTCAACGAACTTTCCGAAGGGATTGGTTTTGTTCCCGTGATGATCGGCATCTTCGGTATCTCGGAATTGCTTGTACAGGCTGAGAGGCTCAGCGTAGAACGGCGACAGGTCATTATGAAGGCCATCAAATTGCCCAGCCGCGAAGACTACGCGCGGGTCTGGAAAACGGTTCTGCGCAGTTCGGGTATTGGCACGTTCATCGGCATCCTGCCCGCCGAAGGGGCCACCGTCGCATCAATGATCGGCTATAATGAAGCGCGGCGCTGGTCGAAAAAACCAGAGGAATTTGGCAAAGGATCCATCGAAGGCATCGCAGGGGCTGAAGCCGCCAACAACTCCGCCACCGGCGGGGCCATGGTCCCCACTCTCGCGCTCGGCATCCCTGGAAGCCCAACAGCCGCGGTCATTCTCGCAGGCCTTATGGTCCATGGGCTACAGCCGGGCCCAACCATGTTCACCGAACAGGCAACTTTTGCTTACGCCATCTTCTGGTCGATGCTTTTGGTCAACGTGATGTTCATCTTTGTTGGGCTGTTCGGAGCCAAGATCTTTGCACGCGTGACATTCGTGCCGGTGCAGATCCTTTGGCCTATCGTTTTCACCTTCTCAATTGTCGGGGCCTATGCGCTCGATCAATCCATGCTGGACGTCTACATAGCCGTCGGCTCCGGCGTGATTGGTTACTTCATGCGGCGCTTCGGCTACTCGGTTGTCCCGCTGGCCATTGGCCTGATCCTTGGTGGCATGCTGGAGAAACGTTTGGGCCAGTCCCTGATCATGCTCGATGATCAATGGTGGCTGATGTTTACCCGTCCCCTGACACTTCTGTTCTTTGTGCTCACATTCCTTGCCTTGTTCGGGCCCTTCTTCTGGCGGCGCCTGTTCCAACAGCGCGATCCCATGGTTTCTACCGGAGAGTAATACATGACCAAGATCAAATCCGTTCGAACCCGCGTTTGGAACTGGACCGGCCCGACTGTCCCGCCGCAGGGCAACTTCTGCACCAATGCCTCTGACGCGCTTTGGGACAAGGGCGACGCCATGGCGTCGTTCCGCTTCCACCAGTGGCTGACTTGTGAGGTCGAAGCCGAAGACGGCACCATCGGGATTGGCAACGCAGCCCTTGCACCCACGGTGGTGAAGAAGGCGATTGATGATTGGTACGCACCCCTGATCATCGGTGAAGACCCTTTTGACTATGCCTATATCTGGGAAAAGATGTATCGCCGGTCGCATGCTTGGGGCCGTAAAGGGATCGGCATGACAGCGATCTCGGCAATCGACATCGCGATCTGGGATCTGATGGGCAAGCTGGTGGGCAAGCCGGTTTTCAAGCTTCTGGGCGGTCGCACCAAGGAAAAAATCCCAGTCTACTACTCGAAGCTCTATGCCGACAGTGTTGAAGCGATGCAGCGCGAGGCCGAAGAGGCGCAGAAAAACGGCTATCAGGCTTACAAATCACGCTTCGGGTTTGGCCCCAAGGATGGCATGCCGGGCATGCGTGAAAACCTTAAGCGGGTTGAAGCACTGCGCGAAGTTCTGGGCTACGACGTGGATCTGATGCTCGAATGCTATATGGGCTGGAACCTCGACTACGCCAAACGGATGCTGCCTAAACTCGCGAAATACGAAACGCGCTGGCTGGAAGAACCAGTGATTGCGGATGACGTGGCCGGATATGCCGAACTCAATGCAATGGGGATTGTACCCATTTCGGGAGGTGAGCACGAATTTAGCGTCATTGGCTGCGCTGAACTGATCAACCGCAAGGCGGTCAGCGTGCTGCAATATGACACCAACCGCGTCGGCGGCATCACTGCTGCGCAAAAGATCAACGCCATCGCCGAAGCCGCGCAGGTTCCCGTAGTTCCGCACGCAGGCCAAATGCACAATTACCACCTGACAATGGCCAACGCAAACTGCCCAATCAGCGAGTACTTTCCCGTCTTCGATATCGAAGTCGGAAACGAGCTGTTTTACTACATCTTCGAAGGCGACGTCGAAGCCGTCGATGGCTACTTGCAGCTTGATGATGACACGCCTGGTCTTGGCATTTCGATCACCGACAAACACCTCCAGCATTTTGAGATCTTCGAATGACTTACTCCGGTATCTGGCCCGTCGCACCCACCCCATTCAACGATGACGGCACCCTTGATCTGGATGGGATGAAGCGCGTGCTTGATTGTCTAATCGATCAAGGCGCTGACGGCATCTGCGTTCTGGCGAATTTCTCAGAACAGTTCCTGATTTCGGATGCCGAACGTGAGGTTCTTGCACGCTTAAGCGTCGAACATGTCGCGGGCCGGGTCCCAGTCATCGTCACGATTAGCCACTACGCAACCCAGATCGCGGTGGAGCGCGCCCGCTTTGCCAAGGACCTCGGTGCCGATATCGTGATGATGATGCCACCCTACCATGGCGCGCTGCTCAAGGGGACGCCCGAGCAAAGCTTCGCACAATTCGCAGCCGTGGGCGAGGTTGGGATCCCAATTATGGTACAAGATGCGCCCCTCTCCGGTGTTGAGCTGCCCGTGCCCTTACTCATCCGCATGGCGCAAGAGATTGAGGCCGTGAAGCTTTTCAAAATCGAGTGCCCGCGCGCCGCCAACAAGATCCGCGATCTCATCGATCAGGGTGGCGATGCCATCGAAGGGCCCTTCGATGGGGAAGAAGCGATCACACTCCTGGCCGATCTCGACGCGGGCGCGCGCGGCTCTATGACAAGTGGGATGATTGTTGACCAAATCAAACCGGTGCTCACGCACCACTATGCGGGGCGCATTGAGGACTCGACGGTCGCCTATGGGCGCGTCGCTATGGCCATCAATCACGAGAACCGGCAATGTGGTTGGCAGTCTTGCAAAGCTGCCATGGTCGAAGGCGGCGTGATCAGGTCAGAGTTCTGCCGTCATCCGATCCCGCCCCTGCATCCTGCGATCCGGTCGCGACTGCTCGACTTGCTGCGGTTACTGGACCCACTAGTCCTGCGATGGGGAACATAGAATGACTGACACTGCATGGACAAATGAACTGCGCAACTTCGTCGACCTGAAACCGCGACAATCGCTTGCAGCAGATGCAGCCAACAACCTGCGAGAGTTCATCTTGCTCGGCAAGCTCGCTCCAGGCATGCCCGTGCGTGAACGCGATCTGGCAGAGGCTTTTGGGATCAGCCGCACACCATTGAAGGAGGCGCTGCGCATCCTGGAAACCGAAGGCCTGATCGTCTACGGACCGACCCGGCGTCCACGTGTTGCCGATCCATCGCTGGACGAAATTTATGATTGGCTGCGTGTGCAGGGTGCGCTTGAGGCACTGGCCGGTGAGTTAGTCTGTGCGAATGCGACCGACGCTCAGATCAACCAGATCGAACAGATCAATACCGAAATCAAGGAAGCGCGCGACACGCAAGGACAGCTTGAGGCATTCCGCATGGACATGCGGTTTCATGAGGCCATCGTTGCCGCGTCGGGCAATGCCGCACTGGCTGAAACCCATGCGACCTACAACGCGCGGCTATGGCGTGTTCGGTTTCTGTCCTCTCAACGGAAGGTCAGCCGGGATGCCACGCGCAATGAACACATCGATATTGTGACAGCCCTCAAGGCGCGCGATACCGCTGCCGCAGGGGCAGCGCTCACAAACCACCTGCGCACCGCAGAAGCAAACATCGCCGCTGCCGTGCGTGAAATGGAAAACACCAAGGAGGTCAAGTGATGCGACCCAGACTTGCGGTAGTGCCCGGTGATCCGTCGGGCATCGGCCCGGAACTTATCGTCAAGCTTCTCAACGAAGACGGCGTGCGCGACGCGGCCGACATCCTTCTGGTTGGTGACAGCCACCTATGGCATCGCGGCGCGGCGCAGGCTGACAAGCCTATAACGCTGACCACGATCCCCGAAACAGAAGCAGGCACATTCACTGGCCTCGCGCATCTTGAGATGGACAGCATCGCCCCCGCAGACGTGCAGGTAGCGCAGGTGACCGTTGCAGGCGGCACCACGTCTCTCCGCTGTCTCGATAAGGCCCTCGACCTCGCTGTCGCCGGGCACGTCGATGGCGTTCTGTTTGCGCCGTTCAACAAGGCCGCGATGACGGCTGCAGGTCTGAATGCCGAAGACGAACACAAGTACATGGCGCGTTATCTTGGGTTTGAGGGCTACCACTCTGAAATCAATGTGCTGGATGAGTTAATGACAACCCGCGTCACCAGCCATATCGGTCTCAAAGACGTGGCGGCCAATATCGACGGCCCGGGCATCGAGCGGGCCATCGCATTGGCCCACGCAAAGCTGGCCCGTGCGGGCAAATCCCGCCCCCATGTCGCCGTTGCAGCCCTCAACCCGCACGCCGGCGACAACGGCAAATTTGGCCGAGAAGAGATCGACGTGATCGAACCGGTCGTCAAAGCCTGCCAGGCCAGACAAATGAACGTCACTGGCCCGTGGCCATCCGACACGGTGTTTCTCAAGGCCAAACAGGGCGAGGTTGATGCCGTCGTCACCATGTACGACGACCAGGGTCAGATCGCGATCAAGCTGATGGGCTTTGAACGCGGCGTGACAATCGCTGGTGGGCTGCCGATCCCGGTCGCCACGCCCGCGCACGGCACCGCCTTTGATATCGCAGGGCAAGGCATCGCCAACGTCGGCGCAACACGCCAAGCCTTTGACCTGCTGGTGCGTATGGCCCGAACTGGGAAGGCGGACGCCGTCGCTTGATCCTTTCGCTGATGTAACCGTGCGCGCCGCCACGGGGCGCACGACGTGACCTTTCTTGAACAACGGACAGCCAGATGACTTTCACGCCACACGGAAAACACCTCGTCGCAGGCGAATGGACCGCAACAGACGCCACATTCACCTCAGAACCGGCCCACGGCCAGTCTCACAAGTTTTGTGTGGGGACACTGCAGCTCGTCGCGCAGGCATGCACCGCGGCAGAGGCCGCCTTCGAAACCTATGGATACAGCAGCCGAGACGCGCGCGCAGGCTTTCTCGCCGCCATCGCTGACGAAATCGAGGCGCGAGGTGCCGAAATCACCGAGATCGGAACGCAAGAAACCGGCCTGCCGGAAGCACGGCTTGACGGCGAACGGGGTCGCACATGCGGCCAGCTGCGCCTTTTTGCTGACCACATTCGCGAAGGCGACTACCTGGATCGTCGCCATGACGCCGCGCTGCCCGAACGCGCGCCCCTGCCACGCCCCGATCTCAAGATGATGCAACGACCGATTGGCCCAGTGGCCGTCTTCGGCGCATCAAACTTCCCCCTGGCATTCTCGACGGCAGGCGGCGACACGGCTGCGGCACTTGCCGCCGGTTGTCCAGTGGTAGTGAAAGGCCACGCGGCCCATCCCGGAACCGGCGAAATCGTGGCCGAAGCGATCCACGCCGCCATTTGGAAAACCGGGATGCCTGTTGGAACCTTCAACTTCATTCAAGATGACGGATACGACGTCGGCAGCGCGTTGGTGCAGCACCCGCTGATCCGCGCCGTCGGTTTCACAGGCTCACTGCGTGGTGGGCGCGCACTCTTGGACCTCTGCGCTGCGCGCCCTGACCCGATTCCTTTCTTTGGTGAGCTGGGGTCGATCAACCCGGTTTTCTGCCTGCCTGGCGCCATCGAAAACCGGGCCGAAGTGTTGGGTCAGGGGTGGGCCGCCTCCCTTCTGATGGGGGCCGGTCAGTTTTGTACTAACCCAGGCGTTGCGCTGGTCGTGAAGGGGCCGCAAGCCGACATGTTCGCCCATGCGACAGCCGCCGCGCTTCGGGACGCAATGCCCCAAACGATGCTAACGGATGGGATTGCCGACGCCTATACCCGCGGCGTTGCCCAGATTACGTCAACCGACGGGGTACAAGAGCTTGTGGCCGAGACCAGCAAAGGCCGTCAGGCCATCGCCGCGCTCTATAAAGTGTCCGCGTCCGACTGGCAGGCGCAAAAGGCGCTCTCTGAAGAAGTCTTTGGCCCGGTCGGGCTCGTGATTGAAGTCGAAAACATCGACGAAATGGTCACGCTGGCAAAGTCCTTTGAAGGGCAACTGATCTGCACCTTGCAGATGGAAGATGCGGATATGGCGCACGCAGCCCGCTTGCTCCCGGTGGTGGAGCGCAAGGCCGGTCGGGTTCTCATTAATGGCTTCCCAACCGGCGTAGAAGTGGCCGACACCATGGTCCACGGCGGGCCATACCCTGCATCCACAAATTTTGGAGCGACATCCGTTGGCACTCTGTCGATCCGGCGTTTCCTCCGCCCGGTTTGTTACCAAAACATTCCCGATGCACTGTTGCCAGAGCATTTCTAAGATGTGGATAAGGTACACACGTACGCAGCCGTGAGTTGTGGCGAAAGTGCCAACATCATTTGCTTGATTGGCTCATCTAGGCCTTTGACCGCCAGACCGGACCCTAACCTGCGAGCGTCATCGCTGCGATGCTACTCGTGGAAATAGCCTTTCGCTGCATTTGCAAATCTTAATGGTCACGGACGCCCAGAAAGCGCACGAAGCGATCGTTCAGATTATGAATGCCAATGACGGGTTTGCCCCGCGTCGTTCATGTCTGGGCTGGTCGCGGCGAAAGTTCGGTTTCGTTTCTGGCGAGAATGTCACCTGCGAATTGCAGGTCTGGCGACATGTGCTGCGGAGCGGCGATTTGGTTGCCGCACGTGCGAAGGAATGCTGTGTCAGCAGCATGCCCGATCATCACTGGCGGCAAAGTCCGCATGGAAGTCATCTGCGCTGCAAATTTACCTGCTGCAACGCCGCAAGTCTGCCATGAGCCCATAGTGTCTATTGCTGTAGTGTATTCAAAAGTCGCCTTGGGGCGATAAAGCAGACCCACGTCACCACCTCAAAATCTCACATATCATTTTACATTCAAAGTCATGAGCAGATTGCATGTCGCGTTTCGAAAATTTGGTGTCTACATCTTGCGATATGTGAGCTCTATCTCATCTTCATTCTGCGTGTGGTTGGTGAGGTTTTGCAGCTGAACATTTAATGGAGACTTTTGGCAAGTTGGATCGGTTGCTGCGGCGTCGCCAGCTATCGCCATTGCTTGGCATCGACATCCGCCGAAATCACGTTTCTTGAATTCGCAGGACTTGCAAGGCTCCTGCATCCAGTTGTCACCGCGATACGCATTGAACGCCGGACCGTTATACCAAATGTCGCGCAGCGGGGTGTCATCGATCCGTTGGAATGTCAGCCCAGGGATCGTTTGCGCCGCATGGCATGGCAAAACCTGTCCGTCCGGTGCGATGTTCAGCCCAACCATGCCCCATCCCCCCATGCAGCGTTTTGGCACACCGGTGTGGTAGTCAGCGGGCACGTAGTCCAGCACCAGCCGTCCTTTGTAGATCCCGCGAGCTTTAATCACCAAGCGAGTTGCCTCGTCGGCCTGCTCTTTGGTGGGCATCAGAGCAGCGCGGTTGTCCAGCGCCCAACCGTGGAATTGCACGATTGCAACCTCGATCCGGCGGGCCTCCATCTCGAGGGCCATTTCGATGGCGCGCGGTAGTTGATGCAGGTTTTTGCGGTGCAGTACAGTGTTGAGCGTGAGTGGAATGCCCGCCGCCCGCACCCATGCGGCGGCCTGCATCTTGCGTGCAAACCCGCCTTTGTAGCCACCGATATAGTCAGCCATCTCTGTATCTGTGCCTTGCAGAGAAAGCTGAATGTGGTCCAGCCCGGCATCTTCAAGCGTTTTAAGCCGTTTTTCGGTTAGCCCGATCGCTGAGGTAATCAGATTAGTGTAAAGGCCTGCGTCGCGGGCCGCAGCGATTAGGTCGCTCAGATCGTGGCGCGCAAGGGGCTCTCCGCCAGATAGATGCAGTTGCAAAACCCCAAGTTCGGCGGCCTGCTGGAAGGCGCTTACCCAAACCTCAGTCGGCAGTTCTTGCGCCTTTTGCGTTAAGGCGACGGGGTTCGAACAATAGGGACAGGCCAAAGGGCAGCGATGCGTCAGCTCGGCCAGCATTGCGATAGGCGCAGGAGTATTCATGCGAGAACTTTCAGAATGCAGCGGTCCATAAGGCCGTTGATGAACTCAGCCACGTCTGCCGCAATTTGGTCTTCGGGGGCGTTGTATTTCCCTGCGAGCGTCGAGACGATACCCCCGAAACTCTGACTGCCGTCGATTTCGAGCAAGATCGCGTGGCCCACCGGATCAAGACTGATCGCGCGTTCCGGGGCGAGCAGGACCCAGCGATTGCGCACCTTGTCTTCATGTAACCGCACGCCACGCGGCATCACGGGCACGTCTGATGTCGCCAGATTCATGATGCTTTCGCGCAACGTGACGCAAGAAACGTATCGGGCTGCCAGGCGCCGGGCGGAATGCGTGCAGGCGTCACATAAGCCGCGTAAAGTGCATCAAGCTGCGCCCAGAGTACGTCGGTCTTAAAGGTCAGCGCCGCGACCGCCGCGTCCTGCTTTTCGGCAGTATTGGCATGCTCAAGGACCCAAGACAGACCGAAAGCCACATCTTTAGGGGCCTCCTTAAGTCGGTTTTTGAAGTAAGACAGGCTACGGTCATCGGCGAAATCGTAATGGGCGAGAAGCCCTTCGATACGGGCTGCGTGGATTTTCGGTGCAAAAAGTTCGGTCAAGGAAGCCGCAACGGCCTCCAGCATCGTTTTGTCGCGCACAAAACGCACGTAAGCATCGACTGCAAATTTGGTGGCTGGCAACACGCCGGCCTTACTGGCGACGAAACCACGGTCTACCCCGACGGCATCAGCCAACCGTAGCCAGCGTTCAATGCCGCCCTCATTTTCGCCATGTCCATCATGGTCCTCGATCCGGGACCGCCATGCGCGGCGAAGTTTGGGGTCCTCGACGCGGCTCATGAAAGCTGCGTCTTTTATTGGGATGCTCGCCTGGTAATAAAAGCGATTAATCACCCAAGCGCGCACCTGATCGGGGCTGCACTTGCCGTCATGCAACAGGTGGTGAAACGGATGTTTGTCATGATAACGCTGGGCTCCAACCTCACGCAGACGGGCCTCGAATTCCACAGAGGATGCGGTCATAGCTCAATCTCCATGCCATCTTGAGCGATAATCCAGCCGTTTTGCTTTGTAATTTTGCGCTCAGGACCCGTGTCGCGAAAGACAGGGTTTGTATTATTCATATGCACGTAAATCTTTTTTCCCACGTCAATGTCTTCGAAGGCCGCCATCGAGCCATTCGGCCCAGACATCGACATATGCCCCATGCGCGCACCGGTTTTCTGGCTTAGGCGCGCTTGAACCATCTCGTCATCTTGCCACAGGGTTCCGTCAAAAAAGACGGCGTTGGCGCCGTGCAGCCGCGCCTTTAGATCGGGCCGCATCGCCGCACATCCCGGGATGTAATAGGCAGACGTAACGTCCGATTGTAAGTGAACGCCAACGGTTTGTTCGCCCTCCAATTCGGTATCGACATGTGCGCCCTCAAGGTAAAGTGGCACCTTGCCCGGAACCGAAAAAAGCGTGGCAGTGACGCCTGGCACCAACATGAAGGGATGGTCCAGCAACACCGTTTCGCGGGCTACGAACCTTGGATTGAGCGCGTCAAAAATTGCGTTGGCAGAGATGACGTCATGAATTTCGCCGGTGGCAAAAAGGGTGAACGCCTGCTGTTCGCGGAGTGTTAGCAAGCCCGCGACGTGGTCGATATCACCGTTTGTCAGAAGCACGGATGTCACTGGGCTTTTGCGCAAATCAGTCGGGTGAATTTGCTGTGTTGCACGCATCTGTTCTCGGATGTCGGGTGATGCGTTGATAATGGCCCAAGTCTTCCCATCGCCAGAGATAGCAATAGAGGATTGGGTTTGCGGCAGAATTTTTCCGGCACGAGCCAAGTTGCAATTGTCGCAACCGCAATTCCATTGAGGCAGCCCGCCGCCGGCAGCTGCCCCAAGGATAATTGCGCGTAGTCGCATCAGGTCAAGGTGCCTGACAGGATTTAGAACAGCGGATCGTTTTCACGGTCCTCGCTGTCTGGGCCATACATATTGATTTCCATTCCGCATTCGATCTCGCGGATGATTGGTTTCGTCCAAGCCATGCTGATTCCTCCCTATCAGAAATTCTGGTGTGACATTCGTAACAGTACCAGACGAGATTTCGACCACGACCAAAGTCCGAGTTGGCACAAGTCCGCTGCAAATTTTTCCGGCCAAGGTTCTCGGACACACTCTGCATTCTTTTTTGAGATAGAGATGGAAGTATGCTGCAACGACTGTATCGCAGCTGACTTCGCGATGTCCGCGATCAGGCGTAAGCAGACTGTGTGAGCGTCGCCATGAGTAGCTGCTGTGTCCGCGATGTGGAAATTCGAGAAAGCCCGGAATTTGCAATTGCAGTGGTTGACCGCAAAGCGGGCGCGATTGCAGCATCCGGACCTGGTGGCGAAAGTCTTCTCTGGGCCAACTTATTTGTCATATTTCTTCTTGACCTGAAGTTACTCTAGGCCGGTATTTGCCGGTCTTGAGGAGTCTTTAAGTCATGCGCATTTCTGAGGCTGCGGCCCGTTCGGGGCTCAAGGTTGATACAATCCGATACTACGAGGCAGAAGGTCTCATTCCGAATGTGACGCGCGGGTCGGGCGGGCAACGGCGGTTTTCGCCGGAGAATGTCGACTGGCTGACACTGCTCTACTGGCTGCGCGAGACCGGTATGCCGATGAAGGTGATGCAGAGGTTTGCAGCGCTCTATGCTGCGGGCGATGCGACCATCCCGGATCGAAAGGACATCTTTCTCGATCACTCCCGGCTTTTGGCTAAGCGCCGCGATGATCTTGATCGGTGTGACGAAATCCTCACTAGAAAGCTCGAAATCTATGAGGAGTATCTGCGGTGAAAATCATTCTTGTCGGTGCCTCAGGCGATGTTGGGCAGGCCGCCTTTGGCGAGCTGTCTCAGCGCCATGACGTGGTGCGCGTTGGCTGCAAGTCGGGGGAGGTGCGCGCCGATATCTCCGACCCAAGCTCGATCGAAGCCATGTACGAAAAGGTTGGAGATTTCGATGCCGTCGTTTCCGCAGCAGGCGATGCACATTTCGCCCCACTTTCAGAGCAGACGGACTTGACGTTGAAGGTGGGGCTTGAGAGCAAGGTGATGGGGCAGGTCAACCTTGTGTTGCTGGGGTTGAAGCGGCTCGCGGGCAAAGCGTCTTTCACATTGACCAGCGGCGTGCTTGACCGCGACCCAGTGGTTGCGGGTACCGGTGCTGCCCTGGCAAACGGTGCACTTGCAGGCTTTGCGAAGAGCGCCGCGATTGAGATGCCTCCGGGAGTGCGAATCAATGTGGTTAGCCCCGGGCTGCTTAATGTGTCCGAGGGCCGCTATGGGGCCCTGTTTCCCGGTCACGAGCGGGTACCGTCAGAGCAGGTTGGACGGGCATTTGCCAAATGCATAGAGGGGACGATCAATGGCCAGGTGGTGATCGTGGAATGAGGGTCGCGTATCTCATCGAGCCGCCGTTCAACCACGTGGATGAAGCGGGAAACGCGACCGGATGCGATGTCGAACTGGCGCGGTACGTCCTTGAACAACTCGACATCGAAGATGTGGAGTTTGTTGAAACCGAGTTCGCGCAACTTCTGCCCGGCCTTGCCCGAGATGACTGGCAGATGACCACAGGTCTTTTTGCTTCCCCCGAACGGCAGCGCATTGCGTTGTTCAGCAGGCCGATCTGGGCCTTGCCCGATGGATTACTTGTCCGTGAAGAAGATGCGCCCCGCTTGGCCGGGTACCGATGTCTTGCAGTTTCGGGTGATCTGAAACTTGCGGTTGTTCGGGATCAGGTGCAGCACACCATCGCCCTTGGCCTTGGCGTTATGCCCAACCAGTTCTGCGTGTTCGACACCTACGCTGATGCGGCGCGGGCGGTGCAGGACGGGACGGTCCGTGCCTTTGCCAGTGTCGCGCGCGCGCATGAAGGCTTTCTCAATACGAGCGCTGTCGATGGTCTTGCTGTCGTGACCGTCCCGGTTCGAGAAAAGGCTCGGGCGTTTGGGTGTTACGCGGTCGGGCTTTCCGCCAATCACTTTCGAAACCGTATCGATAAGGTTTTGAACACCTTCATCGGCGGTGCTGAGCATCGGAGATTGATGAAAACCTTCGGGTTTGCGGACACCGATGTTGATCGCGTCCTCTTGCGCCAGCGATGAAGGAAGCAGACGCGGACTCCGTTCCCGGCATCGGCCATCAATCGACAACTTGATGAAGACCGGATGGTTCGGCCAATGTCTCTGCCGGGTGAATGTCGGCGAAGATTTCGATGATGTTGTGCTCCGGATCGCGGAAAAACAGCGTTCTGTGCGGCCAATCTTGGTTTGTCGGCGGCTCGATCACGTCGATTCTGTTTTCGGCCAGCCTGTCGTACGCGTGACCCACATCGGCTGGCGGCACACGAAAGCTGATTTGAATGGATGCGGATGGCGACGGATGGCTTGGCCCGTCGTAAGGGCGACCGCGTTTCCTCAGACCCAGAAACAACGTGCCTACCCGAAAGAAAACCATCCGGTCGGGAAAACCCTCCTCAACCTGGAACTCGAACAGCCGCTCGTAGAACGCTTTCATCTTCGCAAGGTCATCGCAAAGTAGGATCACGTAGTCCAAGCTGCGAATGGCTTTGAAGCCTTCATGTTTGGTCATGGCAGTCCAACCTCAATATTTTGGTTCGTGAAAGCGATCGTTGGGGATCATGGCAATTGTCACTGCACCCCAATTTAATCAGAAACAGGTCTGAAATTATCCTGCAATATTAACGACGGTTTGTACCCTTAGTTTTCGTATTGTACCGTTAATTTCAATACTGCACCTTTAATTATCAGACGTTGATCCTTTGGAAAACTGCAACCCCGTTTTTTTGCACGCGAACGGAAATTGCCTTTATACGAAGTACATAGGGTTGGGTGCCGGCCTGCAGCACAGCCTGTGGGCATATTGCAATTAAGGGTACAAAGGTGCCCTTAAACGCTCCGAGCCCGCAGCATCTGATTAATTAGGGTACAGTGACAAATGGCATGGAACTGGCCCGCCGCACGCCGGACAGCCTCACCGCCATTACAGACCGGGGCTTGATCTCAAAACAACGTTAAAGGCCACTGAGGCTCAAAGTGAGCGTTCCCTCGATCCGGTGCGATTTCATGCCCGTCGTTTGATACTTCTTGCTGCGCGTCTGTTGGGCGCCGTCTTGAGGCTTGTCGGCGGTTGGGACGGCCAGTTTTGGCGCGCCTTGCGCCATGTGCCGAGGAGGGGATGCTTGCTGATCTTGAAGAGCGGTTTCATGAAAACACTGCGCGTCGCAATCTGTCAGCCTTTGAAGAGCTGATCTCTATCGGAACGTTGGCGGCGCAGTTTCCGGATCTAACCCAATTTCAGATTGCCGCCCAGCTTGGGGTTCCGCAGGCGGATGTTTCTTTGGGAATTGCGTGTCTGTATCGCTGCAAAAAGCTGGAAAAGGAGATCGACACGGCCACAGCGTCGAAACGGTACTTCAGATCCTTGCTGCCTAAACTGAAGCGCGGAGACCCGCTTGGACCTTGCCCATATGCGCCCGATCTGAAGCCTGACACGCAAATGTGGAACGTGCGCGGCATTGTATGCAAATCGCTGTGGGTCAGCTAGATACCGCGATTAAGATTAACCGCGCGCGGATCGATCTCATGGATCTGGAGGCGATGCTGGTTGATCTGGCGCGTGTCGTGATGCGGTATCAGATCAAGAAGAAGTAAGGGGCGGTTGCGAAGGTTGACGACTGATCGGGGTAAGGCGTGGCGAGCATTTGTTTGCAGACGAACACTGCCGCTAAATGCACAGTGACGAAGCGAGAGGCCTTACGAAATGTTGAGGTGTTGTGAACCTGGTTCGCTAGCCGTAATGTGCGTCGAGATCACAGGCGCTATGACTGCATCCAAGATTACCCATCGCTTGATACAACAGTTTCGGCCCCGTCTAGCGGATGATTTCGATTGCCACATCTCCAAGGCGGAGTGTGCGAGCATCGTTTATCCATGCGGCTTGTCCTGCCTTTAGGTGTTTACCATTCAGGAATGTCCCGTTGCTAGAGCCTTTGCCTGATCCATCGCCATCCCGCACCATGAGCTTGCCTTCATGCACCTGCAAAATCGCGTGGCGCGCTGAAATGCTTGCGTCAGGTAAAACCAGATGTGCCCAGGCTTTATCCCGACCAATGCAGATAAGACCATGATCCCGAAAGCTGGGGAACCGGCCCAGGGATTGTTCTTTGCCCTGTAACCTGCCTGTTTTGACTTTTAGTTGCCACCGAGGCAAAGCGCGGGGCAGGGGGGGCACCATCGTCGCAAACCAGACCACGCCTGTCTTTGTGTCATAGGGTGGTGCGGTCAGAGGATTGATGCCCGCCAAGCCGCAGGTCGCCATCTTGCGCGAAAAGCGATTTATTCGTCTACCAGCAGACAGAGGCCGTCCCTTATCATCACACATGGTCAATCCGTGGGCCAGTCGCCCCAATGTGCGACCACCCAACACAAGCTCTGTCAGGATCCAATATACCAACAGAAAGATCACGAAGAGGCCAGCGCCATGCAGTTCCGACGGAAGGCTTGGTAGGGTCCGGGACATTTGGCTGCTGAGTTGATCGGTTACCATTGCCGATACAAATAGAACCAGCACCATGTCCAGCACCGCAGCAGACGTAAGGATCGGCCCAACGATGCTGGAGGGGATTTTTCCGGAGCGTTGCATCACCGCGTCCCCAGTTCGGTCAGTATCAACACAAGGACGCAGGCTAGACTAAACGTCATCATGGCCACTCCGCGCGCCTGGATCACAGCCTTTGCCGTACTGGCCTGTTCGTTTCGAAATCGGAATACGGCGATCCACGACGTCGCGGCCATACCGATTGCTGTAAACAGGTAGAGTTCTGGCAGGATCCCTCTGGAGTGGGCCAGCCAATCCGCCGATGTCACTAAGAGGCCTGCTGAGACGATGGCCGCTATTATGGCGATGATCTGTGCAAATTCCGTGCCTTTGGCCGAAAGCTTGCCGATGGCCCAAGCCAAAAGATACCCTTGGGCGCAAGCAATCAGGACCGCCAAGGTGAAACGTGGGGCCAGGCCCATTTCGGCAGTTTTTATCAAACTACCACGACTGCTGCCCTGACTGAGAATTCCTGTGGCTCCGAAGCCACTTACTGCAACAGACAGTCCGGTCATAACTACTTTGTAGAAGTCGACCAGATCATTCACCAGATCGATTCCACTACGCAATTTGGAAAACAGCCCACCTAAGGAAGATATTTTTAGGATACTCATTAATTTACCCTTTTTGGAAAAATAAGAGGGTGATGTTCTGGTGCTCAGCATCTTCGCAGCCGCAGTTTATACGCTATGGTAGCGATCCTTCGCTCATTCTATTTTCGGCTATTGTCTTTTTCGTTGTGACAGTGCGCCACAGCGGATCGAATCAGTTGCCATAAAAGCTGCATGCAGTAACAGTGACGTAAGGTTACTTGTTTTTGTGAGGAATTCTAGATGACGCGGTTATTTGCCGGTATTTTGATTTTAGCGACGAGTTTTCTGGCTGGCTGTACGGAAGAGTCAATGCAGACGGCATCCTTTGCGGGAGGTGGCGCCCAGAAGACGGCTCAGGAGAAAGAACTAGAGAAGCAAGCACGGAGCCTGAATCAGGTGTCCAAAGACATCATCGTCAGGAACACAGTTGAAGGTGCGCTGATTGGTGCAGCTGCGGGCTGTGGCATCGCCGTCTTAATGGGTGGAGACGGCAATGATTGTCTGGTTGGCGCCGCCGTTGGGGGTGTTGCTGGGGGTGTTGGCGGCAATGCCGTGGGTCGACAGGCTGCAGAAAAAAACGAAGAGATCGTTAAAACCGCTGAAGTGGTGAAAAACCTCGGCCAAGTGTCTTCGCGTCTGAATGGTGTGGAGACCAACCTGCGCGCGGTCCTGAAATCTCAGGATGCAGAGATCCGGTCTTTGCGTCGTCAGGTGCAATCTAGTCAGATCTCCCAGTCGCAATATCAGACTCGGGTCAAAGCGATTAACAGTAACCGTCGCGTGGTCAGCAACGAGTTGCGCCGGTCAGAAGCGAATGTCGTGCAAGCAAGTCAACAACTCGACCAAGCAAGCAGTCAGGGCCAAACCGGCCTGGGCACTGCCAAGAAAGCTGCGGCTAGCAACCAAAATCGGCTGAAGCGGACTCTGGCAACGATCAAACAGGTTGACCTGTAATGACTTTGACCGGCGCGTGCCCTGCGTGCCGATATTAAACAATTATGTGAGGAAAATAAGCATGCGTATTGTTCAATTCTCGATCGTTGCCGGGGTCATGATTGGTCTAATGGGCTGCACCGGATCCACAGACCCTGAAACGGCATCTTTGTTTGATAACATCAACAACCTGCAAAGCGGTGAGTATGATCGCCAGATTGCTCAAAACGAGGCTGATGCCGCTGCTATCCTAGCGAATAACCGCGCAGCAGAGCAGAGGATTGCAGGGCTGGAGTCACAACGCGGCGTGAACGCCCGCACGATTGGGGAGCTCAAGTCTCGGGTGGCTTCTGCCAGGAACAGCGCCGCTCAGGCCCGTGCGAACGCCGGAGGAGATACCGTGAAGTTACAACGAATCTCGGCTTTAGAAGGGCAGATTACAGCTGTTGAAGCCGAGATTAATGCGGGCAGCGCCGACCCACGGAGTGCATCCTCCGAACTAAGCCGAATTCGATCTGCTTTGAACGCGATTTAGGGACGCCCCAGCCCATGGGACCTTACACACCGGGTCCCACTTTTATTTTTTTCAAGTCAAAGATTAACCCAATGCCATTATCACCCATCCTATTTCGCCGCCTTTTCCTGATTGCTGCCTTGTGTTTCGGGTCACCGACGCTGGCGCAAGAAACCGATGACATCAGTTCGCGCGCCCCAGAGGATGGCTTAGCTGTCCTGGATTGTGCGCCGCCGCGCCCTGCACCGGGAGACAGCTGTATTGTCCGTGTTCCGTCGGGCTATGTGCTGACGGAGTTGGAATCTGAGAAAGTTGGTGACCAAGAGGTTCAGTTCAAGATCCTTCGCAAAGACGCAGACCTGCCTGAAGATGTGCTTATCTCTTCGACCTTGGTTATGATCGACCTGTCCCGCGGACCGTCCAATGGTCGGTTGCAGACCTGGCCACGTGAGCGCGACGCGATCATTCGGATGATCGAAAACCTGCCAAGTGAAGGAGAGCTGGCGATCTATGGTTTTGGGGCCGATCTTACCCTGCTGTCGAGTTTCTCCACATCTCGCGATCTCGCGATAGCTGCTGTGCGCGCCATTGAAATTGATCAGAATAATACGATCCTATCCACAAACCTGCGCACAGCCATCGAGCAGCTTCGAGATCGCTCTGATGCCGTGTTGAAAAATCTGATCGTCATCTCTGATGGTGATGAGGAGGGGATCGGATCTTTTGAAGGGCTGGCCGAACAAGCTGCGCAAGCAGGTGTCACTCTTTCTGCCTTTGGAACATTTTGGCGGCCAGACGGCGCGCAGGTTACGTCTCGTGGCAAAGACAAGCTGAAGCAGATCGTGGAGCCCGCCAATGGTTTGCGTGGTGACATCAACTTGCTGGCTGCGGGAACGGTCGATCAACAGGTCGACGCGTTTGTCGAGCGGTTCAATGATTCTATCGGTCTATCGGGTGTCATTGTCCCCAATGGCGACCCTGTTCCTGCGCGCATCATTGTCGAGATGCGTGCGCCTGCAGGCAGCGTTGCGCCCGATCGAAGCTTTAGCGCCCTTTTCACACCGGTCGTTGTAGATCAGGCGGGGGACGAAGACGTATCTTCCGACGAGGAGACGGCAGCCGAGGGTGAGTTGCTGTTTGGGTTCCCAAAACTTTATGTCTACGCGGCTATCGCAGCGTTGGCGCTGTTTTTGTTGCTGCTTATTGTTGTTTTGCTGCGACGTCGGTCCCAGGATGGGGGCTTTGAGGATGAGTTGGAGATTTCTACCGCCCCCAGCCCGCAAAATGAACCGACGCATATGGAAGTTGAGAAGCCTGTTGCGCCTCTGGCACCTGCGCCGTTGCCGATCAGTGCGTATCTGGTGCGCGCAGACACTGGCGAACGGCTGCCTGTTCAAGGTGAGCTTGTCACTATTGGGCGTGCTCCTGACAATAATGTCGTCGTTACGGGAGAGGGCGTGAGCCGCAGCCATGCGCGGCTGGTGCGGACTCAGGAGGGAAGTTTTGCAATCGCCGACATGGGCAGCCTGAACAAGACATTTATCAATGGGGTTGAGGTCAAGGGTACCAAGCCAGTGCGAATTGGCGACACAATCGGCTTGGGTAAACTGGTGCAGGTTAGGCTGACTCTACCTTGAGAGAAACATGCATAAATTCAAATTAAAGGAGCATTACTGTGGGAAATGATAAAACAAGCTGGCTAGACCTTGATGATGAAGACGATGATCTGATTGGTGGTGGAACGACGGGCGGGTTTACCGAAACTATCGAGCAGGGCCCTGGCGGATCAGGTGCTGCGCCCACAGATATCGTGACGCCCCAGGATGTTCCCGGTGCACCAAGCCCTGCCCAGACTGTCCTGGATCCTGGCGTTGAAAAGACTGAATTTGCGATGGATGACAGCATCGGTTTTGACGAAGACGTTGATCCCGTCGTTGGCTGGCTTGTTGTGATCGGTGGGCCTGGTTTGGGGATGTCTCGCTCGCTTGGTGCGGGTATGAATTCTGTCGGTCGCGATCCTAGTGAGCGTGTGGCCCTTGATTTCGGCGATAAGCAGATTTCAGGCCAGGATCATCTGCGTATTCTCTATGATGATGCCAATCGGGCCTTTTATGTGGCGCCCGGCTCGGGCAGGACAATTTCTCGGGTAAATGGTCAGATCATTGCACAGACGATGCCTTTGGAGGATCACGCTGTTCTGGAGCTGTCGAAAAAGACAAAAGTGCACTTTGTCAGTTTCTGTGGTGAGGCTTTCGATTGGTCGGACCTGGCCGAACAGGAAAGCTGATCGCATCATGGTCACGGCCTCTGCCAAAGCGAGTATTGGGCAACGCAGCAATCAGGAAGACAGCTACCGACTGGAGTTCGAGGATCCACAGGATCAGGGTGGGGACGTTGTTATGGTGCTGGCGGACGGCATGGGCGGCCATGCTGGTGGCGAGGTGGCTAGTGATCTGGTCTGCACAGTGTTTGCCGAGCATTTCGTCTCAAAATCTACAGAAACGCGTCCTCGGGCGCGCCTCAAGGAATCTATGGATGTGGCCAATGCGGCTTTGGGTCAGCGCATCGCGCGTGAACCTGAGCTGCAGGGTATGGGCTGCACGCTGATCGGTGCGCTTAAGGTTAATGACAAGCTGCTGTGGGTGTCGGTCGGAGATAGCATTCTATTCCTACTGCGCGATGGCAAGTTGTCACGGCTTAATGCAGATCATTCGCTTTATGGCGAGCTCTTGCAGATGGTCCGTGATGGCAAAATCAGCCGCGAGGAAGCTGATGCGAACCCGCGACGCAACGCCCTTCGGTCTGCCATTCTTGGTGGTGAGATCGCCTTGGTTGATATTAATTCGATCACCTTGAAAAAGGGTGATCTGCTTCTTTTGGCGACCGATGGGATAGAGAGCCTGTCTGATACCGAGGTGCGCGCCATCATGTCGAAAGAGGCGCGCCCGGATGTGCGTGCGGTAACGTCTGACTTGCTGAACGCTGTTGAGGCGCGCAATGCGCCGTCGCAGGACAATACGACCGTTATTGTATACCGCCACCAGACAAGTGGCGCGACGTCCAACCGTGGGATGACGCAATGGTCGATGCTGGTTGAGGGGGACACGAAGCCCCGAAAGCCATGGGGTCTGATGACAGGCATTCTGGCCTTGGTGGTGGCGCTGCTTGTTGGAGCGTTCGTGATATTTCTGGCGGCCAAGCCTGAGCCAGCACCAAGCCCCGCCGTTACGACAACCGAGCCAACGCAGCCCGAACATGCAGAGCGTTCTGTTATTGATCCACAAATCGCGCCTGCACCTGAGGAGGATACCACACCCGATATCGTTCCGGCACCCGAGGCTGCCCCTGAGCCCGGTATCGACGAGGATGTAGAGGCTCATGAGCTGGTGCCGGTAAAGCCCGAAAGTGACGAGACAATCCTCCTACCTCAGTCACCTGAGCCGACGGAGTGAAAGGCAACCATGGGTGAGCAGAGCCTCCCGATTGGCACCGAGTTTGCGGGCATTACCATCGCCGGTGTCTTGGGTCAGGGCGGCTTTGGGATCACCTATCGCGTTACTGATAAAAATGGCTTCGAGCTTGCTTTGAAAGAGTATTTTCCCGCTGATGACGCTATTCGCGTGGACGGTATAACCGTACAGCCGAAACCCGACCGCAAGACGCGGTTTAAGATGGGCTATGATGCGTTTCTGGCAGAAGCGCGAACTTTGAACTCTCTGCCTGCGCGGCGTGGGTTGGTTCAGATCATGGGTGCCTTTGAAAAGCACCGCACGGTTTACGCGCTGATGGATTTTATCGACGGAGAGCCGCTTGATCGTGCTGCTACAAGGTTGATTGAAAAACGCAAAGCTGTGCCAGTGGATCTGCTGCGTGAGCTGGTCGTGGCAGTACTAAGCGCGCTGCACGCTGTTCATCGTGTGGGTGTAATCCATCGCGACATCAAGCCAGCGAATGTAATGATCCGCCGGGATGGTCAGCCAATCCTGATAGACTTTGGCGCGGCGCGTCCGATGGCTGCTGACAGAACCGGGGCGTCTATGTTTTCACGCCGCTATGCAGCCCTTGAACAGTTTCCGCAGCGCGTAACAGGGTACAGGTCTGTCAATCGCGACAGTGCTGCTGTCGATATCTTTGGTTTATCGGTGATGCTTTACGAGCTGGTTTCCCAAAGCCTGCCGCCCGATGCAGAAGAGCGTTTTAAAGCTCTAAAGCAAACCGGTGCAGATCCTTATCTGCCTATAAGGGACAATATTCTGCGCAACCGCATTCCGATGAGCTATCCGGATGATCTTTTGGACGCCATTGATGCGGGCTGCGGGCTGCTGCCCAACCAACGGCTACAATCGGTTCAGCAAATGGCCAAAGCGCTTGATAGCTTTGTGCGGTCCAAACGCAGAGTGGACACAGATCCTCAAACCCCTGTTTTCGAAACCGGAAAACCCATGCTCGCCAAACTGAAAAAAGATCACACGATTAAGCTATCCGGGGGCGCACTTGTTGGCCTGTTTGTCTTTACCTTGGTGGTCGGTAGCGTCGCCTTCGGGATTTTGGGATATTTGGAATGATTGCACGTCCTTTTTGGCTTTTGGCTGTCATCGCTTTGTACTTTTGCCTGCTCCCCGCTCAATCGACGACAGCACAGGATCTCCGTGCACAGCTGTTGCAGGTGGACAAGGCAGTCGGACGGGTAGTCAACTTCAAACAACGCGGGACAGGTACTGGATCTGGTGCGATCATTGGACAAGATGGCAACGCCCTAATTTTCTTGACCAATCATCATGTGATTGATCGTGCCAAAAATCTGGTTGTTGGATTTTTGCAGGATGGGCGTGTGATTTTGTACGCTGCGACCGTCTTAAACGCATCCGAAGCTTTGGACCTTGCTGTGCTTCAGCTGGTTCGGCTTGATGAGAACCCAGTCCGCCATGATTTCACAGCGGTCCCGATCGCGGCGCGTGCGATTGATAAAACCGAAGAGGTCGCGGCACTTGGTTTTCCCGGTCGCGCGGACATCATCAGCGATGGTATGAAAGATCCGGCGTTTTTTGAAAGCACGGTCACATTGGGTAACATTTCTAAGGTGCAGATCGGACGCATTGGTCGCAACTCTGCCCGCCGAGAGATTGTCCAGCACACTGCAGCGATCAATCCTGGCAATTCCGGTGGGCCCCTGATTGACGTTTGTGGCCACATGGTAGGCGTCAATACTGCGGTGCCAACACAGCGCAGTACGGATGATACGGCCGCTGCTGGAACTTTTTGGGCCTCGTCTGGTAATGCTGTGGATGAGTATCTTAGGTCTTTGCGCGTATCGGTCTCCGTCGTACGCGGTGGATGTGCCGCATTGAACGGGTCTTCGGCAACTGCTCCTGGCGCGTCACAAGATGGGACATCAGGGTCCGCGACCTCGGCGCAAGTCGACGGCGATCTGAAACTTATCTATTATGCGCTCGTGGGCTTAGGCGGTGTTGCCGTCGTGGGCGTGGGTGCTTTCTCTGTGATGCGTGGTAAAAGCACCGTTCCTGCCCCGAAAACTGGATCTCCGGGCAGTGTTTTGCGAGTGTCGGTGCGGGGGACTTCGAAGCGATTGTCGAGCCGTGCTTTGCAGAAAGGTGTGACCTTTGGCAGGGACACCGACAGCGATGTCATGATTTCGTCTGGTCAGCTTTCGCGCCGCCATGCCCGTCTTTTCCTGCACGATCGTAAGCTGTTCATTGAAGATCTGGGGTCTTCAAATGGCACTGTTGTGGATGGTACGCGCTTGGATGCCAACACTCGGCAACAAATCAACACCCGCTCAAAGGTTATTCTGGCCGATGTTCCGCTGACACTGGAGAAGGGCTAGAGCATGGCTGCCTCCATCGTTCACATTCGCAATCTGGGTATACAATTGTCCCAAGATTTTGCCGTAGTCGTCGAAAAACTTGACCTTCGGCGTGGCGAACGTCTGGTGCTGGATGCACCCAGCGGTGCAGGTAAAAGCACGGCCCTTGGGTTGATCTCTGCGGGGATGGAGGACAGTGGTTTACCTGGACGCGTACATCAGATTGGTGGGCAGGCGATCGAAAGGGGTAATCGGGCGCGCCGCTTTGCCAAACCTGACGTTCTGGGATTTGTGCTGCAGACCAACACATTAGTGCCATATCTGAATACGCTGGAAAATATCCGCCTGCCGATGCAAATCGCCGCGCAAAAGGTCGATCCACAGTGGGAGCTACATCTGCTGACTGTCCTAGGCCTTGACCCTTTGGTGGACCGTCTGCCCACAGCCCTGTCTGTTGGTCAAAGGCAAAGGGTGTCGATTGCGCGAGCCCTTTTAGCCCGACCCCTTGTGCTTTTGTTAGATGAACCAGTGGCTTCACTTGATCCGGGCAACGTTGCACGGGTTGAAGGGCTGCTGTCGGAATTGGCGCAAGAAGCGCAAAGCGCTGTCCTTTTGGCATCCCATCAGGCGCAGTCGGGTGTCTTTGCGCTTGCGAAACGGGCGCGGCACCGGGTCTATGAACATAAAGGCGTCACCTATTCGCTGTTTTGCGATACGGAGGCTGCCGCATGATATCAGCGCTTGCTATACGCCTTGGCCTACGAGAGCTTCGCCACGAATGGCAGGCGGCTTTATGTTTTATCGCTGCGCTTGTGGGAGTTCTTGCACCGCTCTTGATTCTGCTCGCTCTGAAGAACGGGGTGATTGGGACAATGGTGGATCGCCTGGTCGAAGACCCCTCCAACCGTGAGATCGTGGCCGTGGGCACTGCAAGCTTTGACCAAGCTTTCTTTGACCAGATGGCGGCCCGATCTGATGTGGGTTTCATCATGCCTAATACCCGACGGATCAATGCGCAGGCCAATGCGCTGCGCAACCCGGTGTCACGGGCGTTGGAACGATCTGTGCCCTTGATACCCTCTGCGCATGGGGATCCTTTGATTGCGGGTCGCGCCATTAGTCCAGGCGAGGTCTGGCTGAGCGATGGGCTGGCCAAGAAGCTGGACCTTGCAGCCGGGGACCAGGTGGAGATGTTGATCCGCCGAACGGTGAGCGGTAATCAGGAAACGGTACGCCAACGGTTTACAGTCCTTGGTGTTATAGGCGCTGCCAACTATGCCCGAGAGGCGTTGTTTTTGTCGCTGGACGATCTTCTGGATGTTGAGCAATTCCGAGATGATCTGGCGATTACCCCCGACACTTACGCGGCTCCACGGACTGCACCGGACCGCTATGCCAGCTTTCGGCTTTATGCTGCGGATCTTAGCGCGCTTGGCACGCTACTTGGCGCGCTTGAAGAGCGGGGCATAGAGGCACGAGCGCGCGCAGAAAATGCAGCTCTATTATTGAATTTTCGTGACAATTTGAACCTGCTTTATGGATTCATAGCCATGATCGCGGTCTTGGGATTTTGGTGCGCAATGGCCGCCAACCTGCGCGGTATGGTGGAGCGCCAACGTGTGGTGTTTTCCTTGCTGCGCTTTGTGGGCCTATCGAGGACGTCCCTTGCTGCGATCCCGGTTGTTCAAAGCGTGGCCTTGGTCTGTGTGGGCGTCGCTGTGACCCTGCTACTGGTGCTGCCAGGTCTTTTCTTTATCAACGCGGTCTTCCGGACCCGAGCTGGAGATGCCGTCGCACAGCTGGGCGTCGAGGATCTGGTCGCCACGCTCGCCCTTGGGGTGATTACCGCTGGAACTGCAGCGCTGTGGGCCATGCGGGCCACGTCACAAATTGACAGCGTCGAGGTGTTACGACATGCGTAAAAAACTTGGAATGATCTTGGTGACCCTTGGTGTCGGGCTTGCGGCTCAGACTTTCGCTCAAGACGGCCCTTTTGTACCAGAAAGCGTGACCTGGGAAGAACGGCTGTATAATCCTAACCCGATGGCGGACGACCTGGTGTTACCGCTGCCTTGCGGTGGCGCTATGGTGTTCCGCAAGGTGACAACACCTAACACCGATGGCGTCGTTGGCGACGTACCGGTCATTCTTGGGCAACAGGGCAGTGAGCAGCCGTTTCTGGATGGGCTGCGGAAGTCATTTGTCTCAGGTGCCTTTCCCGACGGCGAGGGCACGACACGCGGTTACTTCCTGATCGCCAAATATGAGCTTACCGTGGCACAGCACCAAGTCAGTCAAGTGGCAAGCGCCGAGGATTGCCCAAACAGGATCGGACGCCGTCAGGCGATTCCTGTGACCGGTTTGTCGAAGGCTGAGATTGAGCGCTTTGCCGAACGGTATACGGTTTGGTTGATGAACAACGCACAAGATCTGTTGCCTGCTGTGGGCAGCACGATTGGGTATGTCCGGCTGCCTACCGAAGAAGAGTGGGAGTTTGCCGCGCGCGGGGGCTTGAACGTGGCGCCGTCGGAATTTCGCGCCACCCGCCCACCGATCCCAGATGGTGAATCAATCAATGAGTATATTGCGCATAATGGCTCTGATAGTGCAGGCGGTGACTTACAGATCATCGGCACGTTGAAACCAAACCCCTTGGGGTTGCACGATATGTTAGGCAATGCTTGGGAGATGGTCGGGACTCCATTTGCGCTGGTGCGCCATGGGCGTTTGCATGGGCAGGCCGGTGGCATCGTGCGGAGGGGTGGGGGCGTTGATTGGCCTGTGGCCGAGATTACCTCCGCCCAGCGGTTTGAGATGGCGCCTTACAGTGTGCGCCGCCTTGATGTGCAAACCAACCGTTTTACCGGCGCGCGCTTTGTCCTGTCCGCAATTTCTATTACGTCGGACGATCAAAACTCTGCCTTGATTGCTGAACTGGACCGCATGGCCCAGCCCGATCCAGGCCTTGTCACCGCCCGGTCCGAGGAAGAGGTGCGCAGCCTTTTAGACCAGATGCAGTCGTCTGCGGTGACCCCAAGGGAAAAGACCCAAATCCAGATCATCCAAGAGACCCTTGCTGCGGCAACCGCCGAGCGTAATAGCCAGCGCGATCAATCTCTGCGCATGATTTCGAATTCGTCGGTGCTTTTATGCAACCAAGCTGTACAGCGTTATCTGACAGCGCGTCTGGCTTCGGACACAGCACTACGTGAACTTGATGAATTGGAAGAGATCGCCCGAAGTGAAGGTGACGATGCCTTCCTTGCCGATGTCCTTGATGCACAAAGAGTTGCCCGAGAGCGGCTGGCCAGCTTGAATGAAAAGCTGCGTGAGGATGTCATCGAATATGCGAACCTCATCGAAGGGTTGGCTGTGCATTACGACGCAGACGTCGTCATGAAACAGGTCGACTTTGTTCGCGAGGACCACATGACGCGTGGTGATACCTCCCGCCGAGCAGAGTGCTATAAGGCATTACGGCGACACTTGCAGGTGCGTTTCACCGCAGGTCTGACCGATTTTCCAATTATACAAGAAGACTTTCAATCAATCGCAATCGCCGTTCTTGACGGCGCATTGCAGTGACGGGGACACTTGATGTTACGATCGAAATTACACGAAGCGCTTCAAGGTTTGATCTGGACTTTCACCGGACTGATGATCTTTGGGTCTTGCTACATGGGCGCGTCCTTTGTCGACCTTGGCCTAGAATTCAACAAGCAGACGGGCGGGGACTATGAGATTTCGATCATGTTCTGGGGCGTCTTCATCATTTTGTTTGGTATTTGCAGCGCGTTGGTATTTGCAGGTCTGTCCTTCCAGCTCATGGATATTCGCCGCTTTACAAAGCACACGGCTCTTAACCTGAAAAGTAACCGCTAAGGAGAACATCGCTTGGATAAGTCTATACTTGGCATTCGGCCTGGAAGTGTCATCCAGCATACCTATGAGGTGACTGCCTTGCTTGGCGAGGGCGGCATGGGCGCGACCTTTTCCGGGGTAAACATGGCGACAAACCATGAGGTCGCAATCAAGGTCATCACCGCCGAATTTGCCCGCAACAAAAAAGCGGCTGACCTGTTTCGGCGCGAAGCCAACCTGATGCGGACCATCCAAAGCGATGCGGTTGTTGGATACGAAACGACCATGATGGATGAAAGTGGCCAGCTTTATCTGGTCATGGAGTATATCAAGGGGAAACCCTTGTCGCACTTTTTGGAAAAGGGTGCCCGACTGGCCGAGATTGATGTGCTGAAACTGGGCCGCCGGCTGAGCGAAGGGCTAACTGCTATCCACAAGTTCGGGATCGTGCATCGAGATATTTCGCCTGATAACGTGATGATCCCGGATGACGATATCCTGGGTGCCAAGCTGATTGATTTCGGTGTCGCTTCCGACACTGTTGGGACGGAGAAGTCTATTATCGGCGATAGCTTTGCTGGCAAGATTAGCTATGCCGCGCCAGAACAACTTGGCATCGGAACAGGCAAAGTATCGCCAGCGACGGACCTGTATTCGCTTGGTCTAGTGCTGATACGTGTGGCGGGCTTGCAAGTGCCAGGGGCTGGGCATGGGATGGCTGCGGCTATAGATGCCCGCCGGGTCGATCAGGATATCTCCGATGGCAGGATCGGCACTCCCCTAGCACAGGTGTTGCGCCAGTTGCTTAAGGTTGATCCTGCCGAGCGCCCTACAAATCCTGTCGCCGAGTTTGATGCGGCCCTCGCAGCGCTTGCAAAAACGGCTCTGCCGCCGCCTAAGACTGATACCGATGCGTTCAATGATGACCCTGTTCATGAGGATACCGGATCGGCTGGGACGAAATCCGGTGTTATTGCAGCAGCGGTTTTGCTTCTGGCTGCGCTTGGGGGCGTTGGATGGTTCTTCATGACCCAAAACGCAGCGCCAACCGGGGTTGCGATGGATAACGCGGAAGGGGCCCGCGCAGCGCTTGCTTCTGAGGACCCATTGGCAGAAATCAACGCGTTGATTGATCGCGGCGGCGAAGACAATCTGAACGTTGCCTTTGGAGCCCTGCTTGCAATGTCGCGCAACGAGGAAGAGTCTGATCGCATGCGTGCGGAGGCTTCTTTCGCGGTGGCGCAGATGTATGACCCCGCCACCTATGACCGTGCCCGCTCGCCATTCCCTGCTGCAAACGCCAATTCCGCAAGGCGGTTTTATCAGCAAGCCCTTGAGCTGGGCCATAATGGTGCTCAAACCGCTCTGGACCGCATCGGAGATTAGCATGTTGAGATATGTTTTCGCATTTCTTGTCGTATCAGTCACGCTCGGGCTCGGACCCGTGGCGTTGGCCCAGGAAAAGCCATTGCTGATAGAAGGCAAGGAACGCCTATTTCAGCGCGTTTTGCTGCGCGCGGCCACATCGGAGCATAACGGTCCGGACAGCACAGCAGGTGCTGCGCTTGCACCTTTGACACCGCTCTATGTTTACGAGCGAGCCGAAGACTGGATCAGGGTGGGTCGGGACGAGGACGGTAGCGATCTTTTCTGGGTGCCCACGGCTGCCGCGGTCCAATGGAACCAGAACATCGTTGCTACCTTCGAAGCGAGTGAGAATGTCGAACGTGTGCTGTTTTTCAACGAACTTGATCCGATTTATGACCTTCTGGACTTAGAAAGTCCCGGGCTGCGCGCCGCTGAATTGCGCGAAACAGCACAAGAGGCGGAAAGCGGTGGGCCCACGTACGAGACAATTGTCGCCCTTGGACCCCGTAAGGTGATCGATCAGAGGCGCAATCTTTACGTGATGCCAATTCTCGATTTTCAGGAGGAGGTCTTTGACAATGGTGCATTCGTCAACCTGTTGAAAGTGGCTGTCGCTCGTGCTGATCCCGACCGGGCACGTTCTTCCGCGCCGCCACCGCCACCCAATGCGACTCCACAGAACTATAAGGCTGGAGTTGTTTTTGTCGTGGATACGACCATTTCGATGGATCCGTATATTCGGGCGACAAAAGACGCGCTTGAATCGGTTTTTGCCATGATCGACGAGGCGGGGGTGTCTGACGCGGTGTCCTTTGGGCTTATTGGCTATCGCGACAGCCTGGAAGCAGCACCGGGTTTGGGATACGCAACGCGCACCTATGTGACCCTGCAAGAGGGTCTAAAGGGTGAGGAATTTCTGCAAGGTATCGCCGAGATGAAAGAGGCGACGACCTCGTCGCGCAACTTTCGTGAGGATTCCTACGCAGGTGTTGCTCATGCCTTGAAAGAATTGGACTGGTCGGGTTTTGCTGGCCGCTTCATTGTTGTGGTATCTGACGCAGGCCCCAGGTCGCAAAATGATGAATTTTCTGCAACGAAGCTTTCCGGTGCCGGGGTTAACTCCACGGTACGTGAACAACTGGGCGGGGCCATTGCCGTCATGCATCTAAAGACGCCGGACGGCGTTAATGACCATGTACGAGCCGAGGCCGAGTACCGTGCTTTGGCCAGCTTCCCCAATCAACCGCCATTTTACTTTGAGATCGAGAATGGTGCGCCGCGTGCGTTTGAGGCCGCTGCAACAGAATTGGGAACCCGTCTGGCGCAACAGGTTCTGTCATTCCGCAATGCGCCGGATGATGTTCTGGACAAGAACAGAAGCCCGATCCTTGAGGGTAACGCGCAAGATGACGGTGGCGATCGTTTTGCAGGTTTGGCTTCGGCAGGACGCACGATGCAGCTTGCTTATCTTGGGACCCTCAATGGAGAGGCGCCGCCGGATGTATTCGAAGCTTATGTGGCTGATCGCGATTTTGAGCGCACTGGTCTTAAACCCCTGTCGATCCGGGTCTTGGTTAGCAAAGCTCAGCTAGGCGCGCTTTATGACGCTTTGAACATTATTGTACAGAAGGGGGAGGAAAACATCATCGATCCCGATCAGTTCTTCAGCCAGGTTTTGGGAGCCGCTGCTGATATGAGCCGCAGCCCTGACAAGGTCGCCCGGCAAAGCGATCCAACGCTTGCTGAAGCTGCAGCGATTGACGAGTATATTGAAGATCTGCCGTATCAGTCCCGCATTATGGGGATCACAGAGGATGATTGGCTCGACATGTCTTTTTCTGAACAGGCATCGATTATCAATGATCTGTACGACAAGATCCAACGTTATAAGGAATTTAACGAAGCCACAGATCTTTGGGTCAATTATCTGGGCGGAGGCGCAGATGCGGAGAACCAGCTCTATCCTTTGCCACTGGATGAACTGCCATAGAGGGACTTTCCTCTGACCGTGCGCGTCAATCACATGACTTATCTGTCAGAAGGATGATGGATCCACTTCCGGCTTGTGAGGCCATCACCCGCCCTGTCCTGAACCCTTTGCAGGAGACAGGACAGAGCGGGCGTTGTGGGCCGGTTGGGATCAGAACTCGAACGCGGCTCCGATGTAGAAGGCGCGGCCTTCTCCCGTGATGAAGGCGGCCTGGTCTTCGCGGGCGGTGTCCACGACCAAGGTGGATGACGCGTAGGTTTCATCGAACAGGTTCGTGATCCCCGCCTGTATCATCGCGGTGTCATTCAGCGCGTGTTCAGCGCGCAGATCGGCCACGAAGTAGGGGTTGGCAAACAGTGTGTTCATGTTGTCGACCGGCGTTTCTTCGGGTGCCCATTTGGCAGATCCGAACAGGGTCATGCTGTCAGTTGCCTCCCATGCGACGCTGGCATTGAGGACGTGACGCGGTGCGCCGCCCAAGCGGTTGTTGCCGCGGATCGGGTCATCGTCGAAACGGAAGTCCTGATAGTTCCAGCTCAGACGCCCGCTGACGGTATCGGAGAGATACCCGGAGACACCAAGCTCAAGACCGTTGTGAATGGTGCGGTCGGCATTGACCAAGCCGCGCGGAGATGCGGTTTCATCGCGCAGCGACAGGATCTCGTTCTTGACGCGGGAATGGTAGGCGGTGACATCCCATTCCACACCGTTCTTTGCGCGCCCGCGCCAACCGATTTCAAGCGTGTCGGCTTCCTGGGCTTCAAGATCGGCCGTTGAAAAAGCGGCGGCCATGGATGTGGGCATCGGTGGGGCAGGGCGCCCGGGACCGGAGAAGGGTGTGCCTCCGCTTGTGGCCAGCAAATCGTCATGGGTGGGCGGTTCGAACGACCGCGACAGAGCCACCCAGACCGTTTGCGCCTCGTTCGGTTTCCAGGTCAGCGCGAGACGGGGGCTCCAGCCCGCGTATTCAAGGTCATAGCTGTCTGAGACGGCAGGCACGGTTTGGGCAACGGTCGATCCGGCATGTCATTGGTTTCCACCTTCAGTAAGCAATACCCAAGCGTCTCGCTGAACGTCACAACGGGCTCCTTTCAAACAATCATGTGCGCCGTCTTGAATCATTCGGTTGACGTCGGAATCCTGCCCGAAATCCCCAAAGACAATTGGTTTCGACGTGTCGAGCTGCTGGCCGCTCAGGTCGTGGCTATCGCACATCCCGAAAGCCAGCTTGCCCGACACCAAAGCCTGACCGCGGCTGATTTGATGAAGGAACGGCTGATTTTCCGAGCTGACGGATCGTCCACTCAAAAGGTGGTCAATCGTTTCTTCCTCGACCAGGGGCTCTCGCCGACTGCGGCTCTCACGCTCGACCAACGAGACGGAGTATATGAGGCCGTCGCCAATCGCCTTGGCGTCGGCTTTGTTTGGCGTATCGGCTCTCGGCGAGACGAAGACGTCGTTCCGATTTCTCTGAACGGCGCGAGGACGACAAGTACGAATGTTGTGTTCGCGCCAGTTGGTCGAAAACTGCAGACGCTGGACGCTCTCTTTAGCCTTGCTGACGGCGTGCGCTAGCTTGGTAAATGGAGATCAAGAAATCCTAAAATACTTTAGCAAAGAGCCATATTCCTTTGGACCAATAGACCAGTTTTGAATGACAGAAATCGCGACAGAGACCACAATGCAGTTGTGATCATGCTGCAAGAGCGAATTACTTCTGCGTCAGAAAACACCGGGAAAGGCAATGGCGGCTCTTACCGCGACTATGAGTTCAAGCATCCCCAGATTTCGCAAATGCGGCGAAAGTCGGCGATGCGGGATGCTATCGCTGCAACTAGCGTGTCGGTCCGAGGTCGTCTTTGGGCCGTCGTCGAAGGTGGCACAGATCTACTGCAAGGCTGACGCCGCACGAGCTCCGATGACCGAGAAGAGCCCAACTTGTCTAGTCGTCAGGATGCGGCGAACGATCGGTTTCAGTCACTTTCGCCTTCAGGACCGGCATCGGTGCGGGCTTGTGAACGGCCACGCCGATCATGACGAGAGTGACGCCAAGGACATCCACTGCACTCGGAATCTGACGTAGGACAATCACGCCAATGATCGTGGCGGTCGCAGGAAGAAGAGCGAGCAGGAATGCGAAGCTGGCGCGTGGCAGGCGGGCCATGGCGAGTTGATCGCAGACATAGGGGATGACCGACGAACAGATACCCACGGCAATCCCGGCCAGAACTAGAAGCGGTGCGCCGAAGGCTTCGAGAGCTTGCAGGAAGCCGATGGGCATGACGAAGATGAAGGCCGCTGTCATAGCAGCACCCAGACGCTCCACACCGCCCGATGCGCCACCTTCGGAAATCTTATGGCCGAGGATGATGTAGAGGACGAATAGAGACCCGTTCAGCAGGGCCCAGAATAGTCCAAGAAGGTCGGACGTGAGGTCAGGTCCATCCGCAGCCAGGAGCGACGGCACGTCGATCAGGAGCGCCACGCCGATGATCGCGAAGGCGAAGGCCAGATAATTGCGCCCCGTGCGAAGACCCCAGAGCGCGATCCCGATGGTGCCGACGAACTCTATGGCGGCGACCAGTGAGATCGGCAGCCGGTCGAGGGCCAAATAGAACGCGCTGTTCATCACGGCGAGACAGCCCCCGAGCGCGAGAAGAAGCAGACGCTCGCGTGGCGATGATTTATTGAAAGTTCGCCATGGCTTCGTGATCGGCGCGAAGACCACTGCAGCTGACGCGATGCGAAACCAGGCAACGCCAAGCACACCAACGACCGGAAACAGCAGAACCGCGAAAGCCGGACCGAGATAGTGGAAAACGGCGGACACTCCGAACCATGCGTAAGGCGGAACGGCCTCGGACATGCGCGACATGGCTCCGGGAGCGTTGGCGACGGCGGGGTTTGAGGGGGCTTGATTTGTCATGCATCTATAATGCA